>JAEEGK010014689.1_pt1 | contig 17461 bp, 5 predicted proteins | sample 8958771 | NCBI WGS metagenome assembly JAEEGK01 (sample SAMN16246547, study PRJNA631951) | gut metagenome | biome: gut microbiome; feature: rumen; material: SC-attached | host: Bos | place: Iran: Karaj | collected 2018-10
TAAAAATAGATTTAATTGATATTAAATTTTTCCGTATTTTTATTCAAAATATGTTTTTAATTTAATATTTGATTTTATATATTTTTATTCAAGTTATTAGAAATATGTTTGAATATAGATAATTATTTATTAAAAATATTTATATTAATTTTCATATAAAATTTATAAATATTTTAATTTTATAAAACTTATATCAATATATAAATAAATTAATTTAATTATTTTTAAATTTAATTTTTTAATTAATAAAAAAATTAAAAATAAAATGATAGAATGTAATATTGATAAATATGTTGATTTTGGAGATTCAATTCAATTGATGAATATATATAGTAAAACATTTTTTGTGAAATTTTTTAAGATATATGATACATTAAACACATATAAAATTAAAAATAAAATGGTTTTTATTTTTTTTAAAATTATATTTTATGTTCAATTAATGGATATTACTTTATTAAATGCATCTGAAGATATATTAAAAAATGATTCTTGTGCAAAAGTGATTAATTCAATAAAAAAAATAACTTTATTACATAATGTAATTGACGATAAAGAATCTTATTTAATTATTGTTACTATTTTAGTCATTTTTGCGTCTATTATATTATTGACATTATTGTATTTAATATTAACAATAACAAAAAAACCAAATAATGCAAATGTTTTATTATGTTCAAAAATATTAAATATATCAAATTTAATTTTACAAAATTATTGTTTAGTTCAATTTAATAATGTTTTTTTATTAAGTATTAGATGTAAAGAAAAAAAACATATTTTTTTAGGAATAGAATGTTTTAAAGATTATAAACATATATCTTTGATAATAGTCTGTTTCTTTTTATTTATATTTATATATATTTATACATTTTTCTTTTCAATATTTAACAATGAAATAGGATCACTTCAAAATGAATCAGGATTAATAAGAATAAATTGTAATATAGAATTTTTTGAATTCATAGGATGTTTTGTAATTTATACATATTCATATATTTTAAGATTTTATTGTTCTAAAGATATATATAAAAAAATTAATAGAATTATTATTTGTATAGTATCTTTTATTATATTAATATATAATTATAATAAAGTTTATTTTTATGATGAAATTTATAATTATGTTTCATTGTATGGCTGGTCTATTATTTTTTGGTTTTCATTTGGTATTTTAATAAGAAATAATCTTGGAATGAAAGATAGTTTAATATTTTTTTTAGTTGGAACTTTTATAATTGTTATTACTATTTATTTTTTAGAAAAAAGAAGAATTGATTATAATTTAACAGAAGCAAATATTTTTGAAGCTAAAAGTTTAAAACAAATAGAAACTTTTATAAATAATTTTTTTGTTATTGTTCAAAATCAAAATCCAAAAAATTTATTAATGTTAACAGGAATTTTAAATAGTATTCAAGAAATAATAGATTCAAATGAAGAAATAAAACAAAAATCAAATAAATTTATTAATAATTATTATTTGAATAAAAAAATTGAATCAAAAGAATTATTAAGAATTTATAATTTAATTTATTTAATATATGATTATTATTTTGAAAAACCAGATTATAAAAATAATATTTTATTTATTATGAGTTATTTTTTAATAAATCATTTAAAAAATCCAACTTATGTTGCTTATTTATGTTCAAAAGTAAAAGTAACATCATTAAAAGATATGTATTTAAAATTTATTGTTATGGAAAAATTAAAAAAATATCAAATAAATAAACTTATTCAAACCGAAAAAAAAGAAAAAATAAAACATGTTCAAATAGGTTCTTTAATATTATATAATAATCTTCTTGATAAATTTAAAATTAAAATTTATGACGCAATAAATAATCAAATTGATTATTTTGATATTTTAAAAAATAATTCAAATAATAATAAAACAACTGAAAATTTTTTAAAAACTGGAGAAAAAATTATGGAATTAAGAAAAGAAATTATTGATTTATGGGATAGAATAATGAAATTAAATCCTTTTTGTGAAGAAAATAAATGGGATTATATGTTATATCTTCAAACAGTAATTCAAGATACAGTATTAGCTCAAAAAGAAGAAGAAAAATATAATGATTATAAAAATGCTCGATTATTTGAAAAAAATAATACATATTATTCTTTATTTAATAAAAACACAAGTTGCACATGTCTTGTCGATGGTTATAATATAAATGGAAAAATTTTATACATTTCTCCTAATTTTCCTATACTTTTTAATTTCAATCCAAAAGAATGTATTAATATGACAATATATGATTTAATGCCTTCAAATATTGTAAATATTCATAAAGAAATTGAAACATATACAATAAAATTTTCAAATTTATCATTTGTTTTTAATAAATTTCTATCATCAATAATAAAAGGAAAAAATAATTCAATATTTAAAATAAATGTTTTTATAAAATGTATACCTAATCTTTCTTATGGTTTAATATATATAGTAGCAATTGAAAAAATAAGAGATCAAACATTTATTATAGTTTTAGATAATAATTTTAAAATAACAGCTTTAAGTGATGCCTTTTCATTAAGTGGTGGAAATGCAATAACATTAGCAAATTCAAGTGTTTATGGCTTAAATACAAATGTTATTGGACATCATATTGCATGTATTATTCCCGAAATTTTAACTCAAATTCAATTTAATAATGAAGATCAAAAATTTAGCCTTATTCAAGATAATATTGATTTAAAAGCTGATTTATTTCCTAATGTTAATAATTTAAATGATACTGAAAAAAAAATCGAGGATTTTTTAGATTATATTAAAGAAGCTGGAAAATTAATTTTAGAAGAAAATTATTTAAATGAACATGATATTAAAGCATCAAATTTAAGTTCGAATAGAAATGAGACAAAAGAATATTCGAAAGAATACAATAATTTTTTAAAAGAATTAAATTCTGAATTTGTTAATAAAAAATATAATATTTTTTATAGATTAATAACAAGAAGATTTATTAATAATAAACATATTTATTATCGTTTGAATATTTCAAATGATTTGATTAATTTAAATAATAGTGTTGATTCAAAGAATAATTCAATTAATAATAATAATAAAAATGAAAATATGAATGCAACTTCTTTCTTATCTAATGTAAAATTACCTAATTTAAATGAATCAAATATTAATTGTAAAAATAAAATAAAAGGAATTCCAATTAAAGTAACTGAAAGTGAAAAACAACCTTTAATTCAAGAAAAAAATAATGAAAATAGTAAAAAAGAAGAAGAAAATGACAATGAAAAAAAGAAAAATAATAATAATATAAATGATAATAATTTAAATAATAATTTTAGTCCCGATGAAATAATTTCTCAAACAAGCGCAACAACTCAAAGTTTCACAGACGATGTAAAATTCAATAATCTCAAATTGAGTATAATAAATCAAAGAGAACCAAAATTAATTTTTTATATGAGATTAATTGTAATATGTTATTGTATAATAAGCATTTTTTTAATTGTTTTTGATGTATCAAATTCAAAACAAATTTTTTCAAATTTAAAAGAATATTTGCTTGAAAATTTAATTTTTAATAGAACTAAAACAGCTTGTTCATGTGTTTTTAATTCAGCAGTTAATTTAAAATTAATAAAATTTAACGCAATTCCTTTTAATCGATGTGATGAAGAATGTAGAAATAATACATTAGAAACTTTTTATGAATGTTTAACTCCATTAAAAAATTATTTAAGAAACACAAAATATTTTCATGAAGAATTTGATGATATTCTTAGAAAAGATAAACCAACTCACATATATGCTTATGATCAATCAATTATTGTTTCTACTACTTTAACTCCTATAAGTATTTTATTTCTTTTAGTTTCAAATATTCTTATAATTTATAAAAATTTTGATGAATATTTAAGTTCGGTTAATTCAACTTATGACCCTAATTTTGAAAATATAATAAATCAAAGTTATCATTATATTTTTGATGAGAGTATTTCTGGTTTTAAAGGTGATGTTCTTTATCAAAAAACTCATAATCATCATTTTAATAAAAGTTTTAATTTTTTAATTGCAAATTGTATTATTTTTATAAGTTCTTTAATACTTATTTTTTTTATGGTTTATAAATTAAATGATGTTGAGAAATATTTTTTAAAAAAATTAATACGATTTCAAAATTTAAAATTTGAAAATTATTTAAAATATTTAGAAGATTTAAAAAAAAAACTTAGAAATGACAGTGGAGAAGAAGAAGAATTAATACCTGAAGAAAAAAATAAACAATCTGAAGAAGATGAAGAAAATAATTTAAATAAAAATAATACAAATACAAATAGTGCTAATAATAGAAGAAAATCTATAGAAAAAAAAGAGAAAAAAAATGAAGAAAATGAACATGGAAAAAAAAAGAAAAAGAAAAATAATAAATTACATAAATTACAACAACAAAGAGATGCTAAATATAAAATTATGTCTAAATATTTTTTAATTTCTAATTTAATTTTCATTTTTAAATATGCTTTTATTGTTATTTCTTATATGAGTTATTATGTTTTTATATTTTTAATATTTAAAAGAAGTAAAAATAGTTTTTTTAATTTTGATCAAATTGTTAATTATCTTGGAGGACTTTTTAAAACATCTTCAATGATTTTTGTAAAAATTCGTAAAGAATATTATAATAATATTTATTTTACATATAACAAAGATCTTGCAATTGAAAGTTTAAATAATAATAATTCATTAAATATTGAATTTGATGGAAATATTTATTCATATGAAAATATAAGTATTTTATCTAACTTAAGATATAAATTTAATATTAATGATATTGATATTCCAAGTTTAGGAAATGTTCTTTTACCTATAATTGAAGATGTTAAAGATGAAGATACAACATCAGATGAAGCACAAATTAAACAATTATTTAATGGAGATGCTTGTTCTTTAATTTTTAAAGATGATGAAGATGTTTATCAAAATTGTGTAATATTTTGGAGTTCAATTTTTTTACAAGGATATGAACAAGTTTTTATTCAATTATCTGTTTTTTTAGTTACATATAAACAACTATTAGAAGATTATTCAAATAATTTAAAAGATTTTGATGATATAGCTTTAGATATAATTTCATTAGATTTTTTTATTGACACATTATTTTTTAAAGGATTTTTAAAAATTAATTCTATTTTAAGTAGTTTAAGAGCAAAAAAAGTAGATAAAATAAATAATAAATTTATAATTATAATGTGGATTTATATTATAATTTGTGGAATATTTTTTTTTATTTTAAATTTTTTTATAATTCAAATAAAACATCTTTTAATATCATTTTTAAATTTTGTTGGAATTTTTCCTTTACAATATTTAATTGAAGATGAAGATTTATATTTAGATGTTTTAAATTTAAAAAAGAGTATTTATTAATATTTTTATAAATATTATTATTATAATAATAATAATATATTGCTATATTGCTTATTAAAAAATTTATCATTAGTTTATATAAATATTAATTAATATAATTTTTAATTTAAAAAATATTTTTTATAAAATTTTTTAATATAAAATTATTAAAATTAAAAAATTTTATAATATATTTTTTTTGAGATAAATATAAAATTAAAATTTAAAAATATGATTGAATCAAATGTTTTAAATTTTGTTGAAATTGGAGATTCAATTCAACTAATGAATGTTTATAGCAAAGGATTTATAATAAAAATGTTTAAAATATTTAAAATATTAAATTATTATAAAATTAGCAACTTGATAATACAAATTATTTTTAAAATTGTATTTTTTATTCAATTAATATATTTATCTATCATAGGAATGCAAAAAAAAGATGATAAATTAATTAAATTGATTAAATCAATTGAAAAAATAATATTTTTACCATATAATATAAATGATAAGAAAAGTTATTATTTTTATTTAATATGTTGTTTTATAATTTGTCTTTTTTTTATATTATCTTTAATTTATATAATAATTATTGTAAATAAAAATAACATCAAAAAAATATCTGAATTTCCAATTAAATTTATAAGTTTATTTAATTTATTGTTGCAAAATTATGGATTATGTCAATTTATTAATATTTTTTTATTAAGTATAAAATGTAGTGAAAAAAGACATATTTATATAAAATTAAAATGTTTTTCTGAAACAAAACATTTAATTATAGTGATAATTTCTATTATTTTATTAATTATTGTAATTTTTTATAGTTTCATTTTATCAATTTATATAAATGATATAGGAAATTTACAAAATGAATCTAATATAATAAGGGTAAATACAAATTTTGAATTACTCGAATTTACTTTTAGTTTAATTTTTTATATATTTTGTTTTATTCAAAAATATTATTTAGATTTTGAAAAAGAAAATTATATTTATATTGCTCAAGGAATTATATTTTGTTTTTCTTTAATTATTATTGTTTATATTTATAGAAGTTTATATTTTTATTATCAGAATTTAAATTACTTATATATTTTTGGTTGGTCAACTATTACATGGTTTTCATTTTGTATAATTATAAAAAATATTATTAAATTAAATAATTCCCTTTTATTTTTTTTATTTGGAATGATAATTTTTTATTTAGCTCTATATTTTATAGAAAACAATAGAATTGATTATTGTTTAACTGAATTAAATATTTTTGAAGCAAAAAATTTAAAACAAATTGAAACATATATTCATTATTTAATATTATTATTAACTGAAAATTCAAATTCATCTAGAATTATAATAACCGGAATAATTAATAATTTTCAAGAAATTATTTCATCTTCTATAGAATTAATAGAAAAAAGTAATAAATTTATGAATAATAAATATTTAAATAAAAAATTTGAAAGAAACGAAATTAAATTTAAAATTTATAATATAATTTTATTAATATATGATTATTATTTTGATAAACCAAATTATAAAAATAATGTTTTATTTTTGTTATGTTATTTTTATATAAATCATTTAAAAAATTATACTTATCCTTCTTATTTATGTTCTATAATAAAAATAAATAATCACAAAGAAATGTTTTTAAAATATTTATTAATGGAAAAATCAAAAAAATTTCAAATTGATAAATTAACAAAAAATTTCAAAAAAGAAAAAATAAAAAATATAGAAATCGGTGCAGTAATTCAATACAATTATTTAATTGAAAATTTTAAATTAAAAATATATGATGCAACTAGTAATCAAATTGAATATTTTGATATATTAAAAAATACAAATAATACACCAAAAACAACTCCAAATTTTTTAAAAACGGGAAATGCAATTATAAAATTAAGAAAAGAAATTATTGATCATTGGAAAAAAATTCTTAAATTAAATCCTTTTAATGAAGAAAATGAAAGAGATTATATGTTATATGTTGAAAATATTATTCAAGATTATGATTTATCTCAAAAAGAAAGATTAAAATCTAATCAAAGTAGAAATATAAAATTATTTGAAAAAAATAATATATATTATCAAATCTTTGATAAAGATAATTGTGCTGTTGCATTAATTGATGGTTATATTAATAATGGAAAAATTCTTTATTCAACACCAAATTTTCCTGGTTTATTTAATTATCAACCAAAAGATTGTATAGGTATAACAATTTATGATTTACAACCTCCTAATGTAGCAAAATATCATAAAGAAATCGTTGAATATTCATTAAAATATTCAAATTTAACTTCAATTTATAATAAATATGTTAGAGCAGTTTTAAAAGGAAAAAACAATTCAATTTATAACATTAATGCATTTATAAAATGTTTACCATCCTTAAAAAGAGGTTTAATTTATATAGGATTAATAGAAAAAATAAAAGATGAAACATTTATATTTATAACAGATAATAATTTTAAAATAACATGCATGAGTGATCCTCTATCTTTAAGTGAAGGAAGTGTAACATTAGGAAAAAATGCACCATATGGAATGACACCTAATATTATAGGTCATCATATTGCATTAGTAATACCTGAAATATTAAAATATTTAGAAGTTAATGAAGATGGTAATATTATGTTTCCTAAAGATAATATTGAATTAAAAGCTTATTTATATCCTAATGTTAATGGCTTTGCAGAATATGAAAAAAAAATTGAATTAATTTTAAATAAAATTAGACAAACTGGAAAATTAATAAATGAAGAAGAAAATAAAAGAGATTCAAGTTTAATTGCTTTTGGTTCTTCTTTGAATTTGAATTTAACCAAATTTCCAAAAATAAAATCTAATGATAGTGAATATAGAGAATTAATAAGAGATTTAAATTCTGAATTTGGTGATAAAAAATATAATATATTTTTCAAAGTTTTAATTAGTTCTTTTATTAATGGAAAATATTGGTATTATAAATTTTTAATAACAAATAATATAATAATATTATATAATAATAAAAATGAACAAACTTCATTAAAAGAAGAAGAACAATTAATTGAAAATGATGGAACAATTAATTCAAAAAATAAAGGATTATCTTTAATTCCAAAAACAAAATACATTTATAATAAATATTATAAAGGAATTAAAATTGAAATAAATGAAGATTCAAAATTATTAATGAACGAAAAAGAAAATAATAATATAAATAATCAAAATTTATTTTTAGAAATAAATAAAGAATCAAGTTCTTTAAAAAATAATAATATTTTTTATAAATTAAAATCATATATAATAGATAATAAAGAACCAAAATATATTTCATATGCAAGAATAATATTATTATTGTATTGTTTAGTTTCAATTGTAATAATTTATATTGATGTAGAACGAGCGCAATCTAAATTAAATAATTTAAAAGATTATTTAAGTCAAAATTTATTTTTTAATAAAACTAAAATATCAACTTCATGTTTATATTCAACAGCAGTGAATTTAAAATCAATTAAATATGAACAGCAAAAGTTTTTTGATTGTAAAAACGAAAGTTGTCATAATGTTTATTCAAGTTTATTTTATGAATGTTTTAATGTTTTAAGAGAAAATATGGATGGATTTTTATATTATGACAGTGACTTTCAGGATATTTTTCATACAAGAAGAGATGTAACAATAATTGCTTTAGATTATGTGACTTTTATTCATACTATTATGGATACTGGAAATTATATGTTTTTATTTAGTAGTAATGCTTTATTGATTTATCATAATATAGAAAAATATTTAAATAATTATAATTCTACTATTGATGCTTATGTTGAAAATTTATTAAATTTAACTAATTATTTTACATTAACTGAAGAAATAAAAGGATTTTCAAAAGAAGAAATTATGAATAAATTAAAAGAAGAAAGATTTAAAAAAGGATATGTAATATTTTTTATTAATTTAATTATATTTCTTGGTTCTTTTTTTATTTTGTGTTTTTTTTCTATTCGTTTGTATAATACTGAAATTTATTTTGCTAAAAAATTAATAAAATTTACTAATCCCAAATTTGAATATTATTTAAAATATTTAGAAGATATTAAAAAAAGATTAAGAAATGACACAGGCGAAGATGATGATAATGTTTTTGGGGAAAAAGAAAATAATTCTGAAGAAGAAGGTTCAGAAAATAAAAAAAAAGATGAAAATAAAGAAAAATCTAATGAAGTTGATTTAAAAAAAACAATGAAAGATTCAAAAAAAAAGGGTCGTAAAAAAATGTCAAATAAATTAGCAAAAATTACACAACAAAGAAATGAAAAATATTCAGTAATGTCAAAATATTTTTTATTTAATACAATATTATTTTCAATTAAATTTTCTATTTTATTAATAATTTATATGAGTTATTATTTAATAATAAATAGAGTTTTTAATAATAATCGTTCAAGTTTCATTGAATTTGATCAAATTTCAAACACAATTTCTGGTTATTTTAGAGAAATCGCAATGATTTTAGTAAAAATTCGAAAACAAGATGAAAATAATATTGAATTTTCTTTATTAAAAAACAACGCAATTAATTTATTAAAAAATAACACATCATCAATAGTAAATTTTAATAACAAAAATTATTCATATGATATGTTAAATGAATTAGAATCTCAATATTATAAATATAAGTATGAAGAATATGAAGTTCCAATTATAGGTAATTTAATATTGCCTATAATAAAAGATGTTTCAGAAACAGATTCAACTTCTCCTGAAGCAAAATTAAAACAGTTTTTTAATGGAGATTCATGTAGTTTAATGTTTGATAAAGAAGTAGAAATTTTTTCTTTTAATAATTGTTTGTCATTTTGGTCTAGTATTTTTTTACAGGGATTTGAACAGGTTTTATTACAATTAAATATTGTTATTAATAATTATTTAAAATATATTGATGATTATAATAATGGATTTAAAACATATGAAAATATTTTAGATAGTATTGATTCATTGTATAAATTTTTTGATTTATATTATATTCCTGGTTATTTGGCTGTTAATAAATATTTTAAAATTATTAGAGAAAAAAAAATTGATAAATTTAATTCTCATTTTGATATAATTAAATGGATTTATATTATAATTGCTATTTTATTATGTTTGTTATTATTTTTAGTTATTTATTCTTTTAAAATTATTTTAACTAGTTTTTTAAATTTTATTGCAATTTTACCTATTCATTATTTAATTGAAGATGAAGATTTTTATGAAGATGTTGTTAAATTAGAAAAAAAACTTTATTAAATTTTATAAATGTTTTTTAATTTTTTTTAAAATTATTATGTAAATAAAATTGTAAAATATATTTTAAATTATTATTTTATTAATAATTAAATAAATAAATTATAATAAAATTAATTAAATAATAAAATTAATTAATAATATTTAAAATTTTAAATGTCTTCTTCAATAACAATTTCATTTAAAATTATTGAATTTATTCCAAATAATTTAAATTATAATAATTTTTCTTTTGTGTTTAAGAATGAGCAAAATTTTGAAGATACAATAAAAGTATGAATAATTTTTAATTTTATTAGTATTCTGAAAATAATATTATTTCTCATAAATTTAAAAATAAAAAAAAAGATTTAAAAATTACAATAAAAGTAACTAAAAATAATTCATTAATTGGTTTAACTGAATTTTTAATTCCTTTTCAAATTATTCAAAATCGTGAAACAAAATTTCAAAAAATTTGTACTGTTACAATGACTGATAATACAAAAAGAACAATTTTTAATTCAAATAATCTTTCGAATAATATTAAAATTAATATTGAAGCTACATTAAATTATAATAATGAAAATGAAAAAGAAAAAAAAGATTTAAAAATTCATTCAAAAAATTTTTCTTCTTCAACCAATCATTTTAATAAAGATTCTAATAAAAATAATAATGATAAAGAAGAAAATAATAATAATAATATTAAAAAAAGAGATGTTCATACTCCAACAAATTCTAAATTAAAAAAATTAAATAATCCAAAAGTTCAAAGTCCAAATGTTTTAAGTGCCAGTTCAACAATTAATACCACAAAAATGATAAAAAATTCTTCGGCAAAAAAAATCAAAAATAATAATAATAATATTATAAATAAAAAACCATCAAATAATATAAATAAAACAAATTCAAATAAATCAACTACAAATAATAATATAAAAAATGAAAATAATGAAATTAATAATGAAAATAATGATGAAAATAATAATGAAATTAATTTTCAAGATACAAGTCAAATCGATTCCATTTTATTAACTGAACCTCAAAAAATTGATGAAAAATTTACAAATTTTTTTAAAAAACTTCAAGAAAATAATCCATTAGAAAATTTATATTCATTTCAAAACGATTCAAAATTATTCAAAAATTATACAACAAAAATAATCGAAGCGTTTTTTGATTATCAAAAAGAATATTATTCATTATTAAAACAAACAATAAATTTAAATTGTAAATTAAAAAATTTGCTTGTAAAAAACAATGAAAAATTTAGAAAAATTGTTAAAAAAAAACATCGTTTAGATGAATTGCTTGAAAAAAATAATTTAAAGAAAAAAATTTATGTTAATGTTAATAAAAAAGATGATGATCATTTAAATGAATTATTGCCAATGAAAAAAAATGAATTAGATGTTTATAAAACAATTTTTTCTGTAAAAATAAATGAAAAAGATGTTCAAAATGAAAGAAAAAAAAAATTAAATGAAAAAAATTTTAAAGAAAATGAAGAAAAAAATTTATTTTTTTTGAAAAATGTTTTTTTAAATGTTAAAGAAAATGTTACTAAAAATAATAATAATTTAAATGAAGATGATTTTATTAATAAATTTAATTTAGAAGAAAATGAAAAAAATTTAATAAATAAAATTTTAAATGAAAATAAAAATGAAAATATAGAAGAAAAAAAAGAAAAAATTTTTTATGTAATTTCTAATAAAAGAGATGATAATGATGATAAATTAGAAAATTTTTTAAAATTATTTTATTCTAAAAGAAATGTGCCAAAAATTTTTTTTAAAAAATTGTCTAATAATAATTATGAATATGGAACTGAAAAAATTATGGTCAAATTTGAAAGCGATTTAATTAGAGTTAGATATTCAGGTGGTTACATTTTATTAGATAAATTTTTAGAAGTAAATGGACCAATTGAAGAAAAAAAATTAAAAGCAAAAGCAAATAAAAAAAAACAAATAAATAATAATAAAAAAAAATAAAATTAATTATTATGTAAATATTATTTATTTATTTTAATTTATTTATTCAAACAATTGAATTAATTATTTTTTACTTTTTTTAAATATGAAATTTTACAATATTTTTATTAATTAAAAAAATTAAAAATAAAATAAATTTCAAATTGAAAGAACAAATAAAATAAAATAAAATTTATTATAATATTAAATAAAAACTAAAAAAAAATTATTATTTTTTTATAAAATTAATAATAAATAAGTATTTTTTTTTGATATTTATATTAAAAAAAATTATAAAATAATTAATTTAAAATAAAACAATGGAAGATTATAAAAGATGTTTAGATAATATTCGTTCATATAACTCAACATTATGCAATTCATTTGATAAAGATTTTACTTACAATTCACCTTATCAAAATTATTTAGATTGTTGTTGCTTTTGTCATAGAAATTGTTGCCAAAACAATTGCATTCAAATGAATTATTCAATGAACAGTGAAAATTATTTAAAAAATAATAATGATAGATTAAATCAATTAGAATGCGAAAAAATGTCTTTAGAAAACTTAAACAAAAATTTACAAAAACAAATCGAAATGTATTCAAAATTTGATAATGATGTAATGAAAGAAAATGAAACTTTAAAAGGAATGTTAAATAAAAGTGTTGATGTTTTTAAAGCTGTTGAAGAAAAAAGTCAATTGCCTCAAAACAAAGTTTTTGGAAATAATTTAAATTATTACATTGATAAACCAAATGAATTTAATAGTTTAATGAATAGTCAATCAAATTGGATTAAAAATCCAGAAAATCAAAGTTTATCAAGCACATTAAAAAATGATAAATATAGTAATAATCCTTTTGGAGCTTTTAATATGAATAATGGAAATTATCCTTATGATGATAATAATAATAAATTTTATACTTTTCATAATCAACCTAAATATAATGTTAATGATGGATTAAATAATAGTGATTATAATCCATTAAATAATCAAAGAGATTGGAGTAATAATTATTCGCCTAATTTAAATAGCACTTCAAATTTTGGAAATTCTCAATCAAATCCGTTTAATGATAATTTAAATAAATCAAATAGAGAATTACAAAATGAACTTGAAAAGAAAAATAAAGAAAATGAGCAATTAAAAAATTTATTAAATTCTTCAATTCCTCTTTTTAAAGCAGTCGAAGAAAAAAGTGATTCACCTAACAATAAATTCAATGGAAAAAATATTGATTATTATTTAGAAAATCCAAATGAATTCAATAATTTAATGGATAGTCAAAAAGATTGGATATTAAAAAATCAAAATGTTCCATACAATAATAATAATAATAATTTCCCAAACGAACAAAATAATTTTAAATCACCAAATAATAATAATAATTTCCCAAATGAACAAAATAATTTTAAATCACCAAATAATAATAATAATTTCCCAAATGAACAAAATAATTTTAAATCACCAAATAATAATAATAAATTCAAGCAACAACCAAATTCAAATCAAAACAATCCTAATTTTAATAATAATTATCCAAATTATAATGATCCTCAATTTAGAAATAATAAATTTAATAATTTTCCTAATAATAATCAACCTTTTGATAAAAATAATCAATTCAATGACCCTAATTATAAAATGAAAATAAATAAAAGAAATCCTAATTCAAATGTTCCTTTAGAACAAAATAATTTAAATAATGATCCTTTTAATAAAAATATTCCATTTAATCCTAATAATAATAACAATTTAAATAATGCTCCTTTCAATAAAAATAATAAATTTCCTAATAATAATCAAATTCCTTTTAATAATAATAATGTTCCTTTCAATAATAAAAATTTAAATAATAAAAATCCTCAATTTTTTGATAATAATCAAAATCCTGAATTTAATAAAATGAAAGGAAATAGAATTCCTAATAATAATAATAATCAAATGAATAATAATCGATATCCAAATAATATGATTCCTAATGATGAAAATAAAAATAATGATGATGATTTTAATAATAATAATCTTAATAAAAGATTACCTAAATTTAATTATAATGAACCTAATGATAATTTTAATGGAACTAATCCAATTAATGATAATTTCAATGAAGATCCAAGAAAATTAAAAAATATAAAAAATCCTAATGATGATAATAATAATAAATTTAAAAATATTCCTTTTGATAATAATAATAATAAATTTAAAAATATGCCTTTTGATAATAAAAATATGCCTTTTGATAATAAAAATATGCCTTTTGATAATAAAAATATGCCTTTTGATAATAAAAATATGCCTTTTGATAATAAAAATATGCCTTTTGATAACAAAAACCCATATAATAATAATAGATTTTTAAATGATGGAAATCAACCTTTTAAAAATAATCAACAAAATCCTGATTTTAATAATAAAAAAAATAATTACCCAAATAATAATAATTATCCAAATAATAAAAATATTCCAAATAATAATAATAATTATCCAAATAATAATAATTATCCAAATAATAATTATCAAAATAATAATAATAATTATCCTAATAATAATAATAATTATCCTAATAATACAAATAATAAAAATATTCCAAATAATAATAATAATATTCCAAATAAATTAAAATCAAAAAACAATTTTCCAAATGATCCAAATAATGATAATAACAATAATGATAATAATCAACCATATATAATTTCAAAAAAAAAAAAATTACTCAATCCAAATGATCCTAATTCTAATATGAAAATGAATAAACGAAATCCTAATTCAAATGTTCCTTTAGAACAAGATCAAAATTTACCTTTAATTAATAATAATTTCCCAAATGATGATAATAATAATAGTAATAAATTAAAAAAATCCAAACCAAAACCATTAAAAAATTATCCTAACGATGATAGAAATGTTGATTTAAATAACGATGATGATAATAATAATAAAAACAAAAATAAACTCAAAAGCAAACCAAAATATTTAAACCCAATTGATGATAATTCATTATTAAATTTAGCAATTCCTTTATTTAAAGCAATAGAAATTAAAAGTGGAGAACCACAAAATAAATTCAATGGAATTGATGATTTAAATTATTATTATAATAAACCAAATGAATTTGAATCTTTAATTAATAATCAAAAAGATTGGATCTTTAATAATAATTTCATTGAAGATCCAAATTATGATCCAAATAATAATCCACATAAAATAGAATATGATAGTATTTTTAATAACAAAAATAAACCAAATATTAATTATAATTTACCAGATGAAAATGTTTTAAAAGATTTATTATCAAATTCTTTCCCACTTTTTAAAGCAATTGAAAATAAAAGTAATTTACCTGAAAATAAAGTCTATGATGATGATAATATTGATAATGTAATTGATTATTATAAAAATTATCCTGAATTATTTAATGATTTAATTGATAATCAAGTTGATTGGGTTTTAAGAACTAATCCAATTCCTTTAGATCCTAATTATTCAACAGGAGAATTTAATTCAAAAGGTTTTAAACCTTATGATTCTATTCCAATGAAAAATAATAATATTCCTAATGATAATAATAATTTACCATATGATAATTATAACAATTTAAATCCCAATAAAAATAATAGAAATCCAAATAATAATTTACCGTTTAATAACAAAAATCCAAATAATAAAAATCCTGATGATGATGATAATAATAATTTAAAAGATTCTGAACCTGATAATAACAATCCCAATTTAAGAATAATTCCTCATAGAATTCCAAGACATACAGTTCCTGAAGAAAATGATTCAAATGAAAGATTAAAAAATCCCAATTTCAATGATGATGATCTTAATAAACCAAATAAATTATATAATGATAGTCAACAACCTCTTTATTATCAAAATATTACTTTACCTAATGACGATGATGATATAAAAGTTCAACGTATTAGAAACAACCCAAAAAGAAGAAGCAGAGCAAAATCAGCAAATCCAGGTAAAAAAAATTTACCAAAAGATAAAAGATTGAGAAGAAAAATTTTTGGTCGTATTGATTTAAGTAGAAGTGGTTATTTAAGTTATAATGAATTTGAAAGAGGTTTTAGAGATTATTTTGATCCTAAAGTTTATAAAGAAGTTGTTAGATTAACTTTCCAACAAACAAAAAATTTAAGTTCAAGAGACCCAGAAATTCAAGAAAATATTAAAAAATGTTTAGATTCTAAAAGAAAAACTTTAAAAGGTGGAAAAGGACAAAGAATAAAAATAAGAGACATTGATGATGATAAAATTGAATTTTTCGAATTTGAAAAAGCTTTGGCTGTTTTTAGACAAAATTGTATTTATTTTAATATGTTTAAAAAAATATGCAAAGTTGATGAAAGTGATGTTAATTTTATTAATAAAAGAAAATTTAATAAAGAAGATTTTCATAATGCAAAGAAAAAATTAATAAAATGGGGATTAGATAAAAATGAATTAGAAAATGAAGATGATGCTTTTGATGAATGTAATATTTATGGTGGTGAATATGTTTTCTTCCCTGAATTTGCAAATTATGCAAGAAAAAAAAATTTATGTTTGACTGATAAAGAATTAGAAAAACTTGATTTTAAAAATTTAGATAAAGTTTATGAAAGATTTTAATTTAGATAAATTTAATTTTATTTTTTTTAAGTAAAAAATTATTTTATTTCTAAGTGTAGTTAATTTGATTATTAAATAAATTTTTATTTAATTTTAATAAAATTTAAAAAATTTAATTAATAATTTAATTTTATAAATTAAAAATTATAATTAATTTGATGAATGGGGATGGGGGATTGGGGATTGGGGATTGGGGATTGGGGATTGGG
>JAEEGK010014690.1_pt1 | contig 17461 bp, 37 predicted proteins | sample 8958771 | NCBI WGS metagenome assembly JAEEGK01 (sample SAMN16246547, study PRJNA631951) | gut metagenome | biome: gut microbiome; feature: rumen; material: SC-attached | host: Bos | place: Iran: Karaj | collected 2018-10
ATGGGCTTTCATATAGTCCTCGATATGCCCGTCACTAATCCAATCAAGGACTGTTTCAAGAAATTCTTGACGGATTGTGCTTTTTCCGATTAACGGGGTTTTACTTCCACCTGACGCTAAATAAGCCACGCAGTTAGTTTTGGAAAACCTGCGCTTCGCATCGGAAAGCCACGGCCCCGTATAGTTTGCGTTTCGCAGTTCCTGATCGGTAAGTTTCTCACCTGCGATATTGATAGTTCTAAACCAATCAAGGCGTTCACTATCATTTCCCTCACAGATGTAGATGTCAAGTGGATAGTGCAGTATTTCATCCTGCTTGTCAGCCGGCAGGCTTCCCCACCACGTTTCATCGGAAAGGGAGAATTTCAATCCGCTAATGAATTCGCAGAAAGAGATAGTGCGCTGCTGTCCGTCAAGGAGTTCCTAAGTTCCGTCAAGGTTTTTACTCCAATACCTAACATTGAGCGGCAAACCTTTCATAATCGTATCGATGACGGCATTTCGCTTTTTGTCATCGTACACGAATTCTCTCTGATATGCAGGGCGGATGTTAAGTTTTCCGTTGTACCCAACAACACCTTCCTCATTGTCGTTTTTATACCCCTCAACAATTTGCCCAATTTCTATTGTTCTTCTTGTGATACGCATAATTCCTTTGTTTTAAGTTTCTGATACAAAGGTAAGAAAAAAAATCGAGAAATCCAAATTTATTTTCACTCTGTTGATATACTGCTTGCTGTTCTGGAGTACGGGTTTTGATATTGCATAATATAGCAAAAAAATCGACAATTCCAAATAAAAAACAAAAAACCCACGCATCTCTGCGTAGGTTTCTTAACGAAATTTGATATACTATTTAAGCATTACGCTTGCAGATTAAAATTCGTGCGTAAACTCCTTTTCCATCAACATAGAATTTGGCTCTGCCATCATTTCCGTTAGTAAGATTTTCACCCTTTGCCCCACTCATTAAACCCACAATTTCAAACTGTTCGGGACAATATTTGTCAAGGAAAGAAATCGGAACACCCATAATTCCGTCATAATCCATAGGGATGTTTTCTACACGGCTAACTTCGATAGCATTGTAATTGTCATACTTTTGGTAGTCGTTTGAGTACTTACGGAACAAATCAAGTTTTGTGTGTCGTTTTGCATGCTCTACATTGGTAAACCAAGTACACATCATAACGCTTACATAACAAGTGCCATCTTCTTTTCTGTTTACAGTACCTTTTGACGGATCGTATAAATCTTCACTAACTACAAACTCCATCGCTTTTCCACCCATACCTTTTCCTGCACCGAGCCAAAGTTGATTATTCTTAATAAGAGGAAAAATTTCCTTGTAGGTTACAGCGTTGCCGTTCCCAATAATAATAAACTTTTTCCCATAGTCCATAAGTTGCTTGACATATTCACGGAACAGGGAGAAAGGCGGATTGGTGACAACCACATCGGCTTCCTTCAGGAATTCAATGCACTCATCGCTACGGAAATCTCCATTACCGTTAAGTTCCTTAACAACCACTTCAGCATCGTCCACCTTGCGGTTGCCGTTCTTATCGCCCTCGTACACAAGCACAACGCCCTTACCCTCGGCTTTGTACCCCGTGGTGATAAGTTTCTTAAGTCCTAGCTCTTCAAAACGGCTTGAGAAATATTTGAAGAAGTTGCTTTCTCTTGCGTCATCGCAGTTGCAGTAAACGACTTTCCCTTTGAAAAAGTCCTTGTAGTGGGACATTTCCTTTTCGATGTCAGTCAGTTTGGTGTAGAACTCATCGTTCTTTGCTACCTTAGCCTCGTGGAGATTTTTGCTATTGCGTGCCATAATCTTAAATAGTTTTATCTCATTTCGTTGGTACAAAGGTAAGAAAAAAATCTGACATATCCAAATTTATTTTGAGTTTTTTTTTGTTCGGATCCGCACCAGCGATCGCAGCGTCTGATCGTAACCGTTATATTGCCTAATATAACAAAATTTTCGAGAAATCCAAATAAAAAAGATTTGCAAATGTCATTTTTTTTGTTATATTACACAATATTCCTGCTGTCGTAGCGTCGTCAGCACAGTCGTCGGGCAGTCGGCTAAAGGAAAAAAAATCCGTACCTTTCGGCACGGATTCTTTCAAGTGTTGTTCGTGGCTACTAAACAGCGCACTCGGTAATGGAAACTTCAACCTTTTTGCTGATAGGTGTTCCGTTTGCGTTTGTGAAACCGCCTAACAATAGTTTCGTGGCGATTCCGTTCTCAACATAGACACACGGCTGATACATACCTACTGACTTGTAGGATGACACCGCTTCAAGCGTTCCGTCCTTTTTGGGTTTTGCGTAACCCGTGTAGTTGCTACTCTTTGCCATAGCCTACTGAATAACGCACTCGGTAACGGAAACCTCGTAGTGTGTGTGACTCCACCCCTCTTGTTCGTTGTACAGCGAAAAATAGTCGGGTGTGTCCTTGTCAATTACACAAACAGGGTCGTCCTCGTCAATGTAGTCGCTGATTGCGTCCGCTTTCGCCTCGGCAAGCAAGGCACGCGCTTCTTCTCGGTTTTCGTACACCACAGGGTCGTGGTCGAACTGCTCAAATTCGCTGACTTCATTGATAGTCAGCACAAAGACTTTCTTTCCTTTCATATCCTATTCAGACATTGTTCGTTCGTAGATAGTAGTGATTTGTGCTTTATTCAAGCGGAAAAAATCCGTTCTCCACAAGATATTTGAGTCCGCAAACGGATAGCAAAACAATCCGTCAAGCCCATTATCATACTTGATTTCGTATGCTCTCATAGAGCCGAAACCGCTACGGAGTTCGTAGCCAAAGTCTTTCACGCAAACCGATTTGCCGTTCTCCTTGAGACGGTTCACGATTGCGTCAAACATTTGTTGTTTAGTCAGTTGTTTCATATTGCAAAGGTAAGTAAAAAATTCGGAATATGCAAATTATTCCGAAACTTTCCAATAAGTTTTTTCAAGCACTTTTGCGATATGAGCAAGCTCGTCAGTGGACAAGTCTACAGAATACCACTCGTCCCCGTCCTCGTTGGTTACGATAGTGTCCCCGTCAAGTCCTACGCGGACTTCTGCGATTTCAATATCCTCATAGCAGCGCTCCTCCACATCAAGGTAGGAATTGTCCACCTCGGTATTGATATAGATACTGTCCACAAGGTCGCCCGTAGGGATAACCCAATCTTCCCCTTCAGAAAAATCGGGATTGTCCCAATCAAACTTCTCATAGAGTCTCCGAACGAGAATAGCGATATGTTGCTTGAGTTTCTCTCGCAGTTCGTTCACGAGATTTTCAGCGATAGTGTTCTTGGAAACAGTCTTGTTTTTGGGTTCTAACTTTTTCATATTCTCTCTTATTATCTGTATGCAAAGGTAAGAAAAAAATCTGACATTTCCAAATATAATTTCAACATTTTTGCACAATTTCGATCCTCCTGAAACTGTGCAGCGACGTCTGTATCAACCTGATTTACATTGTATAATATAAAAAAATTTTCGACAAATGCAAACAAAAAGGCACCTTTTTTCAAGGTGCCTCGTTGCGTTAGCGTTTAAATTAACGGCTTACTCGTCATCTTCGTTGTCGCCGTATTCGTCAATGAAAGTGGGTTCTTCTATGTCGTCATCGTGGTATTCCACAATGTCCCACTCGTCCGCATCGTAGCCGTGTTGCCACAGCCAATCCTTTGCGATTTCAGCGTTTTTGAAAACTTGGAAGTCCCAAAGCTCTTCGGGCACTTCTCCGTTTTTTTCGGGTTGGAAATAAGTCTTTCTCATATCTCTTATTCGGAATAAGTTTCAATCTTGAACAAGTTTTCGTCAAGGTAGGGCGAATAGAAAGGATACTTGTCCCTCGTTTCATTGTGTTCATAGCACACGGGATTTCCGTCCCTACCGAAAACACCCTTTGCAAACTGATAGACACTATTCTCACTCGTTTCCCACGCAAGTTCGTCCTCGGTAATTTCGCAGTCAAACATACGCAGGTTTTCCTGCTCGTCGTCGCCCATCATTTCAAGTTTAACCTTGTCGCCATTGATAGCCACGACAGTACCGATATACATTTTTTCGCAGTCAAAGACTTTCTCGCCAATGAAAAGCGGATGATTTCGTTTAGTCTTGCTCATATCTCTTGTTCTTTTCTGTTTGCAAAGGTAAGAAAAATTTTTGGATTATGCAAGTTTTTTGCCGTATTTTTTATCGGTAGTTCGCCTGCACTTCTGCTCAAAGCCAACCTTATTGCACTTCGTGGCACGGATAGGGTAGTAGATATGCACACCCACGCACGGCTTGACAGGCAGTTTCGGAAACTTCTTCGCAAACCTAATCTGCGCGATATGGTTGTTCAGTGCTATTCTCGCCTTTTGCTCAGCCATCATTTCTTTCATAAGCTTGTTAAGCTCATCAAGAATTTCAAGCCAGCGATAAGGTAAGAAAAAATAAAAGTCGCCCATATTATTCAGGAATATTAACTTTGGTAATCTGCCACTGATAATGGTCCTCTTCGCCGTTGTAGAGAACCCACGCAAAATCTTCGCTGATTTCGCCCTGTACTCTGCTCTCCTCCCACTCATTGTCATAAGCAATCTGCTTGACTTCTTTCTTGTACTGCCGTTCCATTTCGGCTTGTGCCTCGTCAAAGGTTTTGTGGATAGTAACTTCGTAAACTTCGCTTCCGTCAGAATTGACTGCGGTAAGGGCAAACATTTCTTTCATACTCTCTTTCATTGTTTCTGTTTGCAAAGGTAAGAAAAAAAATCGACATTTCCAAATTTATTTTTAACCAATTACACACAGAACGACTGGAACTCAAGACGCGGGCTCCTTCTGTGGATCACATTGTCTAATATAAAAAAAAATCTGAGAAAAGCAAATAAAAAAGCACCTTTTTCAAGGTGCTTCTCAAATAGGTACTCGTCCGAGTACATAGGTTTATCCGTTGTCGGTTTCTCGCAGGAATTGGTCCTTCTCGCCGTCATACATATCGTAGTACAGCGTGCACATAAGACTCACCTTGCCATAACCCGACAGTTTGTTGAACATTGTCTTGATACTGTCAATCAGTTCGCAGTCCTCGTCAGAGAGTTCTTCGTCCTCGTCCTCTTCAAGGAGTTCGCCGATTTCTTCCTCATACTCATCAAGCCAATCGGCAATTGCTTCAACACACTCCAAAGCAAGGTCGTTGATTTCCCACTCATCGTTGGAATTAGAGTTGCTACCCTCCACAGTGATAGTGCCGAATTCGGTATCCACCACCAACCTGTCAAGGGTAAAGTTATCTTCCAAATCGGAAGGGTCGTAAGCAACCACAGGTGTATCTCCCTCACTCACTTCGCACGCCTCAAGCGTAGTGATTTCACGGTCGTTCAAAAAGTCCCAAATCTTTGTGACAAGTTCGGAACGCAGTTCGGATGTTTTCTTGCTCATATCTCTTTCGTTATTGCTGACACAAAGGTAGGTATTTTTTTCGAGAATTCCAAATAAATGAAGAAAAATTTGCAATTGTCGTTTTTTTTGCTATATTACACAATATTGCTACAGTCGTTGCGGCGTGCTTGAGTCGACATTCACTGGTGTCTCCTGTACGATCCACGCTTCCGCCTGCTGGTCTCTGTATCCCGATATTGCTTAATATAACAAAATTTTCGAGAAAAACAAAAAAAAGTGCACCTTTCGGTACACTTTTTCTCTTTCATTTTCAGTTGTTTACGGCTCTTGCCTATCGTCCTCTACGGGAATAAACCCGAAGATATTCTCTGCGATTGAAAGCATCGCTTTGTGGAACTCGTGTTCTGCGTAACGCAAACTCAACCACTCGTCATCATAGTATGCCACTTGAATATCAAGCGAGCCGTCCTTGTTAGCACGAATTGCAGTAATCTGCGTTTCTACTCCCTCTCTGTCGCCCGTATAGACAAGCGCGTATGCGTTGTCCAATTCAGGATCGGACATATCCACGATACCGCCGTTCCGCTTAACGACTTCGTAAACTTTGCCGTAAAGTGCGTCAATGATTTTGCCGTACTCGCAAAGCAATTTGTTTGTGTCAATTTGTAGTGCAGTAAATTTCATAATGCTATTGTCTTAATTATCTATATCCCATAAACTCATCGTAGGAGTCAAAGAATTCGCCCATTTTGTCTTTAATGAACTCGTCCACATCGGATTCCCAAGTGTCATTGTGGCAAGCGCCACTACACATATAGAACTCCTCCACGATCCTCTTCAGTTTTTCGTAACGGAAATGGTGCACACGCACTTCTTCCAAACTGACAACTTCGCCACCTGTCAGTACCGTCATCTTAATAGTGCACTCTTCATCGTCCACTCCGTCCACCGAAAGCAACTTGCACCTGTGCCCGTCAAAAGTGAACTTAACCCAATCTTCTTCCTCAGGGTACCAAAACTCGCAACCGCAACCACGATTTAATTCAAAGGCACAAGCCAATGCGTAAACCAAGGCGCTCTTGCCGAGATAAGTTTCTAAATCTTTTTTCTTCATATCCTTTACCTTTTCTACTTACAAATATAGGCATTTTTTGTTTGATTTCCAAGTAATTAAGCAACTATTTTCTTGCAAATTTATTTGGAATTGTCGTTATTTTTTTTATATTAGACAATGTATGGGCCGCCTCCGGCGAGCGATTCACCAGGTGAAGTCGAGTCGATTCAGAGGTAAACAGGTGCTGCTTCGAGGTGAACTGTAGAGACATTGTATAATATAGCAAAATTTCCGAGAAAAACAAAAAAATCCGCACCTTTCGGCACGGATTCTTTCAAATATTTCGGGGACTATTCCGCCATAATCTTGACTGCACGAGTCTTCATTTTGGCAAGAGCCCCTTTCAGGAGTTGCCTGCACCGCTCGTGGGTGTATCCGAGTTCGTCAGCGATTTCGTCAAGTTCGTACTCTCTGTCGTATCCGATACCGAACTTCCTGCACACGATTTCCTGCTCCCTCACCGACAGTCCGTTCAGGATTCGCTGAGTCTTATTGGACAAGTCTTCAGCGTCCATTTCGTTTTCGTATTCGTTACGGCTCGCAGTCGCCATAGCAACCTCACCGCTCTCGCCCACCGTGCAAGCGTCATCATCACTACTCACAGTTGAGTCAAGACTCGTTGCACGCACGGAAACCACATCCGTCCTATCCACGGACAAACCGTACTCTTTCTCAAGAGCCTCAACAACCTCGTCTTCAGTCGGTTCACGGAAATTTTCCTGATAGAACTTTTCCGCAACCTTTTTGTCCTTTCCGCCCACGATAGCGTTATTCGTCCTCCGAACAAGATTCGCGTCAGTACGGAAATATTCAGAGAATTCCGCGTAGATTTTGTGAACAGCGAAAGAAATGAGTTTGAAACCACGAGATTCGTCAAAGCTCTCAATCGCTTTCATAAAGCCCACCGTACCCACGGATACGAGTTCGCAAACAAAGTCCCCATCACGGGTGTACTTCTTTGCCACGGACAAGATAAAACGCAAGTTAGCGTTGACAAGTTTCTGTTTGATAGCCTCCCTGCGTGCCTCGCTCGCAGTCCGATACTCCGCACAAAGCTCTACTTCCTCATCAAAAGTAAGCGTATTGTACTTCCTGATATCCGCCACGAGTCGGGCATAAGAGTTCGTCATAGTAACGGTAGCGGTGGCGGTAGTGTTAATGTTCTTCATATTCTTTTCTGTTTGGTGTTGCAAAGTTAAGTAAAAAAAATGAAATATGCAATAGTCTGCCTAAAATAAGTTGAATTTTTTTCTACAAAGTCAATTTCCAAATGTGTACAATATAATATACTGCTCAAGTCCAAAATAGTTTCACTCAATATCGACTTTTTTTTACTTAAGATGGTACTCAACCGAGTACCCTGCAGTACAGGGGATCCTGGCTCACTATATTGCCTAATATAAAAAAAATTCCGAGAAAAACAAAAAAAACCGACACTTTCGTATCGGTTTCTTCTTTAAATGTTCGGGTTACTCTTTTTCCCACCCAGTAGTGCCAAATTCCGAGTCCCCAATGTATGCTCTGCCCTCGCACCACGCCTCGTAAGCCGCATCGTAGATTTCTTCTTCGCTTGCCCCGTCAGGGACTTCTACGGACACTGAGCCGTAGGCGGTTTCAGTAATGTTTACTCTGATTTTCATAAGTGTTCGTTTTTGGTTTATGCCACTCCGTGCCGTGCGAGCATATCGGAAAACTCCTCGTTGCTCATAGCCGCAACCTTTCTCGTCCCCACCCAAAGGACAGTGTGCTTCTCCGTGCTACCGACACGGCTGAGCTCGCAACCGTAATAGCCCTTTGCGGAAAAGTCCTTGATAATGTAGTTGTTACGGAAAATGGTGTGAGCGCGGAAAGTCTTGTTCTTTTTCATATTCTTTTTCTCTTTTGGTTTGGTGTTACAAAGGTAGGCAAAAAAATTGGATTATCCAAATATTTCAGCAAAAAAATGCAAATAAATTTCTTTAAGAACTTGACGGCGGAAGAAGCCCAACCACGCCGCAGGATACAGCAGTACATTGTATAATATAGCAAAATTTCCGACAATTCCAAATAAAATTACACTTATTTTTTTGTTGCAGAAACACACGCATTTTTTTGCTTTTCTCATTTTTTTTCTTATATTAGACAATCTACTACTGTACAGAGTCGACGCTTCTTCGAGCTGGCTCTGAACCTCAACAGGGAAAATCACCTGATAAGCGTGCAGCCTCCTGACGACGCCTGTGGCCAACATTGTATAATATAACAAATTTTCCGAGAAAAGCAAAAAAAAGTGCACCTTTCGGTACACTTTTTCTCTCTCATTTACAAGGCATTACCTTTTTTTAAGGTAGTCATTGAACATACTCTCTGCCAATGAACGGCTATCCAATAGGATTTCCATTAGCAGTTTTGCCGTTGTCCGTTCCAAGGTAACTCTGTTACCCTCCATTACAAACCCCACTTCTCCCTTGATATCCGTGATATCTCCGTCAGTGATAGTTCGGAAATAGTCATAAAGTCCGACAAAGGACTTAAATGCGTCCTCAAATTTCGTGTAACCTTTCCACGAAATTAGTTCGTTGTGCTTGCCACGCAGCACGATATGAAACCGAGTGTCCATAATGTTGTTGGTGTTAATGTTCTTCATTTCGTTGTTGGTGTTGGTGTTGTTCTTCATTGTCTTTGTTGTTTGTGTTTATCTATATTATATTACTCCTTTTTTCCCCAAATCTTTCAGTCGGTAGTGATTTTTTTTCGCTTTTTTTTTCGGTGGCTCTCGTTTCCGAAACCCTACATATAATAATACTCCGATTGTCCGAAATTCTTTCACAACATTTTCACTTTTTTTCACTCGTGCAGTACAGACTACGATTACTGCCCCACGCCGCTGAAGCGGGCATATACATTGTCTAATATAAGAAAATTTTCGACATTTCCAAATAAAATTCACAGGAAATTGTTTGGATTTCTCGTTTTTTTTGTTATATTATGCAATATAGACAGCAGCCCGAAGGCGTCCGCCACGCTCGCTCTCCTGTTCGGCTCAAGCAAAAAAAAAGTGGCACTTTCGTACCACTCTTTTTCTCTTTTTCTACCGCCTACACTTCTTCAAAGAATTCGTAATAGGCTTGCTTGCGTTCTTCCATTGTTAGGCTGTGCCACCACTTGTCGGTTTCTTCAAGATAGGCTTGCACACTATTTTCGGGATTGTACGGAATACCGCTCGCCTGCTCTCTATCCCAACACCCGTTGTGCCGCCACCAATCTTCCACTTGTAAAATGCCCACCATAGTTCTATCGGAAAAAAGTCAGTTTGATTGGATTGAGTTCAAAGTCAGTTTCGGTTTCGGGAATGTAACTATCCCCGTTCAGTTCCACCCCGTTATCCTTGATTGCTTTCACAAGGGTTTCGGTATCTCCGTCTTGGATTTTCTCCGCTTGCTCTGCGGAGCACTCAATGTATCCACCGAGCCGTAACCAAATCTTCTTCATTACTCTTTATTCTTTTTGAGTTCCTTGATTTCTTCTTTCAGTTCCTTAATCTCTTTGGTAAGGCTTGCGATTTCTTCCGTAAGTCTCGGCAGAAACTTGATAACCCTATCCATAAAATCTCTTTCAATTACAGTCATATTCTCTCTCGTTTCGTTTATGCAAAGATACAAACAATTTTTCTAATATGCAAATTTATAGAAGATTTTTTCTATAAAAAAGTTTTTCTGTTAAACCACCTGATAGACACTCGTGATAACCAGGCATGGCGGCGGGCTCAGGGGCCATGATATTGTCTAATATAACAAAATTTCCGAGAAAAACAAAAAAATCCGACACTTTCGTATCGGATTTCGCTTACTTTTTTGTTGGGTTTACGCCAACTCCACCTCGCACTCTTCCCCCGTCTTGTTCTCGTTGAACAACTCTTCCATTGTTACCCAAGCATTAGGGTTGTACTTGTAGAAAGTGTAGTCGGTATAGGTGTCCAAGTCTTCCTCGTCAAACACCGCAACGATTCCCTCTTTGGGAGAATAAACTCCCTCGCCCACTCCCTCGTGAAAGACTCTCTGCCAACCACGGGACTTAAGGAATTCTTCATCAGACAGTTCGCTGACTGCGAGAACGGGATTCTCTTTGTAGTTCTTTTCGATGTAGTTCTTCAGCATACTTCTCGTTTTTTCTTAATGCAAAGATAAGTATAATTTCTGAATTAACAAAATTTTTCTTCACTTTTTTTTCACACAGAACTCCTGTTCAGAAGAAGCACTCAAGAGCGTGAGCTCTGCCCGAATATATTGTCTAATATAACATAATTTTTGACATTTCCAAATTAAATTGCCACGAATATATTTGGAATTGTCGTTTTTTTTGCTATATTATACAATATGATCCGCGGCCTTCGTCGATTCATCAGGAGGCTGACGACAAATGGTACTCAACCGAGTACCATAAGAAAAGCCCCCACCTTTCGGCGAGGGCTTCTCAAGTATGAGAGAGATTTATTCTTCGGAGTAGGTTTTCACTACCCAAGAGTCTTCGACTGCAGTTTCCTGCTCGTTCCACTCCCAAATCGCCACCTGCTCATTGGGCGAGTGCAGAGTAGTGGTTTCTGCCACTTGTTCCGCTTCTTTGAGATTGTCAGTGAGTAGCACGCTGTGGCTGTCGAACACGTTTCCGAACTCATCGAGTTCTTCGATTTCTACATCGTACTTTCCGAGTTTGCTCATATCTAATCACATTTGTCAGCGTAGTAGTGCAACCACTTGTTAGCGAGCCGAACTTCCCCGTTCGCAACACGTGTTGCCTCGTCCACGAACATAAGCCCGTTCATAATGTAGTTGTAGTACGGGCTATCCTCATCAACGTGGTTGCAAATGTCAATCAGCATTTCCCGTGCCTCATAGAGTTTCTTGTTAATATCCATATCGTTTCATTTTGGTATCACAAAGATAGGCAAAAAAATCGAATTATACAATAGTTCAGCAAAAAAAGTTAAAAAAATTTGCATATCTCATTTTTTTTGCTATATTAAACAATATAAACAGCAGCCCGAAGGCGTCACTACAGTCTGTCCGCCGAGATTTCCCTGTCGCCACAGAGTACCACGCTCGAAGCATCTGTCGATTCCTGACGGCAGTAGATTGTCTAATATAACAAAATTTTTGACAAAAACAAAAAAAAGCCGCACTTTCGTACGACTTTTTCAACAACCACCTTGCGGTGCCATTACCCCGCCATTTCCCCAAATGTTTGGATTACCCGCATATTGCCCGCTTTCACTTGCTCGTCAAAGTACCCTTGACTGATACTCCACATATCAAAGCAAGTGGGAAAAGCCACCGCCTTGACAAACCTATGGTAAGTGGTGCCGTATGCCGTGTGCGTTGCGTGCAGATTGACATAAACGGTTTCTTCTCCGTCCTTACTGAACTTCATTCCGATTGCGTTGACTTCGTTGATATTCATATTCCTTCTCATTTGGTACCACAAAGATAAGAATAATCTTCCACATTTCCAAGCATTTCTCCATATATTTTTTTCACATTTTTTTTGCCCCAACTATTGCATATCTCGTATTTTTTCTTATATTAGACAATATTGGTCACTGTACGTCGTCAGAGGCTCAGGGCTTCGAGGCGATTTCCCCTGTTCATACACAGAGCAGCGTCAGAGCCCGACAGCAGGATACAGTTTCTACATTGTATAATATAACAAAATTTTTGACATAAACAAAAAAATCTGCCACTTTCGTAGCAGATTTCTTTCGTACTCTTGTGTTCGGCTTATTCGGTATATGCACTATCGGATATTCCGCTCACTTGATAGTATTTCGGAAACATAGAAGTTCCCGCGTCCATAGCCGCATTACGCAACTCGTCTTCCGTGTCAAACTCCAAAATCTCGGTAGGGTTGTACTTACCACAACCTTTGGAATAGATTTCGTACCACTCTTGGGCGGTGTGAGTTTCGCCCTCGTGTTCGCACTTGATTTCGTAAGCCTCGTCTCCGTAGGCAACGATTGCCTTAAACTTCTTGTTCATTTTCTCTCTCATTTCGTTATTGCAAAGTTAAGAAAAAAATCTCATATATACAAGCATTTCGCCAAAAAAATTTTCAAGCCAACGACACTCGTGACGTCGCCGGTTGCGGCGGGATTTGTATTGTCTAATATAACAAAATTTCCGACAATTCCAAATTAAATTTGCATATCTCGTTTTTTTTGCTATATTATACAATATTTTGCCGTCAGGACGACGCTGCTTGAGAAGCCTTTCTCAGATAGACTATCGAGTGTACTTACGGTCAGTCGCCTCCGCCTGCTGGTCACAGAAGAATGATATTGTCTAATATAAAAAAAATTCCGACAATTCCAAACAAAAAGCCACCCAATATTGGGCGGCTCTCGTTTTTTTTTCTTGGCGGATAAATTATATAGTCTAAATATTCTCTGCCTACGGCTTTGCTCTAATGTACTGCATACGTTCCTTAGTCGTGTTTGGTTAGCGCTCTCGCGCCCGTTTCACTTCTCTTGTTGCTGGCCAGGGTTAGGCCGCCTTGACTTCCACCGTCACAAGCGAGAAACCCATTTCGTCAATGGCAAACTGCGCCAGCTCGGTAGTCAGACTTTCGACCCCACGTTCGTCATAGCGGAAATACGGGTCGTTCTCGTTGAACTCATAAGGGTTGCTCTCCGTGTTCTTGAAATTCGGGACAATCGTGTTGAGAGCTTCCATTTTGTAGATTTTCTTCATAAGGCTTATTCTTTTAATTGTTTGTTGTTCTTCGTTCTTGCTGATACAAAGGTAGGAACAATTTCCGAAAAAACCAAATTTTTTTGAAAGAATTTGCGAAAAAAGTTGTATATGTCATTTTTTTTCTTATATTAGACAATACAACGGGCCCCGATCCGGCTCGAAGAGCGTGGGCTGCTTCGGGAACTCTGTGTCCGAACAGGGACATACCGTGGCGGACGACATGCTCGCGGGTTTTACATTGTATAATATAACAAAATTTCTGACAAAAGCAAAAAAAAAATCACACCTTTCGGTGCGATTTCTTCTCTGATATTTTGCTCTGCTACTTATCGTATGGACTACGAAGTCCTGCCTTTGCGTTTTTCGTAATCTTCACTCCGTAAAGGTTGGTGTCGGTAGGGACAACACCCTGCTCTACGATAGTTGCGAACGCAACCGCAAGATTGGTAATCTGCTCCATTGGCACACCCTCGCTCTTAACGATTGCGAACGGCTTTTCCGACTGCGTAAAGCAAAGCCACTCTCCCTTGAAACGATTGACAAACGAGAATAAGAAATGGTAGCCATAGAAAACCTGATAGAATTTCACACCATATTTCTTCAAGTCTTTGTCAATGCTGATTTCAATTCTATTCATATCTTCTTCCATTAACTATTGCAAAGGTAAGAATAATTTTTGACATACGCAAGCATTTTGCCAAAAAAATTTTCAACAGGGAGAACTCGTGGCAAGAAGCCCGACCACGCCGCTACGACGGCAGCTACATTGTATAATATAACAAAAAATCCGAGATTTCCAAATGTTGAAGGCACTTTTTTCTCAACCACTCACTCTGACTACGAACGCCTCAACTCGAACTCCTCTGACAACACCTGGTGGCCGCTTCGAGGTGACTGGCTGCTACATTGTATAATATAAAAAAATTCTCCACATTTCCAAACGATCGCCCCAAAAAGTTTATCACATTTTATTAGGAATTCTCGTTTTTTTTCTTATATTAAGCAATATAAACAGCAGCCCGATGGCGTCACCACAGTCTGTCGGACAGTCGCTCGGACAACAAAAAAAAAGAGCACACTTCTCAGTGTGCCCTTCAGACAGACGACTGCGTTTACGCTACTCCGAACGGAAATGCCATTTTGTGATTGACTTCGTTCACGGGTTTAACCGAACCCGTCTTGATAAGATACGGACTGAAACACCCGTCATAGAACTTCATACCGAACTTGTTTCCCTTGAACTCAAACTCCCACTCGCCACCGAACAACTCTCGCATATCGTCACGGGAAAGTTTTTCGTTCCACGCACCCGTTTGGCGGTACTTCTCATACATAGCATTGTCATACCCTTCCACAACCTTTGCGTTTCCGAACGGGAACAAGTGTCGGAAATCTTCTGCACGATACCCGTCACTTTCTTTCTTTCCATAGATAGTTACGCTTTCAAGATAACCGAACTCGGAATAATCCCAAATGTAACCCATACGCTTAAAGTAAGCAAGTCCACGCTTGTTTACTACTTCCCCTATTGGAAGATTGTCAAAGTAGTCACTCAGTTTCATATTGCAAAGGTACGAACAATTTTCCAATTATGCAAATTTTTTTTCACTTTTTTTTCACTCTTACGGACACTCGTGAAGAAGCCTGCAGTATCGACGCTGCGGCGTGCTGTAATTGTATAATATAACAAAAAATCCGAGAAATCCAAGCGTTTGCCCAAGAAAATCTCGCCTGTCGCTATGCTGTTCCACATACTGTGCTGACGACTGTAGAACAGGTTCCTGCTGTACTCTATATTGTATAATATAAAAAAATATCTGACATTTCCAAACAATTTTATCGCCAATTTATTTGGATATTAGAGAAAATTTGTTATATTATACAATGTTATGACCCATGCTCAGAGTCGATTCACCTGGTGGGCTCTGTATCCCCCCCTATGTTGTGGGTGGGGGGAGCCCCTACCCTTAACCCCCCTACGTAAGTCACTCCCCCCGTTACCCTGCCCGCCTTTTGCCAAATGGGGGGGCGTAGCCGCGCGAGTCAATTATGGCCCGGAAATTCGGTTTTTTCGATGGGGGTGGGGGTGTTTTTTGAAAAGGGTACCTAAACCCAAAAAATTTTCCGGCCAGATTTTTTCAATATTCCAAAAACGATTACACCTATTTCTTCATAATTTTATACGAAAAAAAACGGGCCAATTTCTTGATCCGTTTTTTTTAATAAAAACAACTATGAGAATGTTCTGTTCTCTTACATTAAATATACAAATTTTACAAGCAAATAAAAAGCAAGGGGCTAATCCCTTTCGTAGAAAGTTTCTATCCTTCCGCACTTCCCGCACTCCTGCCAACCCCCGCTGTGCCATGTCCAATGCTGGTACCAATCGTGGTTGCATTTCTTCTGTTCTTCGGTTAACGGATTTTTTTCAAGTTCTTTTGCGTCAAGATACTCCTGAAAAATTCTATCGTCTTCTTCCTGCCGTTTTTCTTTCTCCCGCCTTTCATAGTCACAAACGAAAGAAAGCACCGCATCTAACGCCGTATCATACCCACAGGCGACATCGAGTTCATACTGGGCGTATTCCTTGTCTTCCGACACTTCGTTATCTTTTTTAAGACGTTCAATCTCTTTTTTAAGGACGTCCGTTTCAATACAGCTCATAATTCTCCGTTCTGTTAAAGTTATTATTTATCGTATTCCCAAATACATTTTAACGCCGGAGGATTGTCAAGTATTACCGGCTGATGTTTTAATGCTGTAAGAAGCGTATCAAAAGCAACCTGAGCGGTTCTAAGACCGCAACCGGTTTCCTGCCTAATCAGTTTCGCAATATTTATTTTATCTTCCTGCGTCATATCTATTCGGTTTTATACATTCCTTTTATCGCCTCCAATGCAAGGCCGCTTTCAATCAGTGTCTTTCCCGTGGACGGGACAATGCGATAATCAAAATAATGGGCATCGAGCCAATCATATATTTCGGAGAACTCACTTATTTCAATTGAACCGATATCTTCATGCTGTGCTTGCAATCCATAATAATAAGGTGGATCTTGTATGAAGAAGTATGCGATGCTACCGTACTTATCATTCAGTTCTTTCAATTCTTCCTGAGTAATACTGTACATCGGACGGAGATATGGTTTCCAAGAAATCTCGCACCAATCATTTTGAGGATTTTCTATATTGTACTTTAATGTCTCAACATCACTAAAGTCCAATTCTCTATCTTCGTCTATGGTATTTCCTTCACGGGACCAATGATAATGAACAAAAACCCCATACGGCAGTCTTGCGCAGAGGTCTTTGAGTAATATGTTTTTTTCTTCCTGTGTCATACTTCTTTCTTTTCCATTTCTTCAATCTCACTTAGGGAGAACTTGAAATCCATGCACCATCTCTCAAGGCACATAAGGGCGATTTCCTTCCCTATCTCCTCGTTGTACAGACCGTACTCGGCAGGCGACAACCCCCTTTCCTTATCTATCTCCCTATATTCCTTTATCTGTCGTTGAGCATTGCTGCGGTTCAGGTGTATCTCGCTGATAATCATGTTATAGTCAATCCACTCACTTTCCTGCGCCATAATCTAGTCTAATTTAAGGTCTTCCATCTTTATGTTGTTCTTGTAGCAGATTTGTTGGAATTCATAGAATCCGCTTTCAAATGCGTCCTGGACATCACCTATGGTCAGGTCTTTGTTCTTCCGGCAAGAAAATGAAATGGCAAATCCTCTTGAATAGTTACACCATTTTTCCCATAGATATCTTCTAATTTCTTCCTGTGTCATACTCATTCTCCTTCTTGCAGTGCTTTAAGTACGACTTTCCAGAATTGGCTGTTCATTTTAGCCCATACGCCACCGCCTGAAAAGTGATAAATTGTGTCGTCGATTTTTTTAAGATCTTCTACTGTGAGAAGGCTGAATTTTTCTTTCTGCGTCATAAGGCAAATTATTTGTTATACCAGCATACGTGGGTAAAATCTTTTCTTACGAAGCCGTTTTTAATACCCCAACAAGAAACATGAAGATTTGAAACTTCATTTTTGTTCGCATATTCCCCAAAACCGTCATAAGAAGTTACCGCATCATATTTGCACCATTCTATGAATGTCTTAATTGGGACACGACATTTTTTATGGAACTCATCCATAGGTTCCATTTCGATGTCTTCGAGCTTTGTATTCATTGAAACGGCTGCGTTCAATAACTTGTT
>JAEEGK010014691.1_pt1 | contig 17461 bp, 18 predicted proteins | sample 8958771 | NCBI WGS metagenome assembly JAEEGK01 (sample SAMN16246547, study PRJNA631951) | gut metagenome | biome: gut microbiome; feature: rumen; material: SC-attached | host: Bos | place: Iran: Karaj | collected 2018-10
GGAAACATTATGCCTCAACTTCATCTTCCAGTTCAATCAGGTTCTAATGAAGTGCTCAAGAGAATGAATAGAAGATATACAAGAGAAACTTATTTATCACTTGTTAAAAAGATTAAAGAAGCTATTCCAAATATTTCACTCACTACTGATATCATTGTGGCATTCCCTGGCGAAACTGAGGAACAGTTTGAAGAGACTTTATCACTTGTTAAAGAATGTGACTATGAAGGTGCTTTCACATTTATCTATTCACCAAGAGAAGGAACACCTGCTGCATCATATACTGAACAAGTTCCTGAAGATGTAGCTCACGAAAGACTCTATAAACTTAATGAGTTAATCAATGAAGGATACAAGAAAGGTTCAATGAGATTCTTAAATACTATTCAAAAAGTATTAATTGAAGGTGAATCAAAGAATGACCCTAATATGCTTATGGGATACAATGAAAATGGTAAACTCATAAACGTTAAAGGTGATAAATCATTAATTGGTAAAATTGTAAATGTTAAAGTAACTGAAGCTAAGACTTGGTCACTTGATGGTGAATATGTTGAATAACTCATTAGATATATTACTTAATGATTTAGAAAATCTAAAGGAAGGAAAAAGGGCGAGAGAACTCGCCATCTATCTTAAAAATAAATATAAAACTATTGATGAAATAGATAATCATAAGGATGATCCTATGGTTTCAGAATTCATAGATTCTTTACATGAATTATCTAATCTTTCTTCCCTAATTTCCAAGATATTTAGGGAAGAATTGTCAATTTAAACACTATTAGGCTACATTAAGAAAATAACTTAATTTAGCCTTTTTTCTATTTTTTGTTGATTTTATTATTATTTAATTATAAAATTATAATAATAAATGACAATGTGAGGAAAGTCTAATGGATAAAGAGAAATTAAATGCGCTTATTGAAGAAGCCAAACAGTATGAAAAAGTATCAAGTGAAGATTTAGTTAGAGTATTTAAAGATAACCACATCTGGGTTCCTGATTTTGTGGATAGATTTTTACTTGTTAACTTCTTTAAAAAATATGTATTTGATAAAGAAGAATACGCAAAATATTCAGATGAATTTAAATATCGTTTAAGAAAGTATGATCAATATTTTTCTATCTATTTAACTGAAGCTACAGATAAAGAATACAATTACTCTCTTCACCCATGTGAATATAAAAACTTATTTATGAGATTCTTCCTCTTAAATAAAGAAAAGTTCAATACTACAATAGCTTTTGAAAAGGCATTATCAAAACTAAAAGGTTCAACTGATGGTGCACAAGAAAACTATGAAAAGGTAAGAGTTCAATTTAGAGATTTATTCTATACACCTAAAGGATATTTAGATGGTATTCAATTATCTATCCTTAAAGAAGCCGTATGTAAGACTTATACATTAAACCAAATTAGAGACTTAGGTGCTAAATATGGAGTAAACGTTCCAAAGAGAATGAACAAAGGACAACTCCTTGAATTAATTGCCGCAAGATTCAGACTCACTGAAGATGAAAAAGTTGCACTCCAACCAAAACCAATTCTTGAACTTACTCAATATTCAAAAGAAAAAGGATTCAAGATTTCAACTGACCTTAAGAAAGGTGATATGGTTGAATTCATTGTATTTAGTTTAAATAAATATAACGAAGATATTGAAAAGGATTTATTCGACTATGATTTCATTCCTGAAGAGGAAGAAGTTGATACAGATCCTGAAAAAGTATTTGAAGGTGTTCCTGAGGATGAAGTTGAAGCTCAAGAAATCCCAACTACTAATCAATATGTAGAAATGGAAACTCCAGTTGAAGAGGAAAAAGCTGAACCAGTAGTTGAAGAGGCTCCAGTTGAAGAGGAAAAAGTTGAACCTGTTCAAGAAGAACCTGTAGTTGAAGAAGCTCCTCAAGAAGAAGCCCCTCAAGAAGAGGTAGTTGAAGAAGCTCCTGTTCAAGAAGAAGTCAAAGAAGAAGTTAAACCAGCTCCAGCACCAGTTGAAGAACATGAAGAAAGAGAACTTGAATATGATGAATCTGTAGATGTTGAAATCAGAGACATCATTAAAGACTACTACAAGAAAAAGAGTAGAAAAGATAAGGCACTTAGAATCACAATCCTTATTATCTTCTTAGTACTTGTAGCCGCAGTAGCATTCTTCGCATTAAAGTATTTTGGAGTAATTAAATAATAAATGAGGGATGATAATTCATCCCTTTTAATTAGTAAATATGACTGAACAAGAAATTAAAGCAAAATGGCTTAAAAAGGATAGAAAAGTAGGAAGATATGTATTATTGGCATTTTTAGTAGTCATTGCTTTGGCTTGCATTTTTTGGGAATACACTATTATAGGTATGATGTGGATTCATGGAGTTATTTACAACTCTAAAAATAGATTTCATACTTTTGATGGAAAATATCTATGTGTTGAGGATATTAAAATAAGAGATGATTTAATTATTGATGAGACTTATTTTGTTTTTACAAGAATTTCTTACGATGAATATGAACAGTTATCGTCAAATGATAATAAAAATATTATGTATATTGGACCAAGAGACAAAGACAGCTTTTTCATTGTTAAAGCGTTTGTAAAATTTGCTTTTGAATCTGAATATAAAGAATACGCAACCAATATTTTCTATTACCATAAAAACGAAGCATTTACTAGGAATGGACCAACTGATATAGAAATAATTATAGATGATTATTCTTGCCATTCAGTTGAATTTCGAATTTGGTCTGATGGTTATAATCTTAAACCAAATAAAAAATATAAAAGCGAATTAGTATCTATTGAATGTGAAGATGAAATAATAATATGGTCGATGGAAAAAGATGAAAAAGGCAACTATTTGCACGATTATAATACAGGTAATTATATTTTTGAATACCAAGGTAATATAGAATGAAAAAAGTAATAGTTATAGTTGGACCTTGGACTGGATATTAGATTTTTAATAGTTATACCAGGCGTATTTATAAAACATATTTTTGAGGTTTTAATAATGAACAAAAAAACAATGGTTGGTATAATTTTGATAATAATTGTAGTTGTTTCTATAGTTTCAGCTTTTTTTAGTGTTTTAATTATAAGAAACAACACATATAAAGCAAATAAAGCTAAAATATTCGAGGGCGAATATGTTAATAAGCAGTTAATTACTCCTTCAGATGATTATAAAATCGAAAATATTTGTTTAGAAATAAAAACTATTTCAAAAGAAGAATATAAAAAAAACATAAATAAAGCAAATACCTTTAGGTTTAATTGGTATAGAGATAAAACATATTTCTATAAAATTGATGTGCGTATTAAATTTTCAGAATTCGACGATTATATAACTATGAATGTGGATTATTTTAATAGGTTATATGGAGATACATATGATTTGATATTAAGTTTTGAGAATTCAATTTATAGTTGTAAAATAGAAACATATTTGCGTTTTGTGTTTCTAAAACATAAAGAATATAATTATGTACTAAAAAGTATACAATTAAATGAAGCTAAATTAATGATTACTAATAATAATCAAACAAATAACACTAATGAATATATGTTTGATGTAGAATTATTCTTAAATGCCTAAATTAAAAAAATGAAAAAAGTAATAGTTATAGTTGGACCTACAGCTAGTGGTAAGACTAGCGTATCAGTAAAACTCGCAAAAGAATTAAATACCGAAATAATTAGTGGTGACTCAGTTCAAGTTTACCGCTCTTTAAACATTGGTTCAGCTAAAATAACTAAAGAAGAAATGGAAGGTGTTAAACACCATTTAATTGATATCCTAGAACCTACTGAAGATTATAGTGTCGCATCATTCCAATCTAATGCTCGTAAATTAATAGATGAAATTACATCTAAAGGAATGATTCCGATCATTTGTGGTGGCACTGGATTCTATATTAAGGCTGCATTATATGATTATGATTTCACTAAAGAAGAAAGACATAATGACTATAGTAATCTTTCAAATGAAGAAATTAGAAATAAATTACTTGAATTAAATGATCCAGAAATTCCTGATTTAAATAATAGAAAAAGACTAGAAAGACATTTAGAGATTTATGAATCAGGAGAAGAAGTTTCAATAAATAAAAATGAACCACTCTATGATTCATTAATAATTGGTCTTACAATGGATAGAGAACTTCTTTATGATAGAATCAACAAACGTGTTCATAAGATGGTAGAAGATGGATTAATTGAAGAAGTAAAATCACTCTATGATAAAGGTATAAGAAGTAATTCAGTACTCTCAATTGGATATAGAGAATTATATGAATACTTTGATGGATTGTGTTCATTAGAAGAGGCAATTGATAAAATAAAACAACACTCAAGAAACTTCGCAAAACGTCAATATACATGGTTTAAAAATCAGATGAAAGTTGAGTGGTTTGACACCACAAAAGAAGGCTATTTTGAAGACATTAAATCTAGAGTAATTGAGTTTATAAAAAAATAACTGAGATGGCTAAAATCTCAGTTATTTTTATTATTTATTACGTCTTTCAATATAAGCTTTATATTCTTCGTATCCGCCTTTTAAAACGTATACCATAACTGCACCATTTTTAATGTATTTTGCAGCTATACCTTTAAGTCTATTTGAACCAGCTTGATCATATAAGAAGATTGGTAAATCTTTTCTTACTTTTGCATCTCTAGCACCTGATGCTCCAGGGAAGTTTCTTGAACCAACAATCTTTCCAGTCTTTTCAATATCTTCCTCTTTTCTAGTATCTACTAAAGAGCCCTTTCTCATTGTGTCTAAGAATTCTTGTGTATCAAGATATGCGAGTCTATCTTTATCCCATCTATTTCGTTTTGATAAAAGAAGCATTACAAGGAAACCAATTCCAATTGCAAGAATCATCCAATACCAAGTTCCAAGTTGATTAGTTGTTCCGTTTCCGCCTTCTGCGAATAAAATAAATAAATTCATATAAAATACCTCTTTGAATATTCTACAAGTTTTTCATATTTATTTCAAATATTTTATTATCGAAGTTTCTATATATAGACATATTTGAGATTTTTAGGTATAATTTATAACGATAAATTATTAATTAGGAGGTAATTATGGATACTAGTGTATTCAAAAATGGATTTACATTTCTTTGGGATGGCAACTTATATACAGTTTTAGAGTTTATGAGAGTTCCTAAATATAGAGGTGGATCATTCGTTCAAACTAAGTTATACAATTTAAGAAACGGTGCAACTTTAAACTATACATTCAATGGTTCTGAAAAACTCGAAGAAGTACAAGTTGATAAGAGAGAAATGAACTATCTTTATGATGAAGGTGATAAAGCTATCTTCATGAATAATGATACTTATGAACAAATTGAAATTCCTAAATCAATGATTCAAAGAGAATTACAATTCATCGTTATGGGAAACAATGTTCAAATTAGAACTTATGAAGGAGAAATTTTAGGTGTTATTCTCCCAGATAAAGTAACTTTAAGAGTAGCTGATACTCCAATGGGAGATAAAGGTAACTCTCAAACTAACACTCAAAAAGAAGCAACTCTAGAAACTGGTCTTGTTATCAGAGTTCCTATGTTTATTAACACAGGTGACTTAGTAATAGTTAATACTGAAACAGCCAAATATGATTCTAGAGCTAAGGAATAATATATGGAGAATCCTATACCCTTATTAGCATTAACATCTACTGGTAAGATTTTAATTTATGCTGCTATAATTCTAGTTCTTTTAATATTATCATCATTTTTCTCAATGACTGAGATAGTGTATTCTAGTGTGTCTGAAGCAAAACTTATGACATCTATTGATGATAATAAAAAAGGAGCTAGAAAAGCACTTTGGATAACAGAAAATTTTGAAAGAGTATTAAGTGTTATCTTAATCGGTAACAACTTAGTAAATATTGGTATTTCAACTCTAGGACTTAGAATATTCTTAGAGATTTTTAGTAATTATAAAGAAGCATCTTGGGTAGATATTGTAAATACTGTCGCAATTACTGTGATTGTATTAATCTTTGGTGAAGTAATTCCTAAGACAAGAGGAAAGAATAATTCTGAAAAGCTTGCGTTAAGATATTCTGGACTTCTTTATTTTGTCGTAATGTTATTCACACCTATCTCATATCCGCTATATAAACTTAATAGCCTCGCTATGAAGAAAAAGGATGAGGATCCACAAAGTGAAGTAACATCAGATGATCTTGAAAATATCATTGATACAATGGAAGATGCAGGTGAAATTGATAATGACGAAGCTACAATGCTTCAAAATGTCTTAGACTTATCTAACATTGAAGTAAAAGACATTATGACTCCAAGAGTTGACGTTATCGCAATCGATACTGAAACTGATAAAGAAGAAATCAAAAAGATATTCTTTGATTACCAATATTCAAGAATCCCAGTATACGAAGATACAATTGATCATATTGTTGGTGTATTATATGAAAAAGATTTCTTTAAGGCATATATAAACAATAAGACTTTCTCACTTAAACGTATTATGAGTAAACCACTCTTTGTAGTAGGTTCTATGAGAGCGGATAACCTACTCTCACTTCTTAAGAAAGAAAACGTTCATATGGGTATTGTTCTTGATGAATATGCTGGATTTGATGGTATCGTTACTATGGAAGATACTCTTGAAGAAGTAGTTGGTGAAATCTTCGATGAACACGATGATGTTCCATTTAGAATTAATGAAATAGAACCTAACCACTTTGAAGTTAATGGTGACCTTGAAATTCATAACCTATTTGAAGAATTAGACATCGAAGATGAACAAGAAGATAATGATTCAACTACAGTAGGCGGTTGGGTTCAAGATTCACTTGAACGTATCGCCGAGGTTGATGATAAAGTTACATTCAAAGTAGTTAAGAAAGTTAACTACGATGAATTAAGTGAAGATGAAGGCGTAGAATATGTAAACTTAATCTTCACAGTTAAAAAGATTGTAAACAACAGAATTACTGTTTTAGATTTATTAATTGAAAAAGCTCAAAAAGAAGATGAATAAAGAAAAAATAGATGCTTTAAGAGAAATTATAGATAATTCTAAACATCTCGTATTTTTTGGAGGTGCTGGTGTTTCTACGGCCTCAAATATCCCAGATTTTAGAAGTTCAAATGGAATCTATAATGAAACTTATGGCACAATCCCTATTGAAAGGATTATTTCTCATTCATTCTTTATGTCTCATCCTGACATTTTCTTTGAAGTATATAAAGAGAAATTATGTTTTAAGGATGCGAAGCCTAATTACTGCCATAAAGTACTAACTAAACTAGAAGAATTAGGAATACTTAAGGCAGTAATCACTCAAAACATTGATAATCTTCATACCCTTGCGGGTACTAAAAATGTAATAGAACTACACGGATCAGTAATGAGAAATTACTGTATGAAATGTCATAAATCATATGATTTAGATTACGTTTTAAATTCAAAAGGTGTTCCACGTTGTACATGTGGTGGAATAGTTAAACCTGATGTAGTACTATATGAAGAATCACTTGATTATAATTCTATAATGAATGCGATTAAAGAGATTAGTGAAGCTGATACACTTATTATTGGTGGTACATCGCTTTCAGTTTACCCAGCCGCACAATTTGTAGAATACTTTAATGGAAGAAACTTAGTAATTATTAATAAATCTGATGTATACAAAAATAAAGATGCTACGCTAGTAATTAATGATGATATTAGCGAAGTATTTAGACTTTTAGGATATTAGTATGAAAAAGTATTTTGGCACAGATGGAATTAGAGGAGAAGCATTAATAGATATTACGCCACAACTTGTTAAGAAAGTGGCGCATGCTTTAGGTTGCTTCAAGATTAATACTTGTATTGTCGGAATGGATACTAGAGAATCTAGTAAAGTATTAAAAGATGCTTTAGTAGAAGGACTTAAAGATGTAGGTTTTTATGTATATGATTTAAATGTCACAACTACACCATGTCTTATCTATTTATCTAAATACTATAACTCAATAGGTGTAATGATTACTGGTAGTCATAACACCTATGAAAAGAGTGGTATTAAGATTGCAGTAAAAGGAATTAAACTCAATGATGAACAAGCTTTGGTTCTTGAATCAAATATGGGTAAGAATATTCCAGTATATGGTGCTCCACTTCCATTCTTCTCAATCTATCCTTATACAAAACTATTAAAATCATTTAAGATTGCATCTAACTATAAGATTGCTTTCGACTTTTCTAATGGATCACTCACAAACTTATATAGAGAAATCTTATCTTATTATGATTTTAGAAAGACAGTAGTAGCTAACGCTCCAGATGGTAAAAACATTAACCTTAAATGTGGTTCAGGATATCTAGCAAACGTTAAGAGTATTGTTAAACTTGAATCATGTGATTATGGCTTTGCCTTTGATGGTGATGGAGATAGAGTAATAATTACTGATAAAAAAGGAAACGTATATGATGGAGATAAAATCACATACGTTCTCGCAAACTACTATAAAAATAATAAGAAGTTAGATAATAACTTAGTAGTAGTGAGTGAAGATTCAAACCCAGGACTTAAGTTATCACTAGAAAAAGAAGAAATAAATGTTGTGACATCCGGCATAGGTGATAAGAATGTCAGTGTTAAACTAAATGAAGTAAAAGGTTCGCTTGGTGGTGAACCATATGGACACATAATCTTATCAAGATTATCATCAGGTGGTGATGGACTCTTAACTTCACTTATGATTCTTGAAGTATTAAGTGAAACTAATAGAACACTTGAAAAGTTAACTGAGAACTTAGAATTATATGGAATCATCAGAAAGAAATATAGAACTTATGATGAAAGATATGTAGAAACTGAACAGTTCCAAAAAGAAATAGAAAGAATTAAATCTGAACTTCCAGAGGAAAACAGTGTCTTAATCGTAAGAGTATCTGATGATGAAAAAGTGCTCAATGTAGTAATATCTACAGGAGATTCCTTCTTAGATAAATCAATTTTAAAAGAGATTGAGAACTTTGCTCAAGCATCTGAATAATAAATAAAAGGACTACACGTGATGTAGTCCTTTATTCTTTTTAAAGCATGATTCTGTACCTTCAACTAACCTCTTATAGTTTTCTTTATGTTTAATAACGATTAAGATAGCCATTAAAGTTAAGAAGATACAAGATATATAATTACCATCATTTATTCCATATATAATCCAAGACATAATAAGTCCAGTTAATGTGGCTGATGTACTAGATACTGAAACATATCCCCATAAAGCTAAAGTGATTCCAAATATGATAGCAGCTCCAAGTGATGACCAAGGGAAACAAACAAGAAGTACTCCAAAACTTGTAGCAACGGCTTTACCGCCTTTCTTATTTAAGAAACAAGAATAACAATGTCCAATAACCGCAGCGAAACCATATATAACATATAAGCTTTCACCATCAACAATAATTGGGTTATACCAAACATTGTAATGTTCTAGAATATGAACAAGAATTATTATAATTGTGCCCTTTAGAATATCACATATTCCAACACATATTCCTGATACTATCCCAAGAACTCTTGTCGCATTAGTAGTTCCAATATTTCCTGAGCCTTCTTTAGTTAAATCTTTACCTTTAGATCTACCAATTATTACTCCAAAAGGAATAGAACCTAATACATATGAAATTAAGACTAATAAAACAAATATTACGTACTTCATTTCGTCACCATAAATATTATATATTTCGATTTAATTTTTCAAAAATATATTTAGTAGATATACTCTATTTAAAAGAGAATTGCAAATCTAATGCTTAAGTTGTGAATAATATACTTATATTTTTCACATTTATTAAGTTATTTTAATTATTAATTAAAAAGTTTGTTGTGCTTTTATTTGACTTAATGATAACATTAAGATAATAGGTGAAATATGGCAATTAGAACAATCGAAATAAAAAAGAGCGCATTTGATATGAATTCAAATAGAGCTGAGAGAACTAGAGAAGAACTTAAAAATGAGGGTACTTTCTTCATTAATGTAATGGCATCTCCAGGTGCTGGAAAGACTACAACACTTCTTGCATTAATTAATAAATTAAAAGACGAATTTAAAATCGCAGTAATGGAAGCTGATGTTGAATCAACCGTTGATGCAGTAAAGATTAGTGAACTCACAGGAACTCACTCAATCCAAATCCATACTGACGGACAATGCCACATGGATGCAGATATGACTAAAGAAGGATTAGATGGTCTAGATAATAATCATTTTGATTTAATCTTCCTTGAAAATATCGGAAATATGGTGTGTCCTGCCGAGTTTGACACAGGATCACACTTAAATCTATTTATTCTTTCAGTTCCTGAAGGTGATGATAAACCACTCAAATATCCATTAATGTATCAGGTATCAGATGTAGTATTAATCAATAAGATAGATACATTAGATTATTTTGATTTCAGCATTGAAAGAGCTAAACACAATATATTAATGAGAAACAAGAATGCAGTTATTTATACAATCTCCGCTAAAAGAGGGGATGGTATAGATGAAGTTGCTTCGTTTATAAAAGAAACTATTAAAAAGTGGAGGACACAATAATGCCAGAGATTTACAGAAAGAATCCCGCAACTACTTCTAAATATGAAGGAGAGAAAAACCCAAAGAAGAATTATCTTAAACTTGGACGTAAGATTACTGATAATGTTCAAGTAAAACTTTTTGGTGCAAAATCTACTTCTCCAGAATATTGGGGATTAAGAGAAGTTTTAGATGATGATGAAGTAAATCTACTATTAACTTTAAAACAAAGAAAATGGTACACTTTCGAACAGATGTTTGAAAGAAATAAAAAGAACTTTGACGATCCAGTAAGATTTAAAGAAACTGTTGAACATCTTTGTTATCACGGAATCTTAGAATATGATTACGGAGATCATTATGATGATAATGGTCCAATCAAAGATGCACCAAAGGAAAAGAGATATAGACTTTCTTACTATGTTCCTGGTTCAGCTGAATTATTCAATTCAAGTGAAGATAGAATTGCAAAGAATCCACCTGTTGCTAACTTCTTTGAAAGAATGACATTCTTACCTCTTGAACACATTACATCTATGGTTGCACCTGGTGGAATGGGAATTGGTATGCATGTAATCCCAGTTGAAAAAGAAGTAGAAATGAATAAGGAATCAGTAAAACTTGAAAAGATTTCTTATTGGCTAAAGAAATATGAAGGTCATATTTCAGCTGGTATTTGTAGTTGTAGAGCATCTCGTACTATGCTTGGAGAAGGTTGTGCTGATGACTGCAACGACTGGTGTATCCAAGTAGGTGATATGGCTGACTACACTGTTGAAACAGGTAGAGCTCACTATATTACAAAAGAAAAAGCATTAGAAATCTTAAAGAAAGCTGAAGATAATGGATATGTTCACCAAATCACTAATATTGATGGTGAAGACCATATCTTTGATATCTGTAACTGTAATGTTGAAATCTGTAATGCCTTAAGAACATCACTTTTATATAACACTCCACATATGAGTAGAAGCTCATTCACAGCTAAAGTTGAAACTGAAAACTGCGTAGCTTGTGGAAGATGTGTTGAAGTATGTCCAGCTGGCGCTGTTAAATTAGGTCAAAAGTTATGTACTAAAGAAGGTCCTATTGAATATCCAAAAGCTATTCTTCCAGACAAGATTAGATGGGGCAAATATGCTTGGGATGAAAATTATAGAGATACAGCTCGTTATAATACATATCCAACTGGTACTGCACCATGTAAGACAGCTTGTCCTGCCCATGTTCCAGTACAAGGTTACCTCAAGATGGCATCTCAAGGAAGATATAGAGAAGCTCTTGCATTAATCAAGAGAGAAAACCCATTCCCTGCAGTATGCGGTAGAGTATGTAATAAACGTTGTGAAGACGCATGTACAAGAGGCACAGTAGATAAGGCTGTATCAATTGATGCAGTTAAGAAATTCTTAGCCGACCTTGAAATGAAGAGCGAAAATAGATATGTACCTGAAAAGGTAATATCTAAGGTTGATGGTGAATGGGATGAAAAGATAGCTATTATCGGTGCTGGACCTGCAGGCTTGTCATGCGCATATTATCTTGCTCAAATGGGATACCATCCAACTGTATTTGAAAAGAATAAGAAACCTGGTGGAATGATGATGTATGGCATTCCAACATATAAACTTGAAAAAGACGTAATTGAAGCTGAAATCGAAATTATTAAAGAATTAGGCGCAGAAATTAAGTGCGGAGTAGAAGTTGGTAAAGATATTACTATTTCTGATTTAAAGGCGCAAGGATATAAAGCCTTCTATATCGCAATTGGTTGCCAAGGCGGAAGACGTCCAGGTGTTAAAAATGATGAAGCAGAAGGCACTGATATTGCTGTACACTTCCTACATGATGCACTAGATAATCCAAAACAAAAAATTGAAGGCGAAGTAGTTGTAGTTGGTGGTGGTAACGTAGCTGTTGACTGCGCAAGAGTATCTCATAGACTTGGCGCATCTAAAGTATCTATGTTCTCACTAGAAGATAGAGCTCATATGCCTGCATCTAAAGAAGAGATAGAAGAAACTCTAGAAGAAAATATCGAAATCAATAACTCTTGGGGACCTAAAGAAGTTAAGGTTGATAAAGAAGGTAAAGTTACTGGTATTGTATTTAAGAAATGCGTATCTGTATTTGATGAATTCGGTAAATTCAATCCTAAATATGATGAAAATGATTTAATGGAAGTTTCTGCATCTAAGATTGTATTCGCAATCGGTCAAGCAATTGAATGGGGAGACCTCCTTAAAGATACTAAAGTTACATTCTGGCATGGTAACTACCCAGTTGCTGATAAGTTTACTTATCAAACAGCTGATCCAGATATCTTCGTTGGTGGTGACGTATTCACTGGACCTAAGTTTGTAATTGATGCAATTGGAGAAGGCCATGAAGCTGCTGAATCACTCAATAGACATGTACACTTAAATGCTCATATGACTATTGGTAGAGATAGAAGATACTTCAAAGAACTTAATAAAGAAGATATCGTTCTTCCTGAATATGATAAAGCCGATCGTCAAGAAGCTGGAATGGATGAAAGAATCGACTATAAGATGAGTTTCAAAGATGCTCATAAGACTTTAACAGAAGAACAAGTTAAGACTGAAACAGCAAGATGCTTATCTTGTGGTGCATCTGTAGTTGATCCTAATAAGTGTATTGGTTGTGGACTTTGTACAACTCGTTGTGAATTTGATGCTATCCACCTCCATAGAGATCATCCAGAGATGACTGATATGAGACGTGCTGAAGATAAGATTACAGGTCTCTTAAAATACGCAACTAAGAGAATGTTTAAGATTATCTTTAATTCTGGCTCTAAAGAAGCTCGTATTATGAGAGCTAAGAGACGTCAATACAAGAGAGAAAACAAAGAATTTAGAAAGGCTAACCCTCATACAGGAAATAGTGTGAAGTACGATGCATGAGTTAGGTGTAGTATTTCACATCGTAGATGAAGTAGAAAAAGTAGCTAAAGAGAATAATGTTAAACATATATCTAAAGTTACTCTTGAAATTGGAGAAGTATCAACTATAGTTCCTGATTATTTTAGAGATTGTTTTAAATGGACTACTGATAAATCAGAAATAATGAAAGGTTGTACTCTTGATTTAATAATACTTAAAGCTATGACTTATTGTGAAAACTGTAAAGGCACATATGAAACAGTAAAATATGGTAAGACTTGTCCACATTGTAGTAGTGATAAAACTTACCTTATTACTGGTTCTGAAGTTAATATTAAATCAGTAGAAACTGATGATGAATAGAGGGGAGATTTATCCCCTCTTTTTGTGCACATTAATTGATTTATTATCAATATTTGATAATATGTAGTTAGGAGGTACTAATTATGAGAATCGCAATGTTTGACTCAAAACCTTATGATATAGAATCATTCCAAAAATTAAATAATCCAAGTATTGAATACACATTCTTTGAAGAAAAACTTTCTTGTAAGACTATTAAACTTGCGGAAGGTTATGACGGAGTTATTGTATTCGTTAACGATAATATTAATGAAGAAGTAATAAATAAACTTAATGAAATGGGAATTAAGTTATTACTCTTAAGAAGCGCTGGATATAATAATGTAGATTTATACGCAGCTAAAGATAAGATTAAAGTATATAGAGTCCCAGCTTATTCTCCTGAATCAGTCGCAGAATACGCTATGGCACTCCTCCTCACATCTATAAGAAGAACTCATAAAGCTTATATTAGAAGTAGAGACTTTAATTTCTCACTAAATGGTCTTGTAGGATTTAATCTTCATAATAAGACAGTAGGCGTAATAGGTACAGGAAAAATCGGTAAAGCCTTTATTAATATCTGCAAAGGCTTTGGAATGAATATCCTTGCCTTTGATAAATATCCAGATACTTCATTAACAGATGTTAAATATGTATCATTAGAAGAATTATTTAAAGAATCAGATATTATTAGCCTTCACTGCCCTTTAACTGTAGAAAACACATATATGATCAATAAGTTTACTATTAATATGATGAAGAAAGGTGTAGTAATTATTAATACATCAAGAGGTGGTTTAGTAGATACTGAGGCTTTGGTTGAAGGTATAAGAGAAAAGAAGGTTGGCGCAGCTTGCCTTGATGTATATGAAGAAGAATCTCATTACTTCTATAAAGATATGAGTAATCATATCGTTAGTGATGAAGTATTATCAAGACTTATTTCATTTCCTAATGTAATAGTCACAAGTCACCAAGGCTTCCTCACAAGAGAAGCGCTAGATTCAATTGCTAAGACAACTGAAGAGAATATAATATCTTATATGGAAGGAAAGGAATCTTCTAACGAAGTGAAATATCAAGAATAATGAATGTAGTTTATCTAATAAGACACTCTTGGACTAATGAAAACAAGATTCATTTAATCCAAGGTAGATCCGATTATAAATTATGCGAAGATGGAATCACATTCGCATATGAAAAAGCAAAAGAATATAAAAATAAAGGTCTTGAATTTGATTATATCTATTCAAGTCCTTTATCTCGTGCAAAAGATACAGCCTCTATTTTTAAAGAAGTATTTAATTTTGATAAAGATATTATCATTGATGAAGGTTTAATTGAAAGAGAATTTGGTGTAGCTGAGAAAACTATTATAGATGATCATGTCTATGAAAGAATCATGAATAATGAAATAGAAGGTATGGAAACCAATGAAGAATTAGAGGAAAGAGTATACAAAACTATTAGTAATATAGTTAAGAAATACGATAATAAAAGAATACTAATAGTTACTCATTCTCATACCATTAAAGGTATGTTATGTGCACTTGACCCTAGAATTAGAATGGAATCATATTTAAGAAATGTCACAATATCAACTCTTAAATATGATAATAATAAATTTGAAATAATAGATTATAATAAATACGCAGATGAGGGCGATAAATGGAAGATTTAGATTTATGTTGGTGTGGTAGTAATAAACACTATAAAGATTGTCATAAAGAATTTGATATTAAATATAAAGAGAAACAAAGACAAGGTTATAAACTACCTAAGAAAGAATGGATTAAAAATAGTGATGAAATTGAGGGTATTAGAAAAGCTGCCTTTTATAATAATGGTCTATTAGATTTAATCGGAGAAAAGATTAAAGCTGGAATGACTACTGAAGATATTGATGTATTATGTACTAATTTCCTTGATGAAAATAAATGTGTAAGTGCTGATTTCAATTATCAAGGATATCCTAAACATATTTGTACATCTATTAATGATGTAGTATGTCATGGTATTCCATCAACTAAAGATGTACTCAAAAATGGCGACATTGTTAATGTAGATTCTACATTATTCTATGGTAAATATTGTGCTGATGCATCAAGAATGTATGAAATAGGTAATGTGTCTGAAAAAGCTCATAAACTTGTTTATGTTACTCAAGAATGCTTAAAGAAAGCAATAGAAGTAATTAAACCATGGGAATCAACATTAAATGATATAGGTTTAGCTATTGAAAAGTATGCTCATAAAAGAGGTTTCACAGTAGTAGAAGAATTCTGTGGGCATGGTGTAGGACGTAAGATGCATGAAGATCCAATGGTGCTTCATTATTCAGTTAGAGAAAAGACTTGTTTACTCGTTCCCGGCATGGTTATTACTATTGAACCAATGATTAATGAAGGAAGAAGAGATATCTACGTTGACGAAAATGATGGTTGGACTGTTAGAACTTTAGACCACAAATTATCTGCTCAAGTTGAACACACAATAGTAATTACTGAGGATGGAGTAGAAATTCTGTCAAAATAATTTTTGACAAATATTTATATTTGTAATATTATTAATAATAGATTAGTAAATTTCAGGCGGTGGCTTAATGAAAAAAGGATTATTGGCCTCTTTAATTGTATATTTTGCATTATTAATTGCAGTAGCAGTAATGATGCTTACATATATTCTATTAAAGAATGACCCACATAATGTGGTTAACTTACAAAAATTATTTAAAGCTGTTACATATGTATTTATTGCATTTGTAGTTTCTTTTGCTGCTGTTGTAGTTTTACTTATCTTATATCCTAAAACACTTGAAAAGATCTATAAACAAAATATAGTTGGTTTTGTTAAAGAACATTTAGAAAAGTATCCAGGCACTACTTCAAAAGCAGTGGTAACATATGAAAATAAGAAAGTATATATTTCGTTCATTATGAGTGAAAAAGAAATGGATACATATTGTTTCGAATTAAAAGAAAAACCACTTACTAAAAATGAACCAACTAGAATAGCTTATAATATTCTAAATAGTTTACTAGAAAATAAAGAAATTAAAGACAATGCTTAAAAGCATTGTTTTTTAATTAAAAATTGGGTATTGCGTTATTTAGAATTTATGATAAAATACTATATGCGAGACAAATGAGCGCCTATAGCTCAATTGGATAGAGCGTCTGACTACGGATCAGAAGGTTGCGGGTTCGACCCCTACTAGGCGCGCCACTTTATCTAACTCGCTTTACATAGATTTCGGAAAATAGCTCAGCTTGGTAGAGCACCTGGTTTGGGACCAGGGGGTCACAGGTTCGAATCCTGCTTTTCCGACCACTATGAATATTAAGCCCTGTTAATTCAGGGCTTTTTCTTTGCTTAAATATGAAAATTTTATGAATAATTTTAATTAAATTAAAAAAAGTATAGATTTTATTTACTATCGAATTTTTTAATAAAAAATAAAGAGTTGCTAAATAAATGTGAAGTTTTAGCACTATTTTTAACATTATAAACAATTATATAATCCACAAACTGTGAATATTTTGTGGCACATTTGTTGCGTTTTTAATGTTAGGATTAGGCATAAAAATTATTTTGGATAATTATTCTTATAAAAATAATAATTTATCCAGAGGGGGATTA
>JAEEGK010014692.1_pt1 | contig 17460 bp, 12 predicted proteins | sample 8958771 | NCBI WGS metagenome assembly JAEEGK01 (sample SAMN16246547, study PRJNA631951) | gut metagenome | biome: gut microbiome; feature: rumen; material: SC-attached | host: Bos | place: Iran: Karaj | collected 2018-10
TGAGATTCCCGCCACTGGCGGTCATTGACGCTTCGCCCATGCTACAGCCGTCTGTCGTTTCGAGCCGAAGGCAATGAAAGGACAGATAACGGCGATCGCAGGGAGAGCCGGGCAACAGACTGTTTGCTACAGCTGTCCATTCCCGCGAGCCGCAGGCGATGCGGGAATGGGTAACAGCGATCGCAGGACGCCAAATACAGGAAGAATGAGGATTAATTATGAAGCTGATGGTGATTGGCGGCGGCGGCCGTGAACATGCCATTATCAAAAAGCTGCGGGAGAATCCCGCGGTGGATACCATCTGGGCGCTGCCGGGAAACGGCGGTATCGCGGCGGACGCGACGTGCGTACCGGTCAAGGCGACCGACATTGACGGAATTGTCCGTTTCGCGAAGGAAAACCCCGTGGATTACGCGGTGGTCGCGCCGGATGATCCGCTGGTGCTGGGCTGCGTGGACGCGCTGGAAGCAATCGGGATTCCCTGCTTCGGGCCCCGGAAGAACGCGGCCATCATTGAAGGCAGCAAGGTGTTCTCCAAGGACCTGATGAAGAAATACGGCATTCCGACCGCGGAATACCGGGTGTTTGACAACGCGGAAGACGCGCTGGAATACCTGAAGGAAGCGCCGATTCCCACGGTGGTGAAGGCGGACGGCCTGGCCCTGGGCAAGGGCGTGACCGTGGCCATGACCCGGGAGGATGCGGAAGCTGCCGTGCGCGAGGCCATGGAGGACAAGAAATTCGGCGCGAGCGGCGACCAGATTGTGATTGAAGAGTATCTGGAAGGACCGGAGGTTTCCGTGCTGAGCTTCACCGACGGAACCACGGTGGTGCCGATGATTTCCAGCATGGACCACAAACGTGCCGGGGACGGGGATACCGGCCCGAATACCGGCGGCATGGGCACCGTGGCACCGAACCCCTTTTACACCGACGCGGTGGCCGCGCAGTGCATGGAGACGATTTTCCTGCCCACGATCCGGGCAATGAAGGCGGAAGGCCGTGAATTCCGCGGCTGCCTGTACTTCGGCCTGATGATCACGAAGGACGGGCCGAAGGTGATTGAGTACAACTGCCGTTTCGGCGATCCCGAAACCCAGGTGGTGCTGCCCCTGCTGGAAAGCGACCTGCTGACGGTGATGCAGGCGGTGACGGCCGGGAAGCTGGCAGAGTGCGAAGTGAAGTTCCGCGACGCGAACGCGTGCTGTGTGGTGCTGGCTTCCGCCGGGTATCCGGTTTCCTACAGCAAGGGATACGAGATCACGATCCCCGCGGATGTGCTGCCCCATGTGTATGTGGCGGGCGCCGCGGAGAAGGACGGAAAACTGGTGACTTCCGGCGGGCGGGTGCTGGGCGTGACTGCGGTGGCGGACACCCTGCGCGCGGCGCGCGATGAAGCCTACGCGATGGCGGACCGGATTGAATTTGAAAACAAGTACTGCCGGCGGGATATCGCGGCACGGGCGCTGAACGCCTGAAAAAAGCACAGCAATCAGGAGAGACGATATGGTCTACAGAATATTTGTGGAAAAGAAGCCGGGCCTGGACAATGAAGCCCGGGCACTGGAGAACGACGCGAAATCGCTGCTGGGCATCCGGGGCCTGGAAAAGGTCCGGCTGCTGAACCGCTATGATGCGGAGAATATTTCGGAAGAGCTGTTCAGCTACGCGGTGAAAACCGTGTTCTCCGAACCGCAGCTCGACATCGCGACAACCGAGGTGGATACGGAAGGCGCGACGGTTTTCGCGGTGGAATACCTGCCCGGCCAGTTTGACCAGCGGGCGGACTCCGCGGCCCAGTGCATCCAGATTATCAGCCAGGGCGAACGGCCGCTGATCCACAGCGCACGCCTGTACGTGCTGTACGGGAACCTGGGAGAAGCGGAAATCGCGGAGATCAAGAAGTATGTGATTAACCCGGTGGAAGCCCGGGAAGCTTCGCTGGAAAAGCCTGCCACGCTGAAGGCCGAGTACGCTGTGCCCACGGAAGTGGCGACGCTGGACGGCTTTACCGCGCTGGACCGGGCCGGACTGGAGCGCTTTGTTGAAAGCTACGGCCTGGCCATGGACGCGGATGATATCGCGTTCTGCCAGGAGTACTTCCGGAGCGAGAAGCGGGAGCCCACCATCACGGAAATCCGGATGCTGGACACCTACTGGAGCGACCACTGCCGCCACACCACCTTCCTGACGGAAATCGACGGGGTCACCTTCGAGGATCCGGTGCTGGAGAAGGCATATGCGGACTACCTGGCGGTGCGGAAGGAACTGGGCCGGACCAAGCCGGTCTGCCTGATGGACATCGCCACCGTGGCGGTGCGCTGGCTGAAGGCGAACGGCAAACTGCCGAAGCTGGACGAAAGCGAAGAGATCAACGCCTGCACGGTGAAGATCGAAGTGGAAGCCGACGGGAAGAAAGAACCCTGGCTGCTGCTGTTCAAGAATGAAACCCACAACCATCCGACGGAGATTGAGCCCTTCGGCGGCGCGGCCACCTGTATCGGCGGCGCGATCCGCGACCCGCTGAGCGGCCGGGCCTATGTCTACGGCGCGATGCGCGTGACCGGCGCGGCGGATCCGACCGTGCCTGTGAGCGAAACAATTCCCGGCAAGCTGCCGCAGCGTAAGCTGGTTTCCACGGCGGCGGCCGGATATGCCTCCTACGGCAACCAGATCGGCCTGGCGACCGGCATCGTGGATGAGATTTACCATCCCGGTTATGCCGCGAAACGCATGGAAATCGGCGCGGTGATCGCGGCGGCGCCGGCGGAGAATGTCCGCCGGGAGCGCCCGGCCCCCGGAGACGTGGTGATCCTGCTGGGCGGAAGCACCGGACGCGACGGCATCGGCGGCGCGACGGGCTCTTCCAAGGCGCATAACGCCCACAGCGTGGAGACCTGCGGCGCGGAGGTCCAGAAGGGCAACGCGCCCGAAGAACGCAAGCTGCAGCGCCTGTTCCGGAACGGCGATGCCTGCCGGATGATCAAGCGGTGCAACGACTTCGGTGCGGGCGGCGTGAGCGTCGCCATCGGCGAGCTGGCGGACGGGCTGGAGATCAACCTGAACGCGGTGCCGAAGAAGTATGAAGGACTGGACGGCACGGAACTGGCGATTTCCGAAAGCCAGGAGCGGATGGCTGTTGTGGTTGCGGCGGAGGACGTGGACGCGTTCCTGAAGCTGGCCGGCGAGGAGAACCTGCAGGCCTGCCCGGTGGCCGTCGTGAAGGAAGAGCCGCGGCTGCGGATGAACTGGAACGGCAAAACCATCGTGGATATCAGCCGCGAATTCCTGAATTCCAACGGCGCGCCGAAGCACATCCGGATCAATCCCGCGAAGCCGGAAGACTGGCAGCGGAAGGTTTCCGGCAGCTTTACCGACAACATGAAGGCCATGGCCACGGACCTGAATATGTGCTCCAAGCGCGGCCTGGGCGAGCGGTTTGACTCCACCATCGGCGCGGGCAGTGTGATGATGCCCTTCGGCGGAAAGAACCAGCTGACCCCCGTGCAGGCGATGGTGCAGAAGGTGAGCATGGAGCAGAAGCATACCGACGACTGCTCCCTGATGGCCTGGGGATACAACCCCTTTATTACGGAAAAGAGCCCCTACCACGGCGCCTACCTGGCGGTGGTGGAATCCGTGAGCAAACTGATTGCCTCCGGCGCGGAGTTCAGCGACGTATACCTGACCTTCCAGGAATACTTTGAGAAGCCCGGGAAGGACGGACGGCGCTGGGGCAAGCCCCTGGCGGCCCTGCTGGGCGCCTTTGAAGCCCAGAAGGCGCTGGGAATCGGCGCCATCGGCGGCAAGGACTCCATGAGCGGCTCCTTTGAGAAACTGGACGTTCCGCCGACGCTGGTCTCCTTTGCGGTGACCATGGCGAAGACGGGCGACATCATTTCCCCGGAAACCAAGCAGGCCGGCCACAAGCTGGTGCTGCTGCACACGGAAACCGGCGCGGACGGACTGCCGGATACGGCGTCCCTGCTGGCCACCTTTGACAAGGTGACAAAGCTGGCCCGGGAAGGCAAGGTATTTGCCTGCTATACGCCGGGACTCGGCGGAATCGCCGAGGCGGTCATGAAGATGAGCTTCGGCAACGGCCTGGGCTTCCGCTACGCGGAGGGCTGGACGGTCGACGAGCTGACCTGCTACCGCTACGGCGACTTCCTGGTGGAGACGGATGACGCGGATGCCGGCAGGCTGCTGGGCGAAGTGACGGATGACGGAAAGCTGACCCTGGGAGACGAAAGCATTTCCCTGGCCAGCCTGCAGTGCCTGTGGGAAGACAAGCTGGAATCCGTATATCCCTGCAATATCCCGACGCCGGATGAGAAAGCGGAGAACATTTCCTTCCCGGCGGAGAGCTGGGCAGCACCCGCGGTGAAGACCGCGCGGCCGCGGATCCTGATTCCCGCGTTCCCCGGCACGAACTGCGAATATGACAGCGCCCGGGCGGTCCGGGATGCCGGCGCGGATGCCCGCATTATGGTGATCAACAACCTGACGGCGGAAGGCATTGCCCGCAGCGTGGAGGATTTCGCCCGCGAAATCGGCCAGAGCCAGGCGATCTTTATCCCCGGCGGATTCAGCGGCGGCGACGAGCCGGACGGCAGCGCCAAGTTCATTACCGCGTTCTTCCGGAACCAGGCGGTCCGCGAAGGCGTGACCGAGCTGCTGGAGAAGCGCGACGGCCTGATGTGCGGTATCTGCAACGGCTTCCAGGCCCTGATCAAGCTGGGACTGGTGCCCTTCGGAAAGATCATCGACACGGACGAGACCTGCCCGACACTGACCTTCAACATCATCGGCCGCCACCAGAGCCGCATGGTGCGGACCCGGATCGCGAGCAACCGCAGCCCCTGGCTGCAGGGCACGCAGGTCGGAGACATCTACTCCGTGCCGATCAGCCACGGTGAAGGCCGCTTCCTCGCGGATGACGCGACGATTGCCCGCCTGATTGAAAACGGGCAGGTTGCCACGCAGTATGTGGACCTGGACGGCAACGCAACGATGGACGTGCGCTTCAACCCGAACGGCAGCCGCATGGCGATTGAGGGCATCACGAGCCCCGACGGCCGCGTATTCGGCAAGATGGGCCACAGCGAGCGCGTCGGCGCCGGACTGTATAAGAATGTACCCGGTAATTACGACATCCGGATGTTTGAATCCGCGGTGAAGTATTTTAAAGGCTGAGAACCAACGAACCATAACAAGGAGGCAGACCATGGCATACCTTACCGACATTGAGATTGCACAGCAGTGCAAAATGCAGCCCATTACCGAGATCGCGAAGAAGGCCCATGTCGATGAGAAGTACATCGAGCAGTACGGCCGCTACAAGGCCAAGATCGATCCTGCCCTGATCAGCGAGACCGACCGGAAGCCCGGCAAGCTGGTGCTGGTGACCGCGATCACGCCGACTCCCGCCGGAGAAGGCAAGACCACGACGACGATCGGCCTGGCCGACGGCCTGAGCCGGATCGGCAAGGACGTGACCGTGGCGCTGCGCGAGCCCAGCCTGGGCCCGGTGTTCGGCGTCAAGGGCGGCGCTGCCGGCGGCGGCTATGCCCAGGTCGTGCCCATGGAGGATATCAACCTGCACTTTACCGGCGACTTCCATGCCATCGGCGCGGCGAACAACCTGCTGGCGGCCATGCTGGACAACCATATCCAGCAGGGGAATGCCCTGGGAATCGACGTGAAAAAGATCACCTGGAAGCGCTGCGTGGACATGAACGACCGGCAGCTGCGGTTCGTGGTGGACGGCCTCGGCGGCAAGGCGAACGGCGTTCCGCGTGAGGACGGCTTCGATATCACCGTGGCCAGCGAGATCATGGCGGTGTTCTGCCTCGCCAGCGATATGGCGGATCTGAAGGCGCGCCTGAGCCGGATCATCGTGGCTTACACCTATGACGACAAGCCCGTGACCGCCGGCGACCTGAAGGCGACCGGCGCCATGGCGGCCCTGCTGCGCGATGCGCTGAAGCCGAACCTGGTGCAGACGCTGGAAGGCACGCCCGCGTTCGTCCACGGCGGACCGTTCGCGAACATCGCACACGGCTGCAACTCCGTGATGGCGACCCGCATGGCGATGCGGATGGGCGACTATACCGTGACGGAAGCCGGCTTCGGCGCTGACCTGGGCGCGGAGAAGTTCCTGGACATCAAGTGCCGGATGGCGGGCCTGACCCCCGATGCGGTAGTCGTGGTCGGCACGGTGCGCGCGCTGAAGATGCACGGCGGCCTGGACAAGAAGCAGCTGGCCACCGAGGACCTGGCTGCGCTGGAAAAGGGCATCCCGAACCTGCTGCGCCATGTGAACAATATCACGACTGTTTACCAGCTGCCCTGCGTGGTGGCCATCAACCGCTTCCCGACGGACACCGACGCGGAAATCGACTTCATTGTGAAGAAGTGCCGCGAGCTGGGCGTCAACACCGTGCTGAGCACCGTGTGGGCGGAAGGCGGCAAGGGCGGCGAGGAGCTGGCCCGCGAAGTGGTCCGGCTGTGCGAGGAGGAGAAGGGCAACTTCACTTTCAGCTATGACCTGGATATGAGCATTGAGGAGAAGCTGGAAGCCGTGACGAAGAAGATCTACGGCGGCGCCGGCGTGGCCCTGACCCCTGCGGCGAAAAAGCAGGCGGAACGGCTGACCGAGCTGGGCTTTGACAAGCTCCCGATCTGCGTGGCCAAGACGCAGTACTCCTTCTCCGACGATCCCGCCCTGCTGGGCGCGCCGGAAGGCTTTACCGTGACTGTCCGCAACCTGAAGGTTTCCGCGGGCGCCGGCTTCCTGGTCGCGCTGACCGGTGAGATCATGACGATGCCCGGCCTGCCGAAGTCCCCGGCGGCGGAACGCATCGACGTGGACGAGAAAACCGGCAAGATCACCGGCCTGTTCTGATCGCAGATATAAAGCAAGGCACACGCGCTTCGGCGCGTGTGCCTTTTTTGCGGACCGGGAAAGCGATCAGCCCAGCCCGGCCAGTGCGGAATTATACTCGTATTCCTCGACAGCCCCGGTTTCCACGTTGACGTATACGATGTAGTATCCGTCTTTCTCCGCAGGGGTTTCCGTTTTGCTTTGCGGGTAAAGCAGGTATTCCACCTCAAAGCAGGGCTTTCCGTTTATCGTTTCATACCACTGGTTTTCACTGTCCAGGAAAGACAGGGTATACAGTTCCATCCGGGACGCCTGTTCCTCGTCCAGCTGCCAGGTACTGATGATAAACTCCCGGCCGATTCCGATCATATCCTCTTCCGAAAGCTTCCGGGCTTTCAGGGCGGCGGTCTTTTCCGCTTCCCGCTGTTCATGGTAGTTTTCCACAGCCGGGGAGGATGAAAGATCCGCTTTGATCCCGTGCTGTTCCGCAATTTCCGCCGCGCGGTTCAGGTAAATGAGTTTTTCCTGCTCATCCAGGCTGTCATCCAGCATCTGCTTCAGCTGGGCCAGGCCCCAGGCATCCGCATTGTAACCGCCGGCGGTATCCGCCCCGTCATGGCTCCAGGAAATTTCCGCGTGCCCGTCCCGGACCACCGCGGTATAGGTGCCGAGGGCGGCCTCCAGGCCGCTTACGCCCCTGTAAGTGACATGGACGGTTCCGTCTGGCTGTTCCTGCTCCTCCCGGGCAAAAAAGGTCTGCATCTGCGGGGTAATTCCGTAACGGCTTTCCAGCGCCTGATCCGCCAGCCGGGCCGCAGACACCCTTGCCGACAGCAGCAGGCCGGCGGCCATGGCGGTTACGGAAAGCAGGACCACCACGGCGGCCAATACAAATGCAGCAGGCATTCTTTTCTTCACAACAGGTTCCTCCTCCCGGGCGATACGATACTGCACGGCTGTGCGGCAGGAAGGCGCATCATCCAGGAAGGAAAGGCGGCGGTCCATCGCAGCCTTCAGGGAATCCTTATTCGTCTTCATAATACCAGTCCTCCAGCTCTGTTTTCAGCAGCGTTTTCGCCTTTTTCAACCGATAATGAATCGTGGAGCGGGGGATTCGCAGCACCCGGGCCATTTCATCCAGGCTCATCCCGTGATACCAGTGCAGCAGGGCGGCCTCCTTTTCCCTTTGCGGCAGGGACATAACCGCACGCGTAACGGTGTCGTCCCGTTCATCAAAGGGCGCGGAGCCTTCCGGCAGGGAATCCGTGGATACAGACCGGTCCGTATTCCGCATCCACGCGCTTTTCAGCAGGTCCTTGCAGGTGTTGACGGCAATGCGCGTCAGCCAGGTTTTCTCATCGGAGTCTGCCCGGAAACGGTCATAGCCCTTCCAGGCCTTGAAAAATGTTTCCTGCACGGCATCTTCCGCCAGGGCGGTGTCTCCCAGATAAGCAAAGCAGAGCCGAAGCAGCTGCTTCTCCCAGCGGGTAATGGCTGCATCCAGCCATTCCCGGCGCGCATCCTGTGCCAAACCGCTTCCCCCTTTCACACAGATTAGACGACACAGCGGCAAAAATGTCCAAAACTTGGAGAAAATGATCCCCGCTTACCGGATCAGCAGCAAGCTGCCGGCAGGCGGGGAACATTGTCTGATATGGACCGGATGATCCGGGAATCACGGCTTCCGGTGCTCTTTTTTCCAGGCCTCGATCTGCTCGAGGCGTTCTTTGTATTTGGCTTCCAGCCCCTGGGTGGTGGGGTGGTAGAACTTCCGGTCCTTCAGGACATCGGGGAGGCACTGCATGGCTGTGATCTTTTCCTCATAGTCATGCGCGTACTGGTATCCCTTGCCGTAGGACAGGTTTTTCATCAGGGTGGTGGGGGCATTGCGGATGACGAGCGGAACCGGCGCGTCCGGCTCCTTCTCGATGGCTTCCTTTGCCTCCATGGTGGCAATTTCCATGGCGTTGGACTTGGAAGCCAGGGACATGTAGACCACGGCTTCCGCCAGGTGCACGTTGCACTCCGGCACGCCGATGAAATGGCAGGCCTGGTAGGCGGCCACCGCGACCTCCATGGCCCGGGGATCGGCCAGGCCGACATCCTCGGCGGCGAAGCGCAGTACCCGCCGCGCGATGTACAGCGGATCCTCGCCGCCCTCGAGCATCCGCATCATCCAGTAGACGGCGGCGTCAGGATCGGAATTGCGCATGGATTTATGCAGGGCAGAGATGAGGTTGTAGTGCTCCTCGCCGTCCTTGTCGTACATGAGGTTTTTCCGGCTGAGGCACTGGGCCACGATCTCATCCGTCACATGGATCCCGTTTTCCCCGGCTTCGCCGTTGAGCACCACCATTTCCAGCGTGCTCAGGGCGCTGCGGGCGTCCCCGTTGCAGAAACCGGCGATGGCGTCCAGGGCTTTTTCGCTGATGGTGACGTGGTCCCGGCCGAAACCGCGCTCATCTGTCAGCGCGCGGCGGAGCAGGGACAGGATATCCTCCCGGCTGAGGGCCTGGAGCACAAAGACCTTGCAGCGGGACAGAAGCGCGCTGTTGACCTCAAAGGAGGGGTTTTCGGTGGTTGCGCCGATGAGCACGATGCTGCCCTTCTCCACAAAGGGAAGGAAGGCATCCTGCTGGGCTTTGTTGAAGCGGTGGATTTCATCCACAAAGACGATTGTCCGCGCACCGTAGACGCGGTTTTCTTCGGCTTTCTGCATGACCTGGCGGATTTCCTTGATGCCGCTGGTAACGGCGGAAAAATCGATGAAGGCGGCCTTTGTCCGCAGGGCGATAACCCGGGCAATCGTGGTTTTGCCGACGCCGGGAGGCCCCCAGAAGATCATGGAGGTAATGACATCCGACTCGATCAGGCGGCGCAGCACTTTGCCCGGGCCCAGCAGATGCCGCTGGCCGGCAATTTCATCCAGCGTGGCCGGGCGCATCCGGGCCGCCAGCGGCTGGCCGGCCGGGTTCGGCGTTTCTTCCGGCAGCAGGGTGGGTTCATTCATGGGCGGCGCCTCCATTTTTTCAGTACCCATATTATAACTGATAAAAACCAGAAAGAAAAGGCGAACAGAAGGGCGGAAAAAGGGTCCGCCGGGCAGGTTCCGGGATCGATGAGCGATATAGACAGAGTGAAAAAGACACAGTGCCCATAGATGGAAACGTTACCGATTAATTGTGAAACAGGAAATACAAAAAAATACAAAGGAAATTTGAATTTCCAGACCCGTTGAAACATAACAATTGCAAACGTTACCGGACTTTTTGGTTACAGGTTGGACTAACAAAAAATGCCAAAAATATGCGATAATGGAGTTGAAAATTTGTTATTAACGGGGTATACTACTCAGCGTGGCATGAGTTCGGAGCAAAAAAATCCTTAACAAGTCGACGGCAGCGATGAATCGCTGTTTGAGAATAATGCGGCAAAACCGCAAAAAAAGAAGGAGGAACCCTTATGAAGAAGATCCTTTCCCTGGTCCTGGCGCTGGCTCTTCTGCTGGGCTGCGCGAGTGCCCTGGCTGAAGGCTTCACCACAGATTTCGACGTGCCCGCCACCGGCGAGAAGTTCGTCATCTATGCATGGAACGACGAATTCCTGGGCATGCTGAAAAACTATTACATCCCCGCGGTGGGCGGCACCGTGGCGGATGACGGCACCGTCACCTTCCCGAACGGCGACGTGCTGGAGTTTGTGATCAACCCCAATGATAACGGCAACTATCAGGCCAAGCTCGACCAGGCGCTGCAGAATGAACAGCACATCGACCTGTTCCTGATGGAAGCGGACTACGCCCTGAAGTATGTGAACTCTGAATACACCCGCCCGATCGAAAGCGTTGGCATCACCGCTGAAGAAATGGCCGGTCAGTATGAGTACACCCGTCAGGTTGCCACCGATGAGAACGGCGTGATCAAGGGATCCTCCTGGCAGGCCGCTCCCGGACTGTTCATGTATCGTGCTTCCCTGGCTGAGAAGTACCTGGGCGTCACCTCTCCTGAAGAAATGCAGGAAAAGGTGAAGGACTGGGATTCCTGGCTGGCAACTGCCCGTGAAGTGAAGGAAAAGAGCGAAGGCGCGACCAAGCTGATCCCCTCCAACGGAGACGTATGGCAGGTCGTCCGCACCGTCCGCAGCACCCCGTGGGTGGATGAATCCCTGACCCTGAAGATTGACGACCAGGTGAAGTGGTACTTCGATTTCGCGAAGACCCTGCGTGAAGAAAACCTGACTGCTGAAGCGAATCCCTGGAGCGAAGGCTGGAACGCCTGCATGGGCAATGATTCCGTGATGGGCCTGTTCTTCTCCACCTGGGGAATTCAGTGGACGATGGTCGGCAACTCCGGCGGCTCCGCTCCGGGCGAAGGCACCTATGGTGACTGGCGCGCCGTGAAGGGCCCGCAGCCCTACTACTGGGGCGGCACCTGGCTGGCCGTTTCCAAGTTCTGCACCAACGACGCTCTGGCGGCTGACATCATCCGCTTCTTCACCACCGAAGAAGACAGCATGAAGTACTACTGCCTGGGCTCCAAGGACTATGTGAACAATGACGCCGCTGTGAAGTCCATCATTGATGACGGATTCTCCTTCGACTTCCTGGGCGGCCAGGATCACTACAGCCTGTTCCGTGAAGTGCTGCCGCTGATCGATGTGAGCACCATGAGCGCCTATGACCAGAATATCAACTCTGCGATGGACACCCAGGTGAACTACTACATCGCCGGTGAGAAGGATCTCGATACCGCGCTGGCCGATTTCGCGGCGGCGGTTGTTGACCTGTATCCGGAAATCACGGCTGAATAATCCCGGAACCCCTGATTAAATCTTTGGATAGGGGGCACCCCGGAGGGCTATCCCTCCGGGGTGCTTTTCTGGCAACATGATACAGGAGTGTGAGCCCGCATGTCCCAGGCGACACAGGTGACAGCCAGAAGGAGCCGACTGAGCCGGTCCAGGCTCGAAAAGACATACTGGGGATATCTTTTTATCGCCCCGTTCTTTCTGGTTTATGCAATCTTCCAGCTCTATCCGCTGGGGAATACATTCTATCTGGCTTTCCAGAAATACATGATCACCGGAACCAATAAAGTGATCGGACCCAACCCGGTCGGGTTCAACAACTTTGCGGCGCTGTTCAAGGCCAGCAGCGGAGCAACTCCCAAGGTTGTCCAGGTATTCATCAACACCGGGATCATGTGGATCATCAACTTCATTCCGCAGATGCTCATTGCGCTTCTCCTGGCGAAATGGTTTACCGATACCCGGTTCACCATTCGCGGGCAGGGCGCAATCAAGGTGATGGTTTACATGCCGAACATCATCACCGCAGCCAGTATTTCCATGCTGTTCTACGCACTGTTTGCCTTCCCGCAGGGCCCGGCAAACAGTATACTGGCCAGCCTGGGAGTCATTGACAAGGATATATACCTGAATTCGGGCATTGCCGCCACGGTGGCATTCCGCTTCCTGGAGGATGGATGGGCGGTACGGCTGATTGTCGCGTTCATCAACTTCTGGATGTGGTACGGCAATACTATGATCGTGCTGGTTGCCGGTATCCTCGGTGTGAACCCGAGCCTGTTTGAGGCGGCCCAGGTTGACGGCGCAAGCAGCAACCAGATTTTCCATCGGATTACGATTCCGCTGCTTCGTCCGATCCTCCTTTATACCCTGGTCACCTCGCTGATCGGCGGCATGCAGATGTACGATATCCCGGCAATGATGCAGCAGCAGGGCTCCAAAGCAAAGGATATGACCCAGACGGTCACCATGTATATCCAGGAGCTCGTGTTTGAGGGAACCAAAGATTACGGGCGCAGCGCCGCTGTTTCCGTACTCCTCTTCCTGGTCACCGCTGTGTTCTCCGTGATCCTGTTCTACATTATGCGGGACAAGGAAGCCAGCCGGCAGCGCAAGATGATGCGGGCTGCCCGGAAGGAGGCGAAACTGTGAGCAATCTGACAGATACAGCCGGGCGCGTGAGCGGGAGCTACAGAGCGCGGATCATCGGCAAGAAAACGCTGATATACATTGTGTGTATCTTCCTGTGCGCACTTTCGCTTTTCCCGTTCCTGGTGATGTTCGTAAACGCGACACGCCCTTCGGCGGATATTGCGCAGCGGCTGAGCCTGGTTCCGGGCAATATGCTGGCGACGAACTGGCAGACGCTGGAAGAACGGCAGAACTTTGACTTTGTCCGCGGCATGCTGAACTCCCTGCTGGTTTCCAGTTCCGCGACATTCCTCTGCCTTTACGTTTCGCTGATGACCAGCTACGGCCTGGTGGTTTACCGGTTCAAGCTGCGGCAGGCGGCATTTACGTTTATCATGGTGGTGCTGATGATTCCGAGCCAGGTCTCGATCATCGGTTTCTTCAATGAAATGTACAAGATGGGCCTGATCAACACCTTCTGGCCCCTGATTCTTCCGGCAGCCGCATCCCCCTCGGTAGTGTTCTTCATGAGACAGTTCATGCTGGGAAGCCTGCCGCTGGAAATTGTTGAAGCGGCCCGGATTGACGGATCGGGCGAGTTCCGCACGTTCAACAGGATCGCGATTCCGATGATGGCCCCGGCAATCGCGACACAGGCGATATTCATTTTTGTAGGCTCCTGGAACAACCTGTTTACACCGACCATGGTGATCAACAGCCAGGCAAAGTTTACAATGCCCATGCTGGTATCCCTGCTGAAATCCGACCGTTTCCGTACGGACTTCGGCACGGTATACCTGGCACTGTCCCTGACGGTGCTGCCGCTTTTCATCGTCTACTTCATGCTGAGCAAGTTTATCATCAGCGGTGTGGCGCTGGGAGGCGTGAAGGAATAATCTTTCAGCCTGAAATATCTTTCAGCCGTCCTGTTTTTCACAAAGCAGGGCGGCTTTTCTGTATCCGGCAGATATGGAAAACCAGTCAGGGGAGCCGCAAAATCCGGACATATGATTCCAAACACGTACCACAACATATTGTGGTGCACTGCTCCCCGTGAGCGGGGGCAAAACGGCCTTCTGACTGCAAATCAGGGTGGAAAAAGGTGCAAAATCCGATTGAAATACTCAGAATCACAAAAAATACAAAAAATTAACAAACGTTGGTTTACAAGGGATGATAACGATACCGCAACTTTTGAACCATGTGCAAAAAGGGGAAGAATGTACGCAAATCCTACATTTTGTGCTTGCAAAAACATATGCGGAAGGGTATACTGTCACTTGCGTTGATGTGCCGAATCGGAATGATATTTTACCGTTTTGTGCTGATTGATCGGTGCGGAAAAGGATGAAAAAAGTCGATAACAGCGGGTGCGCTGTTTGAGAATATTGCGGCTTTGCCGCGAAAAATAAAAGGAGGAACCCCATCATGAAAAAGCTGGTTGCCCTGGTTCTGGCGGCTGTTATGCTGCTGTCCCTGACCTCTGTTTTCGCTGACGCAGCGGAAGAGAAGATCACCCTGACCCTGTGGGATATCGCCACCGAGAGCGATGCGAACCGCCCCGCTTACAATGCGGCCCTGGCTTACATTGCCGAGAAGTATCCGAACATTGAGATCAAGGAAGTCTCTACTGAAAACCAGCAGTACAAGATTGACATCGCTGCCGCGATGGCCGATCCTTCCACCCTGCCGGACATCTTCTTCACCTGGTCCGGTGCTTTCCTGGGCGACTTCGTTGAAGAAGGCAATGTCTACGCCCTGAACGATGTGTATGCCAACCTGGAAACCAAAGACAGCCTGCCCGAAGTTATGCTGGCGAACGGCACCTTCGGCGGAAAGTCCTACGCTGTCCCGCTGACCATGAACATCGTTGCTATGTTTGCGAACATGGACCTGCTGGCCAAGGCTGGCTGGGACAAGGTTCCGGAAACCTACGAAGAGCTGACCAAGTGCTGCGATGACCTGGTTGCTGCCGGCATCACCCCCTTCGGCTGCTCCGGTAAGGAAACCTGGTGCGTGACCGAGTATCTCGAGCCCATCATGGAAAAGTTTGTTGGCGCTGAGACCCTGGGCAACATCTTCAACCATGTTGAAGGCGCCACCTGGGCGGATGCTGACATCAAGGCTTCTGTTGATGCTTTCCAGGATATGATCAAGAAGGGCTACTTCGATGCCAACGGCATGTCCCTGGGCAATGACGAAGTGAAGGCCAACTTCATCGCCGGCAAGTACGCGTTCTATCAGAATGGTACCTGGAACTGCGGCGAAGTCAACAAGGCCGGTGAAAACTTCAAGGTCGCTCTGTTCCCCGTCATGAACGCGGAACGCGCCACCTACAAGCAGGTTATCGGCGGACCGTCCGACTCCCTGGCTGTTTCTGCTCATTCTCCCAATGCTGAACTGGCTGCCAAGATCGCTTTCGAACTGGGCAAGGAAATCTGCCATGCCGGTTACCTGGCTGGTTCCGGACTGCCTGCCTGGACTCCGGACTATGACACCAGCGAAGTTCTGCCCCTGGTGAACGACGTTGCGGCGATCGTTGCGGAAGCTGAAGGAATGGTTCTGTTCGGCGACACCGCGATGGGCGGCGAAGACAAGGATAAGTATCTGGCTTATGTTGACCAGGTTTACAGCTGCGAACTGGATGGCCAGTCCTTCATGGATGGTCTTGCCGGAGATCTGTGGTAATTCTTCTGGCCTGAGCCTGAATCGAAACCAAACATAAGGAGACGGCCCCGAAAGGGAGCTTCCCGGAGGGACCGTCTCCCTCTTTTTTGTAGAGGGGATTGCGTACCATGAAAAAGACGTTTTCCTATAAAATGAATATCTTCCTTTTCCTGTTGCCGGCGCTGCTGTTGTTCATAGGCGTGCTGATCGCACCGATTTTCCTTTCAGCATATTACGGGTTTATGAATAAAAAGGGCGCGGGCGGTGCTGAAACATGGATTGGATTCGCTAATTATACGGAGATCTTTACCAGCACCTCCCTGGGCTTCGGGAAAGCATTGGGGAACTCTCTTTTGCTGGCGCTTTTCTCCGTTGGCATTCAGCTTCCGCTGGCGCTGGTCCTGGCACTGAAACTGGGCAAAGGTGTCCGCGGTGAGCGGGGGTTCCTTTCTGTATACTTTATGCCGGTCCTGATTTCCACGGTTGTTATCGGACAGCTGTGGCTGAAAATCTACAATCCGGATTACGGTATCCTGAACCAGTTCCTCCGTTCAATCGGACTGGGGGACTGGCTGAACCAGAAGATCGGCGTCTGGGGAACACGAGCCGCATGGCTCTCCAAAACAAACCCGTTGGCACTGGCTGCCTGCTTTGTTCCGATACTATGGCAGTATGTCGGTTATCACATGCTGCTGATGTATGCGGGAGTAAAGAGCGTTCCGAAAGACCTGCTGGAAGCAGCCCAGCTGGATGGCTGCACCGAAGGGCAGGTTAACCGGTTTATCATTATTCCGTACATCAAGCCGATCCTGAAAGTCAGTGTTATCTTTGCTGTAACAGGATCCCTGAAATCCTTCGACCTGATCTATGTTCTGATGGGTCAGGACAAAAACCCCTGCGATGTGCCCAGCACGCTGATGATCCGGATGCTGTTCAGCGCAAAACGGTACGGCATGGGCAGCGCGATCGCAGTTATGCTGATCCTGCTCTGCTTTGCTTTTGCTTTGCTGATCAATATTGTGTTCAAGGATAAGGAGGTGCGCTAAGATGACAACACTCCTTATGAATCGAAATGCGAAGATCAAAGCATCAACAGGTGAGAAACGACCGGTTACTGTGGGCAGTGTTCTCACATATATCGGACTTCTGTTCTGGGCATTTGTCAGTATTTTCCCGGTTTACTGGATGCTGACATTCTCCCTGAAGAATAATGCGGAAATCTATGGCGAGAACGTGATCGGACTTCCCCGTTACTGGCTGTTCAGCAACTATGAAAATGCCATGCGGGTTGGCAATATCAGCCGTTATTTCGTTAACAGCACGCTGGTGGCCGGCAGTACGATTATCATCGTTCTGATTGCTGCATTTATGGCAACCTATGCGATGACGCGCCTGGTATGGAAAGGCCGGAAGATGATGAACAAGTTCTTCATGCTGGGCCTTACAATACCGATCCACGCATCCGTTGTTCCGATTTACATTATCCTTGCAAGGCTTCAGTGGCTGGATACATACGGAGCGATCATTATCCCGTATTCCGCGTTTTCACTGTCCATGGGCATCCTGATCTGCAACGGATTTATGAGCGATATTCCGTACGACCTGGATGAGGCGGCCTTCCTGGACGGATGCGGTGTATGGGGAATTTTCTTCCGTGTCATTGCCCCGCTGATGGTTCCCGCCATCTCCACAGTAGGTATTTACACGTTCCTGCAGTGCTGGAACGAACTGATGTTCGCTTCGATCTTCAACAGCAAGGACGCGCTGAAGACGCTGCCTGTCGGTATCCAGGGCCTGTCCGGCCAGTACCTGAAGGAGTGGGGCCCCATCGGCGCGGCGTTGTCCATCGCGACAATCCCGACGCTGATTGTGTACGTCCTGCTGAGCAAACGGATCCAGGACAGCTTCATTGCCGGCGCGGTGAAGGGCTGATCAGCCTGTTTTTTCCCGGAATCCCGGAGGATACTCCG
>JAEEGK010014696.1_pt1 | contig 17455 bp, 16 predicted proteins | sample 8958771 | NCBI WGS metagenome assembly JAEEGK01 (sample SAMN16246547, study PRJNA631951) | gut metagenome | biome: gut microbiome; feature: rumen; material: SC-attached | host: Bos | place: Iran: Karaj | collected 2018-10
AATAAAAGAGAGAAAAGCCAAATTTATTTGAGCTTTTCTTTGGGACAGGAGAATCAGGGGGACAGGTTTTTGAAGTGAAATCCATTTCATGGTTTCATTCAAAAACCTGTCCCCCTGATTCTCCTGTCCCCCTGATTCTCCGAAAGTTTGCATAACAACAAAGAAAAACAACCTAAAAGTTGTACAATTCAAATAAATTGCTTAACTTTGCCCCCAAAAGGAAGTGATTATGACTTATGATAGCATCACTGAGGACGGAAGGCTTTGGGCAGTCAAATATGATGATTGTCCTGATAATGCGCTCTACATGCTTTTTGAACAGTGGAACGATGTGGCATGGCTTTACCAGTTCTTTAAGGAGAATTTGGCAGATTTGATGTCGTATTTCAAAATAACGGACGTTAATAAAGCCATCTACGATACCATTGAAGATAGTGAACGACTACAATGTCTAATTATGGACATTTCGCCAGAAGCAGACCTGGACAAACTATTCAGACCTTTGGAGAATAGTCGTTTCGCTAATGTGTTGCTTGGCAAGGAAAAGGCTCGGCTAAAGGATTTATCCAGGCATGCGTCATGGTTAAGAATATACGCTATCAAGCTGGAGCCAGGAATCTATGTTATTACAGGGGGTGCAATTAAGCTCACACGAACCATGCAGGAGCGAGAACATACGCTTTGTGAGTTGGCTAAGATGGAGAAAGTGCGCTCCCATCTACTGACTAATAATATCGTTGATAAGGATTCCTTTGATGATTATATGAGTGAATTAGTTTGATATAGAAAAGGAGGTATATATGAAAGAAGTAATCGCACGACTGAAAGAACATCAGTCACCGACTCCTTCAAAATGGAGGGAAAGAGCAGAGTGGAGGCAACAGAACAAGTCGTGGCTGCAGCACTCCCAGCGCATTGCAGTGAAAATGCTTGAGAAGATGGATGAACTGGGATTAACCCAGAAACAGTTGGCTGAACTGATGGGATGTAGTCAGCAATACGTTTCAAAGGTTCTGAAAGGTCAGGAGAATCTTTCTCTCGAAACCATGTCGAAGATAGAAGACTGTCTGCACATCTCTATTCTCCAAGAAGAGTTGGAGATGGCATAACAACTTAAGGGAAAGAATACGATTATGAAGAGATCAAGACAGGTTTTTGAAGTGAAATCCATTTCATGGTTTCATTCAAAAACCTGTCCCCAGTGATCAACTAAACGACGAGAATTATGGAAACAAGAACCATCAACGTGCACGTCAACGTGCCCCGTTCGTACAGCATCGACCTGTTGGAGCGACAGCTCACGTCCTACGCCGAGCAGCTCATTGCACAGGCCAAGACCGCAAAGAAAAGCAAGCAGTACCGCCATGAGGCACTCTGCGGCATCTTCAGCACGGAAGCCTCAAAGGACGAACTCATAGAGGACTACCTGAAGGACAAGTACCAACTGTAAAAGGCCATGAAAGTTTTCCTCGACACGAAGAGATCATGGGGACAGGTTTTTGAATGAATTCCAAAATTCATTCAAAAACCTGTCCCCATGATCTTTAAACCTGTCCCCTTGATCCCTTTTTACAACGTAACCTTTCCGATGCCTTTCATTTCCAGTGCCACTTGTACACCCAGTGCACGGAAAGCACGCATCATAGAAGCAAGTGTGATGCTTTTGCCGCTTTCTAAACGGCAGACCTGAGCCCTCTGCACTCCCATCTTCTCGCCCAATTCTGCTTGGGTAAGATTCTGGGACTCTCGAGCCTGCTTGATGGCTTCTCCCACGCGATAGGCTTGAACAGCCTCGTCCACGCTACGCTCAAATGCGTCGCGCTCTGGTGTTCCGACCTTGCCGTAATCCTCTTCCAGCAATTCCTCGAAACTATACAACTTCATATCTCCTACCTTTTTCATATCTTCTTGTTTTTATTTTCAAAATACAGTTTTCTAATTCCTTCGGCCTTAGTGATTTTTAAAGAGTTCGTTGTCGCGTTCTCCTTTCTGAACCCGACGGATATTGTAGCCTATCCTTGCCACGAATCTCCTTCGTCAAGGATTTCAGGAAGTCTCGTGCTTCTTCCAACAAATCAAGTTCAAATACCGTTTGTTCCATTTCTTTATTATTTCGTTTGCAAAAACACAAAATGTTTCTTAAATGCGCAACAAAAATCGAGATTATTTATCACTTTTCTCTAAATCCGCTCCTTTTTGAGCCATTTTTCAAAGAATAATATAACAAAGTGACGGTTCTTCTATGTTGTAAATACCTTCCTGTCATAAATGAGAAACTGAGAAACTGAGAAACTTGTTTCATATCCTGCAGAACCAAAGGCCCATGAATCTGTCGTATATGATATAGCCCTCTGAGGTATGATATACAAGATCTTTGTTTGTCAACACTTCAAGGGCAGACTTGACACTACTGGCATTCGGCAGCGAATAGCGCATTCATGCTCTTTAATGCAGTAAAAAGCATGATTAATCAGTCCTGTTTGGTTTTTTCATAAATGATCAAATGAACAAATGAATATTTTCCATGAAAAAGTAACCGTTTTAGGAGGAAGAAAGAGGAAATTTCTGTCATTTATTATGTTCGATATTTCTTGAATGATGTCCTATCGCCGTCATTTAGAGCGCGCGAGGAAGGATAGAGCATATTTCAGGACATATTGAACAGTAAATTTCGGATATTTATGCCGAATTTTGCACCAAAACAGCAAATAAGGAACAGTATGATACAAAATCTCAAGCCAAGAAACGGTTCTGACACCCTCCGCTTAGGTGACAGTGACGAGCTTGTGGTCATGGAGAACTTCGGTTCGTTGCCAAAGGGCGAGCTGAGTCTTGACAGCCATGGACTCATCGTGATCTGTACAGCTGGCATGGCGCAGTTTGACTACGACGGACAGCAGATACAGCTTCACAAAAACGACCTGTACCTGTACATGGCGCATAGCGTAGCCACCAATTTCATGTCGTCGCCGGACTTCAACTGTCGGCAGATTTGGTTTTCACGTAGCGAATTATGGAACATCAATATGTATAATGAAGTAAGTCTGGCAGACCTGACTTACCTCAAGCAACACCCCAAAGTGCATCTGTCCGATGATGATGTGACCCTGGTTGATGACTATTTCCAGTTGCTGTGCCGCAGAATGAGAGACCAAGGTCCCTCGTTGTATTTCGAAATCGTCCGTTCACTGGTCAGTACGATGATGCTGGAAATGCTCTGCATGATTCGTCGCGACAAGGAGCAGAAGGAGCAGTCGGAATTTCTGGAGGACAACACGTCGGGTTTTCACAGAAGACGGTTGGCCGACAAGTTCATGCGTCTGGTGGAGCAAAGCGACGGCCGCATTCGCCGGGTGGATGACTTTGCCAGTCAGCTGAACGTCACGCCGAAATACCTTTCTACATTGCTCAAGGAAACGATGAGCCGCAGGCCGAGCGAGATGATACAGCTCTTCACGATGAAGGCCATTGAGCGCCGTCTGCGCTTTACCGACATGACGATGCAGGAGATTGCCAACGACCTGAATTTCGCCAATGCCTCATTCTTCGGCAAGTACGTGAAGGAACACTTGGGCATGACACCGTTAGACTATCGTAGGAAATATCAGAAACAAATAAAATGAAAAAGGTAATCATGTTATTATCCTGTGTATTGATGAGCTGTATAGCGAGTGCACAGGAGGAAAAAGTGAATGAAGAGCCGCAGAGGAAGAAAGTAGGCGTCGTACTCAGTGGCGGCGGCGCAAAGGGTATGGCGCATATCGGTGTGCTGAAAGTGCTGGAGAAGGCAGGCATCCCCGTCGACATCGTTACCGGCACATCCATAGGCAGTATCGTCGGCGGACTGTATGCCATTGGCTACAATTCCCATTCACTCGACTCGATGGTAAAGAAACAGGACTGGACCTATGTCATTACCGACAAGGAAGACCTGCGCAACCAGGGCCTCCTAGAGCGTAAAAAGCAGAACACCTATTTATTTACAACTGGTCTGACGCTTGGTAAGCATGACCGGGGTGCCGGAGGTCTCATCAGAGGCAAGAACTTGGCAGAGCTGTTCCAGAAGCTCTTTGTGGGCTATACGGATTCACTCGACTTCACAAAAGACCTAAAGATACCTTTCGCCTGTGTGGCTACAAACATCATGGACAACAGCGAGGTGGTATTCCATAGCGGACGGCTGCCGCAGGCCATACGTGCCTCCATGTCAATCCCTGCCGCCTTCTCGCCAGTGAGACTCGGCGACATGGTGCTGGTCGATGGCGGTCTGAAAAATAACTATCCCGTTGACGTGGCTCGCGAGATGGGAGCCGAAGTCGTTATCGGCGTTACACTGAACGGTACACCTAAGACGGCAGAGGACATCACGGGTACCATGAAAATCGTAGGCCAGATCATTGATGTGAACTGTGTGAACAAATACAAAGAAAACAAAGCCATTACCGACCTGTGGATGAATGTCGATCCTCATGGTTACTCTACCGCCAGCTTTACATCTGAGGCTATCGACTCGCTGATACGCTACGGCGAGGAGGAGGCCATGCGCCACTGGGACGAAATTATAGCCCTGAAGAAGCTTATCGGTATCGATGATTCATTCCGTCCTACCATTTATTATCCACTGCGACCGGATGCCATGACTGAGCGCCAGCATATTACCGGTTTTACTTTCGAAAACATGACGCCGCAGGCAGAGCGGTTCTTGAGGCATAAGTTCCATCTGAATCAGACCGACAGTATCGATGCCAAACTGGAGCAGGAACTCACGACGAGTATGCGTATGGATCTCTTCTACCAGACAGCCGAGTGCCAACTGATACCTGAAGCTGGCGGCGTGCGTGTCGTCCTCTCGGCAGGTGAACGGAAGTCTTTGCAGTTTCATGCCGGAGTGCGCTACGATACGGAAGAACATGCTGCCATTTTGTTGGGACTTGACATACCGCTGAAGACAGCTATCCCTGTCGAAACCGACATCACACTCCGACTGGGTAAGCGGCTGATGGCTCGTGGTGAGATTACCGTTCACCCTAGGTTCTTTACTCGTCCGACATTCAGCTATACGTTCCACAGAAACGATGTTGACGTATATACATACGGCGATCTGGACTATAACATCCGTTACAATCAGTCACAGGCAGAATTTCTGCCAATCAATTTCGATTTGCGTCATTTCAACCTGCAGATGGGACTGCGCTGGGATTATTTTCACTATCGTAACAAGCTCGGATCAGAATCTGCCAAACAGGTCACACTCGAAAACGAACATTTCTTCAGTTATCGTGCCCGTTTGGCCCTTAACACTGAGGACAATTGGAACTTCCCCACACGTGGAGTCCGCTTTAACGCCGAATATGCTTATCTGACCAATAACTTCGCCCAACTCGACGTGATTGATGCCGACGGCAACAAACAGGGTAAGACTGCGGGTATGAGCGATGTCAGTGCCAACTGGCGCATGGCGTTTACTATCGGCAGCCGCTTCACCCTCCAGCCCATGCTCTATGGTCGTTTGCTCTTCGGCTCAGTCGTTCCCGCCGTATTCGGCAACACCATCGGTGGCGAGTGGCTCGGTCACTACATCGAGCAGCAGATGCCATTCGCCGGCATCGGTAATTTGGAGTATGTGCACCAACAGTTCGTGGCCGCTCAGCTTCAGGCCCAGGAGCGGATCGGCAAAAGCAGTTACGTGCTACTGCGTGTGGCAGGCGGTCAACATGCTTCAAAAGCGAAGGAACTCTTCGACTATCGTACAATGATAGGTGTCCAGGGTGCCTACTATTACAATACGATATTTGGCCCTGTCGGTGCTACCTTAGGCTATAGCAACCACACCAAGAAAGCTTACTTCTTCATCAACCTCGGATATGAATTTTAAGATTATGAATAACTGGTTTAATAACATCCGAATCTATCATCTGCTGATTGACAGATTTAACGGCGGGTGGCAGGTGCCGCCCAAGAGTGAGAACGTCTTTTGCGGGGGAAACTTGCAGGGAGTGATTGAGAAACTTGACTACATCAAGGATCTGGGTTTCAATGCCATCATGCTATCACCCATCTTCAAGTCGGCAAACTATCACGGGTATCATACCTTGAATTTCGAAGATGTCGATCCCCACTTTGGCACATGGGACGACTATCGGCAGTTGCTCGACGAGGCACATGACAAGGGACTGAAGATTATCTGCGACTTTGTGCCCAACCATTGCTGGTATCAGGCGCCGATTTTCGAAGAGTCGCTGCTGAAGAATGGTGGTAAGCACCGTGACTGGTTCTTCTATCCCAAAGCGGACAGCGACGAGTTTGTATCGTTCTTAGGCTTCGGCGACCTGCCTAAGTTTAATCTGACGAATCCCGAGGTGGCCAGTTTCATGATTGACAAGGCCGAGCGACTCGCACGTATGGGTGTAGATGCTTTCCGTATCGACCATGCTCTGGGGCAGCCGCATAGTTTCCTTAAGAGCTTGCGCGAACAATTACAGGCCATCCGCAGTGATATCGTTGTGTTTGGCGAGGTGTGGGCGTTTGGTATCGGCCCACAGTTAGCCAGCCAATTATATTTCAAGACCAATGACAGATTGCAGGAGTTCCTGGCACAAGATACAAAACCGTTTAGCCAGGACGACCTGCAGGCCGACTATATAGGCACATTAGATGGTGTTTTGGACTTTGCCTATCGCGACATCCTTCTGGAAGAAATTCGTGCAGGCCGAGGCATCAGGGGCAACAAGACACTGCGCAGTAAGATGAAGGATCATTTCGCCAAGTATCCTGCCGATTTCAAGCTGGTTCTATTCCTGGATAACCACGACACAGATCGCTTTATGTTCGACTGTCACGACGATGCGTACTTGCTGCAAGAGGCCATCGACCTGACGATGGAGCAGTCCCGACCGTTCTCCTTCCTTTATGGTACGGAGCAGCTGATGACCAACAATCCCACCATCTTCAATGCCGAACCATACGCCGACCTCCGCGTTCGCAACTGTATGGACTGGAATAAACACACCGCGCTTGTTCAAACCCCCATCCCCCTGACTTAGAGGGCTAAAAGCCGATAGTATGAATATGGAAATCTACAAAGTAGGTGAAAAGCTGGACTCTTTTAATTACCAGCAAGTACAGGAAGAGATATTGGCCATTCTGGAGAAAGGCTCAAGTGTGATGATTGATATGAATGCCTGCAACTACATTTCCAGTACGGGCTTGCGCGTGTTGCTCTATTCCAAGAAGGTGGCAGCCACGAAAGGATTGAAGATCAGCCTGTCAGGAATTAGCGATGAGGTGAAGGACGTCATGGATGTCACAGGCTTTAGTAATTTCTTCGATTATGCATAGAGTCGATCTGTTTCCCACCCATGAGTACCAGGGGCTGAAACTGCGTCCTGGCCGGCCTTATCCGTTTGGCGCTACGGTCGTTGGCAATATGGTGAACTTCTCGGTGTATTCCCGTTATGCCACCGACTGCACGCTGGTATTATTCCACAACCGCGAAGAGCAACCATTTGTCGAGATTCCTTTCTTCAAGGAGTTCCGGCTGGGCAATGTGTTCTCGATGATTATTTTCGATCTGGATTATGAGAACATTGAATATGGCTTCCGCATGGACGGCCCTTTCCTGCCGGAAGAAGGCCATCGGTTCGATAAATCGAAAATACTGCTCGACCCTTACGCCAAGTTGATAGTCGGCCGTGACGTGTGGGGCCAGGAACCCAATTGGGACAGCCTCTACCAGTATCGGGCCCGCGTGGTGTTCGACGATTTTGACTGGGAAGACGACCTGCCGTTGGAGACGCCCGTCAACGACCTTATCGTTTATGAGATGCACGTGCGCAACTTCACTTGCGGTGCGGCATCGGGTGTGAAGCACCGGGGTACGTTTGCCGGCATCATCGAGAAGATTCCCTATCTGAAGGAGCTGGGCGTCAACTGTGTGGAACTGATGCCCATCCATGAGTTCGACGAGTTTGAGAACAATCGCATCTCTCCCATCGACGGGCGACGGCTCTACAACCTGTGGGGCTATAGCAACGTTGGCTTCTTCGCTCCCAAGGCCGCATACGCCTCGACTGGCAGGTTCGCTATGCAGGTGGATGAACTGAAGAACATGGTGAAGCAGTTGCATAAGAACGGTATCGAGGTGATGCTCGACGTGGTATTCAACCACACTGCCGAGGGCAACGAGCAAGGCCCTTACATCTCCTATCGCGGCATCGACAACAAGACTTATTACATGCTGACCCCAGAGGGCTATTACTTTAACTTCAGCGGCTGCGGCAACACCCTGAACTGCAACAACCCTAATGTGCGCGACATGATTGTCGAGAGCCTGCGCTACTGGGTCACCGACTATCATATCGACGGCTTCCGCTTCGACCTCGCTGCCATCCTCGGACGCGACCAGAACGGCCATCCCATGTCGAACCCGCCACTGCTTGAATCGCTGGCCCACGACCCCATCCTCGGCAAGACAAAACTCATCGCTGAGGCATGGGATGCAGGCGGACTCTATCAGGTGGGTTCGTTCCCGTCGTGGGGGCGCTGGGCCGAGTGGAACGGTCGTTTCCGCGACAGTATGCGCCGCTTCCTGAAGAGCGACGAACAGGTACTTTCCGACGTGAAGGAGCGCATCATCGGCTCGCCAGACCTCTATGCCTCTCAGGGAAGGGGCATCAAGGCCAGCGTGAACTTCATTACAGCGCACGACGGATTCACGATGATGGACCTCGTGTCGTATAACAGTAAGCACAATGAGGCCAATGGTGAGGACAACCGCGACGGCGAAAACCACAATAACAGCTGGAACTGCGGCTGTGAGGGCGAAACAGATAATCCTGACATCAACAGTCTGCGCCACCGACAAGTGAAGAACGCTATCACGATGCTCATGGTGAGCCAAGGGATCCCCATGGTGCTGTCGGGCGACGAGATGGGAAACTCCCAACAGGGCAATAACAATGCCTATTGTCAGGACAACGAGATAGCCTGGCTCGACTGGAACGACTTAGAGAAGAACGCCGACATCTTCCGCTACTTCAAGCAGATCATCAAGTTCCGCCGACAGCACAAAGTACTTCGCTACGACGAACACCTTCGCCACCTGGACTATCAGAACCTCGGCTATCCTGACTTCTCATGGCATGGGGTAAAGGCCTGGCAGCCCGAAAGTGGCTACAACAATCTCACGGTGGCCTTCATGCTGAACGGACAATATGCAGAGACCGAGGGTGTGCCCGACGACTTCATCTATGTGGCTATGAACATGCACTGGGAGATGCACGGCTTCGAGCTACCTCAGCTGCCCGATGGTATAGCCTGGCACGTGTTTGCCAATACCGGTATGCCGTCACCCGACGATATCTCTGAGTTAGGAGATGAGCCCCTCACCGAGAATCAGCATGAGGTGCTTGTCGGTCCGCGTTCCATCATCATCCTTGTTGGGAAATGAGCACATTCCATTTTCAACCCATCAAAGGACAGGCGCAGCAGATGCTTAGTGCCATCCTGAAGTCGCCTGAGGTCACTTCCTGCAATCTGAAAGAGACCCTGGCGCTGCGGTTGGCTTGCGAGGAAATCGTCATGAATGTGACATCATACGCCTATCCGGAAGATGCCGATGGCTTTTTGGATGTAGATATCCAAAAGACCGACCGTATCACGATCCGTTTTGAGGATGGCGGTGTGCCTTTCAACCCTTTGGAGCAAAAAAAGCCTAATACTAAGTTGTCGTGGAAACAGCGTCGCATAGGCGGGCTTGGTATCTTCCTCCTCCGTCGCAAGATGGACGATGTGCGCTATGCCTACGAGGATCATAAAAATGTATTGACTATTGAAAAAGTAATATGAAAAAGAGTAAGTTATCGCGTCGCATCACTTGGCGTGTCATCGGAATCATGTCGTTCTTCAATGTGCTCATCGTTGGAGTCATCGTCGCGTTTGTCTTTGTGATCTCACTTGGTAACGCCAGCATGCGCGGGCAGTACGTGACCAACGGGATTGCTGGCAATGTTGAGACGATGCTCCAATTGGCGAAGACTGTTACATTTAATAACCGTGGCGATGTCGAAGTCAACATGGACAGTCCAGAGCATGTCTTTCTCGCATTGGAACGTATTATGAAGATCAATAAGCACCTGGCAGGAAGTTTTGTCGCCTTTGAACCTGATTACTTCAAAGGTCAAGGCCGATGGTTCGAAGCCTACGCCTACCATGCTGACAGTACGCACGTTGAGTGCCGGCAGATAGGCTCCCCACAACACGACTATTTCAATGGCGCATGGTATCAGCGAGGACTATCCTTAGAACGTGACGATGATGGCTACCTGACAGACTTGTACTACGATGATACCGTCAACAGCGGTATGTTCTGCAGTTATGTCGTACCCATCTTCGACCTTCAAGATCGCAAAGTCGGTGTATATGGCGTTGACCTGAGTGATGAACTGCTTAATAAAGCCATCGACGAAGCGATGAAAAATGTCAAGAAGGAATTCTTCGTCGACGCTCAAAGCGACATTAGTGAAGACGGTGAGATATATTTCTCCATTCAGGTTATCGACAGCAAGGGCAAAAGGATTGCCGGTTCCGACTCCCTCGACATCAGTATGCTCAAGCGCGAGCAAAAGGTGGTGGATGTTGAACTTGATATGAAGGACCTGAAGGGTACACCTTATTATATTAATGCTAAGCAGTTAGGCGATACGGGCTGGACGCTGGTTGTGTTCCAGCATAGAGAGCTTGTGTTTCTATGGGGTGAGGTGCTTGCAATGATTATCCTCTTCTGCATGGGCATCGGCAGCATGGTGATCTTCTTCTTCACCACCCGCAGCATCCGGTGTGCCACGAAGCCGTTGGCTTTCCTGTCAGAGTCGGCCCAGGAGGTGGCTAAGGGAAACTTCGACGCGCCATTGCCCACGTTCAAGCACAACGATGAAGTGGCTCAGTTGCGTGACTCATTCGGTACCATGCAGCAGTCACTGAAGCAGTATGTCGAGGAGCAGAAGGCTTCGAGCGCCGCCCAGGCCGCCATGATGAGCGAGCTGAATGTGGCACATACCATCCAGATGTCGATGATACCGAAGACGTTCCCCGCCTTTCCCGATCGCAAGGACTTGGATCTCTATGCCTCGCTGAAACCTGCCAAGGCTGTTGGCGGTGACCTCTATGATTTCTTCATACGGGATGACAGTCTGTACTTCTGCATAGGCGACGTGTCGGGCAAGGGCGTGCCAGCCTCGCTGGTAATGGCCGTCAGCCGGACACTCTTCCGCAATATCGCGGCTCATACAGACCAACCGAGTCATATCGTGGAGACGATGAACGTAAATATCTGCGATGGCAATGAACAATGCATGTTCGTCACACTCTTCGTCGGTGTGCTCGACTTGCAGACGGGTCGGTTGCGCTACTGTAACGCTGGTCACGATGCACCATACATCCAAGCCGAACACCTTCCATGCGATCCTAATCTCCCCGTTGGTCTCATGCCAGACAAGAAATACTCGGAGCAAGAGGCAATGATAGCCCCTGGCCAGATACTTTTCCTTTATACCGACGGACTAACGGAAGCTGAGGATGCCAGCCATCATCTTTTCGGTATGCAGCGCATCACTGATGTCATCGCAACCTTTGAAGGCTCTCCCCAAGAACTGATTGAAACGATGACCACCGCCGTCCACCAGTTTGTCGGCGACACAGAACAGAGTGACGACCTCACGATGCTGGCCTTCAGAATCCCGTAATGGCTCATGTCCTTTTTTTCTCTTTAAATAACCGAATTCTGTCTTTTTAAAGACGCTTAACGTAACAGAACATATTTGCTGACTTTTCAAACAGCGAAAATAGATTGTTTTTGTCGAACTTTGCACCTAAAAAAGTAAATAGAGGACAGAATGGACATTAAGAAACTCACACCCCGTCACGGAGAGGGCACTTATCGGATAGACGATAGTGACGATTTTGTGGTGATAGAGGACATCGACTGGGGATGCATACCCAGCGGTAAATTCTATACAGAGGAACACAGAGTCGGTCTGATCTGTACAGGTGGCCGGGCGCAGTTCGAATACGACGGTGTGAAGTACACGATGGAGAAGAACGACCTGTTTCTTTATATGACCCATAATATGATCAGTAACCTCATGGCTTCGTCTGATTTTAATTGCCGTCAGATATGGTTCACACGCAGTGAAATATGGAACCTGAATATATACAGCAATACAAATTTAATGGACATGGTTTATCTGAGGCAACACCCGAAAGTACATCTTACGAATGATGACATGAGCCTGATTGATGGCTACTTCCAGATGTTGTTCCGCCGCATGAAAGATCGTTCACCCATTCTCTATACCGACATAGTAAGGTCGCTCGTGGGCACGATGATGCTGGAAATGCTGTCAATGATGCGTCGTGAGGAGGAGAATATGGAAAAGCTAAATAATAGTGTAGTTCAGGATTCTCAAGAGGAAACTTCTTCTGGCATCCACCATAGGCGGCTGGCTGACAAGTTTATGCACATGGCAGAACAGAGCGATGGCCGTATCCGCAGGGTGGAGGAATTTGCCAGCCAACTCAACATCACACCCAAATATCTCTCGAGCATCCTAAAGGAGACGATGAACTGCAGACCTAGCACCATCATACAGCTTTTCACGATGAAAGCCATTGAGCAGCGACTGCGCTTCACCGACATGACGATACAGGAGATTTCCAACGACCTGAATTTTCCCAACCCTTCGTTCTTCGGCAAATATTTCAAGGAGCATACTGGCATGACACCGCTAGGATATCGTAAAAAATATCACAAAGGGGCATGAAAAAGATTGTATTGAGAAATGAATTCTATAAATAATTAATTAAGGTGTAAAATGAACAAGTTAAGAAAGAAAACAACGATGAGTACCAGTCGTTCGACAAAGATGACGCGAGTAGCGATGCTCGGGCTACTCATGTTGTTGCCACTGACCTCTGAGGCCCAGCGGCTGCTGACGCTCGACAGTTGCAGGGCAATGGCACTGAGGAACAACAAACAGATGGGCGTGGCGAAGATGAAACAGGAAATGAACGCTAACCAACGGAAATCGGCACGCACGCAGTATCTGCCGAAGGTGAATGCCGTAGGCGGGTACGTGTGGATGAGCCGTGAGATGTCCTTACTCAACGACGACCAGAAGGAGGCGCTGAGCAACCTGGGCACGAGGGCTACGGGGAAGTTGCAAGACGCTTTGTCACCGTTAGTATCGTCATTGCCAGAAGGGACACAGGCAAAGATGGCTGGCGACATGGCGGCTTTCAGCGGGGTGCTGAACCAGGTAGGTTCACGTATCGTTGAAGGCCTTCAGCCTGACACGCGGAGCATGATGGGCGGAGCGGTGACAGTGACGCAGCCCGTGTTCATGGGCGGTGCCATCGTGGCAGCCAACAAAATGGCGAACATAAACGAACAAATGGCTACAAACTCCTTGGAGATGAAGAAGCAGGGCACCTTATATCATATCGACCAGGCCTACTGGCTGGTAGTGTCACTGCGGCATAAGCAGACGCTGGCCGAGAGTTATGTGGCTTTAGTGCGTAAGTTGAAAGGCGACGTGCAGAAGATGATAGACCAAGGTGTGGCTACAAAGGGCGATGGACTGAGTGTCAGTGTTAAGGTAAATGAGGCCGAGATGGCACTGACACAGGTGACCGACGGGCTGGAACTCTCGAAAATGCAGCTATGCCAGTTGTGCGGACTGCCTGAAGACGAAGAGATTACGCTGGCGGACGAAGAGCGTGCCGATTTGAATCAAGAAGGGGCACAAGATGTCACTCCCTTAGATCCTTCCATCGCTTTTCAAAACAGGCCGGAGTTAAAGGTGCTACAGAACACGGTAGATTTGTCGCGCCAGGCGACAAACGTGTTGAAAGCGGGGAATCTGCCACAGGTCATGTTGTCAGGTGGTTATGCAGTGACTAATCCAAATATGTTTAACGGCTTTGAAAAGAAGTTCGGTGGAGTTTGGAATGTTGGTGTCGTAGTACGTGTTCCCATCTGGAACTGGGGTGATGTGATGTATAAAGTACGCGCTTCGAAAGTGTCAACGGCTATCGCCAGACTTGAACTGGACGATGCCCGCGAGATGGTTAGTCTACAGGTACGTCAGAATAATTTCAAGGTAAAGGAGGCTCAGAAGAAGCTGACGATGGCGCAGTCGAACGTGGCGAATGCCGACGAGAACCTGCGCATGGCAAACCTCGCCTTTAAGGAGGGTACGGCATCGTTCACGACGGTGATGGAGGCTCAGACAGCGTGGAATTCGGCGCAGTCGCAACTCATCGATGCGGAGATTGGAGTCAAGCTCTCAGAGGTTGAACTTCAGAAGGCACTCGGAACTCTCCAATAAAAAAGGTAAAAAAGTAACAATAATAAAAAGAAATATCATTATGGCAGACAAAGCAAAAGAACAGCATAACAACATCCTGCTGGCTGTGGCAGGTTTTTCAGTAGTAGTAGTAATCGTGGCGCTCATCGGTTTCCTGGCCCTGGGGCGCGATCCCGAAGTGATACAGGGTGAGATGGAGGTTGAGGAGTACCGTGTGTCGGGCAAGGTGCCTGGACGTATCCTTGAACTCCGTGTGAAGGAGGGCGATATCGTGAAGGCGGGTGATACGCTGGCCATTATCGAGGCTCCCGACATCGAGGCTAAAATGGTGCAGGCTCAAAGTGCCGCCGATGCTGCCCAGGCTATGGAGCAAATGGCTCAGAACGGTGCACGAAAGGAGATGATACAGTCGGCCAAACAACTGCTGGAGCAAGCAAAGGCCGGACTCGAGATTGCAGAGAAATCATACAACCGTATGAAGGTGCTCTTCGAGGAGGAAGTTGTCTCAGCCCAGAAATTTGACGAGGCTGAGGCTATGTACAAGTCTTCCCAGGCACAGCTGAAGGCCGCCCAGAGCCAGTACGACATGGCTGTGAACGGTTCCCGTGCCGAGGAGAAGCGCGCCGCATCGGCTTCCGCAGGTCAGGCTCGTGGAGCTGTGCAGGAGGTGACCAGCTATATTCGTGAGACTGTTCAGATTGCCCAGATGGCAGGTGAGGTTACCGATGTCTATCCAAAGGTGGGCGAGCTTGTTGGCACTGGTACTCCTATCATGAGCATCGCAGTGATGGATGACCAGTGGGCTACATTCAATATCCGCGAGGATCAGTTGAAGGATGTCAAGGTAGGCTCAGAACTGACCGTCCGCATTCCCGCCCTCGACAAGGAGGCCAAGATGAAGGTCACGTCGATGAAGGACAAAGGTTCGTTCGCTGTATGGAAAGCCACAAAGGCCAGCGGCCAGTACGATCAGAAGACATTCGAGGTAAAGGCTCGTCCCACAGAAAAGATTGATGATGTGCGTCCCGGAATGTCAGTTATACTCAAGAAATAGTTTTCAATGAAATATCTCACAAATATCGGTCATGTAGCCCTGCGCGAACTCGACATTATTATACGGAAGAACCGCATCTACGGCTTCTGCATGATTGTGTTTCCGTTGCTGCTGGTAGCCTTTTTCACCACAATGCTTGATGATGGCGTGGCGATTGACCTGCCCGTTGGGGTTGTGGATCAGGATAACAGCGCCACCTCGCGCGGTCTCATCCGCAATCTCGACGCCATGCAGAGCTCACGTGTCGTCTATCGGTTTGCTAACGTTACCGAGGCTCGCAACGCCATGCAGGAGGGCAAGGTATATGCTTACCTGCTTATCCCCGAAGGAACGTCGGCAAAGTTGCTTGCAGGTCGTCAGCCTAAAATTTCGTATTATTACACGATGACGTGTATGACGGCAGGCTCTATGGCCATGAAGGATATGAAGACCATCGGCTCGCTCGGCTCGGCAGCTGTCGGTCAGGCCACGCTTTCAGCCAAAGGTGCGTCAAAGCAGCAGATAAAGGCAGCACTGCAGCCCGTGACCGTTGACGCGCATATGATAGCCAATCCTGAGGGCTCGTATAACTACAGTCTGACCACTGTCTTTGTGCCAGGCATTCTGATGCTCTTCATGGCCCTGCTCTCTGCTTATGCTCTTGGTATGGAGATGAAGTTTGATACGGGCAAGGAATGGCTCGCCCTCGCTGGCGGCAATATCGTTGTGGCCATCGTCGGCAAGTATATTGTTCACGCGCTGGTGTTCCTGCTCGTGATATTCCTCTATCAATGGTATATCTTCGACGTGCTCCACTTCCCCCGTCTCGGTGGTGTGTGGAGCATTGTGCGGCTCACTCTCCTGCAAGTGTCGGCAGGTATAGGCTTTGGCATCTTCGCCTTCGGCCTGATGCCATCGTTGCGTATGTCAATGAGTATCTCGTCGCTGTGGTCGGTGCTTAGTATCTCGATGTGCGGTTCGGCTTTTCCCGTTGCAGGTATGGACGCGCCGCTACAGGCCATGTCGTGGCTCTTCCCTCTGCGTCATTATTGGATGATCTATCAGGCCACTGTGCTCAATGGATTCCCCGTCATCGATGTCTGGTTCCATCTCGTGGCACTCGTGGCTTTCACACTGTTGCCCTGGTTCGTACTTAATAAGGTTAAAAACGCAATGCTGAATTATGTCTACATTCCTTAATAGATTACGTGAGCACTTCACCGATGTGCTCTATATCTTCCGTCACGAGCTGATACGCGTCGTAAAGGACGAGGGCGTGCTGATGTTCCTTGTTATCGTGCCGTTAGGTTACCCGTTGCTCTACTCCTGGATATACAACAACGAGACATTGCATGAGACACCGGTGGTGGTCGTCGACCAGTCGCACAGTGCACTTTCGCGCCAGTTTATCAACGATTGCGACGCCTCACCCGACGTGCAAATCAAGTACTATGCCGAAGACCTTGACGAGGCTCGTTCACTTGTCAGCCGACAGTTGGTACGTGGTATCTACCTGATTCCTTCCGACTTTGCCGAGTGCGTCAATCGTGGCGAGCAGGCTCATGTGAGTGTCTATTGCGACATGTCGCTGATGCTTGCCTACAAAGCCGTCTACCAGACCGCCATGGTCGAGGCCGGCCGCCTTGGTGCAGGCATGAACATCAAGAAAGCGGGTAATTATACCAAGCGTGAGGATGCCATTACAGCGCAGCCTCTGGCTGTCGACGATGTAGCTATGTTCAATCCGTCTGGAGGCTATGGCTCATGTGTGCTGCCTGCCGTGCTCATGCTCATCCTGCAGCAGGCCCTCGCCCTCGGCATCGGCATGGCTGCTGGTACTGCCCGTGAGCGCCATCGCAATGGCCAACTCATTCCCGACGACGACCCGCACTACCGCGGCGCCTACCGCATCGTGTGGGGCAAGGCCTTGTGCTACGGCATGATCGGCGCCGTCGCTGCGGCCTATCTCTCGATGGCCGTGCCTGCGATGTTCTCGTTCCCGCAGTTAGGCACGGGCTGGACGCTCTTCTGGATGCTCCTGCCCTACACGCTGGCCTGT
>JAEEGK010014697.1_pt1 | contig 17455 bp, 13 predicted proteins | sample 8958771 | NCBI WGS metagenome assembly JAEEGK01 (sample SAMN16246547, study PRJNA631951) | gut metagenome | biome: gut microbiome; feature: rumen; material: SC-attached | host: Bos | place: Iran: Karaj | collected 2018-10
GGCCACTTGAAGCAACATCTGCATATACAATATCACGTACATTTTCTGCTAATTCGCGTATAGTGCACTCTTTTCCAGTGCCAACATTTACAAAATCACCTGTTGGAGTTCGTAAATCAGAAGCATTTTTGTTTTCCATAAGATAAACAACAGCATCTGCAAGGTCGCCTGCATACAAAAACTCGCGTAACGGAGAGCCATCGCCCCAAAGATGAACAACATCTTCACCGCTAACCTTTGCTTCATGAAACTTACGTATTAAAGCTGGAAAAACATGACTTCCTTCAAGCTCGTAATTGTCGCCAAGACCGTAAAGATTAGTTGGCATTACGCTCAAAAAGTTTGTTCCATATTGTTTGTTATAAGCAGTACAAAGTTTTATTACGCTTATTTTTGCCAATGCATAAGCATCATTTGTTGGTTCAAGAGGACCCGTTAAAAGTGATTCTTCGCGGATAGGCTGTTCTGCCATTTTTGGGTAGATACAAGTACTTCCAAGATTCATCAGCTTTTTTACACCATTTACACGTGCTGCTTCCACCACATTAAAACCAATCACCATGTTCTGATAGATAAAATCAGCCGGATAAGTAGAGTTTGCTCCAATTCCACCAACATGTGCCGCAGCAAGAAAAACATACTCCGGCTTTTCAGCAGCAAAAAACTCATTTACCGATGCCTGATTCAGCAGATCAAGCTCTTTATGAGTGCGTGTAACAATATTTGAATAACCTTTTTCTTTTAGGCAACGCAAAATTGCACCACCTACAAGTCCACGATGTCCTGCTACATATATTTTTGCATTTTTTTCCATAACTCAGCCTGCTTAAATTACCAGCTTAACGTTGATGTAAAGTCTTTTCCGCTCTTACATATTCCATATCATGCTTCATCATAATACGTACAAGCTCCGGGAATGTAGTCTTTGTAGGATTCCAGCCCAGAACAGTTTTTGCTTTTGTCGGATCTCCAAGCAAGGTTTCTACTTCTGCCGGACGGAAATATTTAGGGTCAACTTCTATAAGAACTTCACCATTTGCCTTGTTATAGCCCTTTTCATCAACACCTTTTCCCTTAAACTCAAGCTCTATTCCGGCTTCCCTAAAGGCATACTCACAGAACTCGCGAACACTATGCTGCTCACCTGTTGCTACAACAAAATCATCAGGTTTATCCTGCTGTAAAATGAGCCACATACATTCAACATAATCCTTTGCATAGCCCCAATCGCGTAATGCGTTAAGATTTCCCAGATAAAGCTTTTTCTGAAGCCCCTGTGCAATTCTGCTTGCTGCAAGTGTAATTTTTCTTGTAACAAATGTTTCACCACGTCTTTCACTTTCGTGATTAAACAGAATACCGTTTGAACAGAACATTCCGTAGCTTTCGCGGTAATTTTTCATAATCCAGAAACCGTACATTTTTGCAACTGCATACGGTGAACGTGGATAAAATGGTGTTGTTTCTTTCTGCGGTATTTCCTGAACAAGGCCGAACAGTTCTGAAGTTGAAGCTTGGTAAATACGACAAGTTTTTTCCATTCCCAAAAAGTGAACGGCTTCCAGAATACGAAGTACACCTGTAGCATCACAGTCAGCTGTATATTCAGGAACTTCAAAACTAACCTGAACATGGCTCTGTGCCCCCAGATTATATATTTCCGTCGGCTTTATTTCGCGTATAAGCCTGATTAAACTTTCACTATCAGTTAAATCGCCATAATGAAGCTTTATGCGTCGTACTTTATGCATATCTTCTATAGCTGTTTCAAGATACAGATGTTCTATTCTTCCTGTATTAAAAGATGATGAACGCCTTATAATTCCGTGAACCTCGTATCCCTTTTCCAATAAAAACTCAGCTAAAAAAGACCCATCCTGCCCGGTAATACCGGTAATAAGAGCAATTTTATTTATCATAATATGTTATTTTAATATTTATATGATGATATGGCAATAATAATTATCAGAACCATTTTTCTTAAGTATTTCTACCCAATGATCCTCAAAACTTTAATTCATATATTTGAAAAAAACAATGTTTACTGTTATAGTTTATTTATCTATCCTTTTTTACAGGGAAATTAAATATGGTAAATTCTTTGTTTTCAATAATCACAATAAATTATAATAATAAAAATGGACTTATAAAAACAATAAACTCTGTTCTTAATCAAGATTTTCAAGATTATGAATATATTATAATTGATGGTGGCAGTTCTGACGGAAGTAAAGAAATAATAGAATCTTATGTTGCAGACTCAAAATATAAAGAACATATTACTTTCTGGTGCAGTGAAAAAGATAAAGGTATTTACAATGCAATGAATAAAGGTCTTTCACATGCCACTGGACAGTTTATCAATATGATGAACTCAGGAGATGCTTTATGCAGCAATATACTTACAAAATTAGCACCAATTGCTGAACAGCATAAAAATGAAATCTTATATGGTGCTGTAAATCTTATTGAAAATGGAAGCTTTACAATGGCAGCTGGCAGAAGTGCTGAGTTTTTACCCCAAAATATGATAGCTCACCAATCATGTTTTGTTCCTTCTGAAATATATAAAAAATATGGTCCTTATGATGAATCTTTTAGAATTGTAAGTGATTATGATAAGTTTTTATGTTTTTATAAAAACCATGAAAAGTTCTTTTATACAAATCTTATAATCGCTGATTATGATTTTGAAGGATTAAGTACTACAAATCTTGAAGAAGTTGATAAAGAGAATATAATTATTAGAAAGAAATACGGATATTATATTGAACCTTCAAAAAAAGAGCTTCGCAAACAGAAGATTAAAAATGATATTAAACGTTTTCTTAAACGGTTATTAAGATGGTAATAATTTAAATATGGATATAATTAATAAATTAAAACTAACAATCGTCGTTCCTGCCTATAATAACGAAAAATACGTGATTGACTGTTTAGACAGCATAAAGGCTCAGACCCTTCAAAACTATGAATGTATAATTGTTGATGATGGTTCAAAAGATAATACCGGTACAATTTGTGACAAATATGCTTCGGATAATCCACAGTTTACAGTTATCCATCAGGAGAACTCAGGTGTTTCTGCTGCTAGAAATGCAGGATTACAGGCTGCAACAGGCGATTTCATCACTTTTGTTGATTCTGATGATTTGATTGCTAATAATACATATTTACATGCAATGCAGACAATAGAATTAGAAAACTGCGATGCTTACTGTTTTGGAATTGCCAGATATACAAAAGACATAACTCCAGTTCTATATGATTTTAAAACTAGTGACCTTCAAAAAATGTATATGGATTATCCTGTATACATGAATTCTGTTTGCAATAAAATCTTTAGACTCCAGCTTTTACGTGAATATGACATTCAATTTGATTCAAAAATTATAACATCTGAAGACCTTATGGTGAGCTTTAAAGCTTTGTCTGTTGCAAAAAAAGTTATTTATACAAATCGGCCTGAATATTTATATAGAGATAATGAAAACTCTGTAACGCATTTATACCGCAACATAACTACAAAACAGTCCAGAAGTGATGAAAATGCTGCAATCTGCCAGAATCTTACTTTATTCTATAAGAAATATAAAGTTAATGGAAAAAAACTCATAAACTTTCTTCAATTACGAGACGCTCTTGGCTACATAGAAGAATATGATTTCTTTTATCCAAAAGAATACAAAAAATATGCTTCTGGAATCAAAATCTGGCCAATTACTTATTCCAAAAAATATTTTTACCTTTCTTTTATGATGAGCTTCCATCTATATTTATTTGTTTATCTATATCATTTTTTTCAGGGATGTAAAAAAAGAGGCTTTTTTAAAATGCTTAAACATTGTATGGGAAAAATCGTTCCTTTACAAATTAAAGATCCAATAAATCATATAATAGAAAATCCAAAACTTGTTCCTTACTATTTCCATACAAAAAGAAGCTCCAGAAAAAATCTTATAAAACTAAAAAATAAAGATTATAAAAGCAACTCACCTTTTTCAAAACTATTGGCAATTCAAATACATATTTTTTATCCAGATCTTTTACCAGAAATATATTTCCATCTTAAAAACATTTTATTTAAATATGATTTATATATAACTACAGATACTCTTGAAAAAAAGAAAGAAATAGAAACTTTTTTCGAAAAAAACGCTTTATCCATAGCAAACATTTTTATAACTCAGGTCGAAAATCGAGGCAGAGATATATGGCCTTTTTTGTACCAGATGCATCAAGTATATAACAAATATGATTATATAATGCATCTTCATACTAAAAAGAGTATTCACAGCTCTGTAGGAAATAAATGGCGTAAATATCTTTATAAAAGCTTATTTGGTAAAAATAATCATCTGGAAAGAATCCTTTTATGTGCAGAAAAAGACAAAAAAATCGGATTTATTGCCCCTTCTCCATATATGAAAGTCATAAGATCATATTATGACAATATTAATAATGAATCATACAACAGGATGATAGATGAGCTTTTATCTAAACTTAAAATCAATATTGACAGACAAAGCATAAAAGAACAAAAGTTTCCTTCCGGCAACATGTTTATTGCAAAAAAAGATGCTATAAAACAATTATTAGATTATCCATTTTCTGCAGCCGATTTTCCCGATGAACTTGGTCAAATAAATGGTACTTTACAGCATATAATTGAGTTTTTCTGGATTTACATTGTTACTTTTAATGGATACCAATACAAGGACTGTAAATAATATGTTATCAATCGCAATGACCACCTATAACGGTGCTAATTATATTTCACAACAGCTTGAATCCATAGCCAGACAAACCATACATGATTATGAATTGGTAATTTGTGATGATTGTTCAAAAGATAATACAGTTGAAATTATAAAAAGTTTTCAGCAGAATGATTCTCGCATTAAGCTTTTTTGCAACGAACATAACCTTGGATTTAAGAAAAACTTTGAAAAGGTAATCCAATTATGTCAGAATGATTATATTGCACTTTGTGATCAGGATGATGTCTGGACAGAAAATCATCTTGAATCACTTCTTTCTAACATCGGCGACAATTATGTTATTGCAGGTAACAATGAGCTTGTGGACAAATCTTTGCAATCTCTGAATCTAACTTTTTTTGATTCTCATCTTTTTTCTATAAATAAATACCCTGCAAACAAAGATGTTTTAAGAAAAATCCTGCTTTCGGGTAACTGTTTTCAAGGAGCTTCAATGATGTTGAAAAAAGATATCATTGAACATTATCTACCTTTACCTGAAAAAATAAACTACCATGATTCCTGGCTTGCAGCATTAGCTTGTTGTCTTAATAAGTTTACCGTTACTGAAACTGTAATTACAAAATACCGTCAACACGAATCTCAGGTTACATCCGGAGACAAAATTAATTCAGGATTCGCTCAGGGAAGAGTTTTTTTCTGTGAAGAATTACTCCACCACGAACCGTCTGCTTCATCTGATACAGTAATAAATAAAATTAAAGATTATTTTTCTAATCTTACAACCACAAAAAAACGTCTTATTCAATCAAAGTTCTGGTTAAATAATTATTCTTACCTCTATCCGGACAGGAACAAAATTAAACTTTTACCAAGATTTTTTAAGTTTATACTTTTTTATAAGGAATAATTAAATCTAAATTTCTTATTCCACTAATTGCCTTATAACCTTAACAGGTATTTTAGAAATTATAAAAGAAATTATAAAGCTGACAATATAAGCAGTAATTGATAATACAAAAGTATCAAAATCAATACCTGATTTTATAAGTCCATATTTTATTACCAATGCAACCAACCTGTGCATACAGTAAATACCAAGTGTATATTTTGTAATAAAACGTATAAACTTACAAACTTTGTCTGGTAATCTTTCAAGAGGAAGTAAATATGCAAATCCAATTAGAAAGAAAGCAACTAGTAAATTATTATTTCTTGAATAACCGAATCCTTCAACCGGTTTAATAAAAGTATACATCAGGAAGAAAACAGAACATAGAGCAAATAGGATAATAAATACTATTCTTTTAATCTTTAATCTATCAAAAACATTATAATCAGCACAGAAAAAACCAAGTACTGCATAAGGAATCATTTCAAATATTCTTCCAAGAGGATTTGATAATTCATAGCGTAAGGAACCGAATAACCATATATTGATTCCAGTATATTGAAGAACAAAAGAAATAAATAAAAGAGAAACTAAGATAATTTTTCTATAAAACATATCTTTACAAAATCTAAAGATAAGAACAATTAGTAATGTTATTACAATTAAATCAAATTGAAACCACATTGAAGCATTTACTACAGAACTATGACCAGTTAAAAGCTGCCAGAATAAATCGGAAATCCGTACTTTTCCCCATATATCGTTTAATTCTGAAATTATTAATTCACCTATTGTAAACAAAAACCAATAAATAAATGCCCAGCCTATATGCGGAATTAACAATCTTATAAATCTTTTTTTAATTTTAATGGAATCATTTTCATAAAAGATTTTTGCACTAAAAAAGAAAGCAAGAAAAAAGAAAACAGGAACGGAAGCTTGTTCCAGTATTTTAAAAGGTGTTAAAACAACTGGAACATCTCCCGACCAGAAATGACATAAAACGACTTCAAAACACATTAACATTCGTAATAAAGCAAGTCCATAATTAAATGGTATACTACTTTTCTGCTCTATTATTCTTTCTTCCAGTCTTTCTTCCTCATTATTCATTCTTTAACTATAAATTATAATCATTGTTCATACAATAATTAAGATAATAAGATTATTGAAAAACATTTAGTTTTGTATCAAAATAAAAAAATGCAGCAAAAAAATGATTATCTTAAACAGCTTTCAATTGATGAAATAAAAAATTGTGAAATCAACATTCTTTCTACATTTGCAGATTTCTGCGATAAAAATAATTTACATTACTATCTTGCGTATGGTACTCTTATTGGTGCAGTACGGCATAAAGGTTTTATTCCATGGGATGATGATATTGATGTTGAAATGCCAAGAAATGATTATAATAAATTGATAGAAATACTTTTACATCAGAATAACCTGATTACTGAAAATATAGAATTAAAAACTCCTTTTTCAAAGAATTATCAGTATCCCTTTGCAAAAGTAATAGACAATACAACTTTTGTACAGGAAATTACAATGAAAAAAAAGTATAAGACTTCTGTATGGATTGATATTTTTCCCCTGGATAACATTCCAGATTCCACTCAGCAAGCTGAACAGTTTATAAAAAAAGCAAAAAAAATGAGCAAATATTATTTCTATACAATTGAGCGGAAATATTCAGGCAAAGATTTAATTGGAAAAATTAAGTTCAATACAATACGTCTTCTTCTTACACCAGTTTATAAAATCATAAACCAGAAACAAAGAATAAACCGCTTTGCACAAAAATATTCTTCACAAAACACACAGCGATTTACAGAACTTATTGCAAATAATTATGCAGAGTTTTCAATAAGGGATAATTCATTTTTAGCTCAGACAAAACTTCAGTTTGAAAACAGAATGTATACAACCTTTGCCGATTATGATACTTTTTTAAAGAATTATTACGGTGATTATATGAAGCTTCCACCGGAAGAACAAAGAGTTCTTGCTCATTCACTTACAGCTTATAAAAAATAGGGACAGAATATGAATATAGCAATTTGTATAGATAACAATTTTATAATGCAGGCCGGAGTGTTAGTTACCTCTATCATTCACACAAATAAAAATATTCCTGTTACAGTTTTTGTTTTTTCAGAAAGCCTTAATGAAACTTCAAAAGAAAAGTTATCAGACATAACCATCAACACAAATGTTAGTCTTGTTTTCAAGAAAATAGATCTTGCTTCGCTTCCCCCTCTTCCACTTGAAGGTAAAGAACACATTACGGTTGCAACATATTACCGACTCCTGATTCCTTATCTGCTGCCGGAAGATGTGGATAAAATCTTATATTTAGACTGCGACATGATTGTCCTTGATTCTCTTACAGATTTTTACAATACAGATTTGACCAATACAAATGCTGCAGCCGTAATCGATATGTTTAATGATGATAAACGTATAAATGCCCGCTTGCAGTATTCCGATACAGCCGGTTATTTTAATGCCGGAATGCTTCTTATGAATCTTACCAACTGGCGCAAAAATCAGATTTCTGAAAAAGCCATTAAGTTTCTCGGAGAACACCCGGAGCTTTGCGAAGCTCACGACCAGGATGCTTTAAACCACGCACTTAACGGTGATTATCTAAAAGTAAGTGCACGCTACAACATGCAGCTTGATTTCTTCTGTGATTTCAAATATCTGATTGTAAATGAATCTTATTTTGATGATATAAAAAAATCACGCGAAAACCCGTGCATAATCCATTTTACAGGGCCGACAAAACCATGGCTTAAAAACTGCTACCATCCTTATATGTGTCTTTGGGATTATTTCCAGGACAAAACAGAATGGAAAGGTAAAGAGAAAAAATATGAATATAAAGGCGCTAAGCTGTATAAATATCTGATTAAAGCCTTTTTCATCAATCTCCACCTTTATCAGGAAAAAAAGCAATTTCTGCTGGAAACTTACGTTCAGGCAAAAACTATAATGGGAAAATTAGATGAATAGAAAAATAATTATTAATGGTGAATCTTACGCAAGAAACGTGACCGGTATAGAAAGAGTTTGCATAGAAACAATTCAGGAGCTTGATAAAATCTGCCAGCCTGATGAAATTGAGCTTGTCATTCCCAAAAATGTAAAACTCGTTCCCCAGCTTAAGAACATTAAAGTAGTTCAGCTTGATTACGAAATCTCACTTTTTTTCAAATGGGTACAGCTTCCTTTCCAGAAATATTTACGCAAGCAGAAAGGCATTTCGTTAGACTTTGCTAACGACTGTCCTTATTTCAGACCTGGAATTGAATATCTCCACGACATTTACTGCAAGCTCTACCCGAACGATTTTACCGGCAGACACGACAAGCTTATCCGTTTATTAAGCTGCCTTCTTTACCGTAGAATAGCAAAAAAAGCAAAGGTAATAATAGCTGTTTCAGAGTTTACAAAAAAAACAATTGTAGAAACATATCATATAAATCCTGAAAGAGTAAAAGTTATTTATGATGGACTTAGTAAAAGTTACTGTGAAATTAAGCCTGATTTTTCAGTTTTTGAAAAAAATCCTGAGCTTAAAGAAAAGCAGTATTATTTTACACTCGGAAGTCTTTCTATCCGCAAGAACCTTAAATGGATTGCAAATCACGCACAAAAGCATCCCGAAAATTTTTATGCAATTTCTGGTAAACCGCTGCCGGATGTAGTTCCAAAAGAGCTTGAGCTTTTACGTACACTAAAAAATGTTAAATTCCTTGGTTATCTTTCTGATGAAGAAGTAAAGGCTGTAATGTCAAAATGCAGGGCGTTCATCTTCCCTTCTTACTTTGAAGGCTTTGGTTTGCCGCCTCTGGAAGCCTTAAGCTGTGGAGCTCCAATTATTATTTCTAATACAACCTGTCTTCCAGAAATCTACGGTAATACTGCCCACTATATTGACCCGGACAATTCTGATATTGACCTTGATAAATTGCTGCAGGAGCCTGTAGCCTCTCCAACAGAATTGCTGGAAAATCTTACAGTAGAAAACTCCGCAAAAGAATTATACAGTATATTAAAAGAGTACTTATAGTTTATTCTTCTTTAATATACTTTTTAGCATCTTTTATAAAGCTTGCAATAATCATTATGATTACAATTGCAATCGGAAAAGCCGCAATTATTGAAACAGACTGAAGATTAGCCATACTGCTTTCATTGAAAATCAGCGCAATTGGAAGCATAATTAAAAGAATCGCCCAGAAAAGCTTCATCTTATTGCTTGCCTCCTCCTGGTCTCCAATCTGCTTGTAAGAATATGCAGAAGCAACCAGAGTAATTGAATCAAAGCTTGTTGCATAGAAAGAAATCATAGAAACAATTAAAAGCACAAGAACTATCTGGTAGCAAGGCAGAGTTTTTATAATTTCAATTGCAGTCTCATAAAGATTTTCTGTCTGCAGATAAATTGAAATTGCATCAACTTTTCCTGTAAGCTGCATTCCAAGTCCGTAGTTTCCAAGAATTACAAATGAAACAAGAGTTGCGCTCATACCAAAAATATAGGAACCAAGAATTACCTGCTTTACTGTACGACCGCGAGATACACTTCCCATAAAGAATGGAGAAGCTACACACCAGACAAGCCAGTAAGCCCAGTAAAAAATTGTCCAGTTCTGAGGGAAACTGTTTTCTCGCAATGGATCTGTATAAGTGCTTAATCCTATAAAGTTCTGAACCATGTTTCCTAAAGCAGAAAATCCTGTTTCAAGAATATAAAAGGCTTTTCCGCCCAAAATAAGTACATAAACAAGCAAAGCGCCGAATACCCACATACAGATTTTGGCCATATAGCTTACGCCTTTCATACCTGTAATTACGGCTATTGTATAAGCAAGACAGATTACAATAAGAATTGCAATTGTAAGCCATTTATTATCAGCAAAGCCAAAGAGCTTAGAAATTGCAGAAGAAAGAAGAGGCATAGAAACACTAAAGGTTGTTGCTGTGCCTGCTATAAGGGCAATTACTGCAAGTACATCAATAATTTTTCCTGGTAATTTATCTGTCTTATCTCCAAGGAGCGGACGGCATGCTTCTGAATATTTCTGCTTATTACAGCCTCGTACATGAAGCATAAAACCAAAACATGCAGCAAGTACAGCATAAAAACTCCATGGAATTGGTCCCCAATGGAATAACGGCATTGTAGAAGCCCATTCCTGAATAGATCCAAGGTCTGCTACACGACTTTCCTGTGAATAATAAATCCATTCTACAAAAGAATAAAAAAGGATATCTGCAGCAAGACCGCAGGTAAAAATCATTGAACCCCAGGTAAAAAAGTTGTACTTAGGCTTTTCATCTTTACCGCCAAGCCGGATTTTTCCGATATCGCTGAATGCAATCCAGAATGATATAAGCAGGATTCCAAGACCAATAATCAGATAATAAAGCCCCAGCTTGTCTCCTAAAAAGCTTCTGATAAGGCCAATTACATTTGTTGAACCTTCTGGCTTGATTACAAAGATTGTACATAAAACCAGAATTATTACAAAAGGAATAATTGTAGTAGCTGGATCAATTTTTCTTTTTTTCTGTGCGCTTTCCATTATTTAAGTGCTCCTTTTTTATATTTTCTTTTTTTATTAATTTTTATAGCTTAAATAGCTTTTGTCAATTTCACAAAGCTCTTCAAAGCTGTCAATTTCAACTATATCACCTTTATTCATTGGATATATTGTTAAATCAAAGCTTTCAGGATAACAAAACATTGCTATGTCATCCCAATAGCTTTGTGTATTTTTATTTTCTATAAACTCCTTTTCAATATAGTGCTTAAGCTTTTCACCATCTTCTTTTGTCCATCTGGAAATACTGAATAACTGCCAACCCTTTTTACCACCCACGCGGCTGCAGGAAATAACCTTTTTGTTTTCGTTCACAGTCATAAGCCATTCATCGGTCTGGTCTTCTGTCCATATACAGGAGTACCCGGATTTTGTAAACTCTGGATTAAGTATTTCTTTGTTATAGATTATCTGGTCACCATCAAGAATAAAGCTTTCTCCTATAAAATCTCTTGCAGCATATAAGGATGATATATTATTGCAGCTTTCATATAAATTATTTTCTATAAGTTTTATTCCTTCTTTCTTTTCTGCCCACTTGTAAAAGGCTTCTTTTTTATAGCCGACAACAACATAGATTTCAAAAATATTGTTTTTATGCAAAGCATCAATTATCGAATCTATCATTCTCTGACCATTAACCTTTATTAAAGGCTTAGGAGTTTCTATTGTTATCGGCTGCATCCTGTTTCCAAAGCCTGCAGCCATTATGACAGCTCTTTTAATCCGGTTCATTTTTTTGTCTCTAGCTCAAGCTTTTTAATTTCATCTGAAGCAAGCTTGTAATAAGCTCTTGCATAATTATACTGCATCAATGAATATTCTCCAAACTCTACTCCAAGCTGTCTTTTATATTCACACCAGTTGCTCCATAAAAGACCGCATAAAGCAACATAACAGTAGATTTTTATACGATTTCGTTCAGTACAATTACCTTCAAAATAAATATCAATCAACCGGTCAACATCTGAACATTCTCTATAAAGTGAATAAATACAGAACATTGCTATATCAACATGAGGATCCTGCATGCCTGCATATTCCCAGTCAATCAGCTGTATTTTTTCTTTTCCTTCTGATTCCGCAGAAAAAAGAAAATTATCCGGAATAGCATCTATATGAGTAAGACAGAAATCAGGCTTGCACGAATCTATGAATGATTTCAAGCTTAAAACATTATTTTTTGTCTGTTCATAATCCATATATAAGGATTTTTCAGTCCATAAAGATTCATAAAAGTCTATTTTTTCATATATGTTAAAATCGTGATTTACCTTAAGCCTTAAATTATGAAAATCTTTGAGCTTTTTCATACATTTTGAAAGATCCGTAACATTATATGCATCGCAGCAGCGGGAGTTTTCAACAAAACCGCTTATTTTAATTCCATCATCAGGATTTATATAAAAAAGCTCATCACAAATACCAAGATTTCTTATTTTGTGATAGACTTCTGCTTCTTCTTTCCGGTTTATAAGCTGTTCTGTTCCTTCCCCAGGGATACGCATTATATACCGCTTATTCTTTACAGTAAAAATATAAGAACGGTTTGTCATTCCTTTTTTAAGGGTTTCTATATCAAAAATATCTTCTTTTGCGCACTTCAGAACATTACAAATTATATCAAAATATTCATCTTTCAGTTCGTTTTTCATCATTATCTATAAAAATATACGATATTTATGAACAAATCAAGGAATCGATTTTTATGTTATGACAAAGATAACTAAAAGTTATATAATAAGAAAAATTATGCATTTTATTTCAGGAGTACATATTAGATGTCTTTTGTAAACATCCTATATACAATAATTCTTTATCCATTAGTACAGATAATAGAAATCTCATTTAAAATATTCGCAAAGCTCTTTGATAACACGGGAATTGAAGTTATCGGTGTAAGTCTTACGGTTACACTCCTCTGCCTTCCGCTTTACATTGTTGCAGAACACTGGCAGCAGGTTGAACGCGATACACAGGCAAAGCTTAAACCGGGCATTAACCGCATAAAAACAGCCTTCAAAGGCGATGAACAGTATATGATTCTTTCTACTTTTTATAAGCAGAATCATTACCACCCAATGATGGCGCTTCGCTCAAGCTTTGGACTTTTAATTCAGATTCCTTTTTTTATGGCGGCTTACAGCTGTCTTTCAAAGCTGCCGGCACTTCAGGGCCAGTCATTTCTTTTTATACGCGATATGGGGCAGCAGGATGCCGTTTTCAGAATAGGCTCTTTTCCTGTAAACATTCTGCCGATTGCTATGACAATCATAAATATTATTGCCGGTGCAATTTACACAAAGGGTTTCCCCGTTAAAGAAAAGCTCCAGATTTACGGAATGGCTTTGATTTTCCTTGTACTGCTTTATACGAGTCCGGCAGGTCTTGTTCTTTACTGGACAATGAATAACATTTTCAGCCTCATCAAGAACATTTTCTATAAATTAAAGAATCCTTTAAAAGTTCTTTATATTCTTATGGTTGCAGGCTGTCTGTTTGTAGCAATCTTTGTTCTGTTTATTTATGATGGCGGTGCAAGTCCTAAAAAAAGGATGGCCGCAGCTCTTCCTATGATTCTGCTTATTGGAATCCCGATTTACTTAAAGGGAATCGGCTGGCTGTTAAATAAACCTCTGGCAAGACTTCAGGAAGATAAATCAAACCGCCTCAAGCTGTTTTTATTTTCAGCACTCGGTCTTGCCATTCTGACAGGTCTTGTTTTACCTTCAAACCTTATTTCTTCTTCTGTACAGGAATTTTCCAATATTGAAAGTTATACTTCGCCTACAAACTTTCTTCATGCCCCTTTCTGGCAGAGCATAGGTCTTTTTGTTTTCTGGCCAGTCTGCATTTACTTTCTATTTAATAAAAAGATTCAGACATTGATTGCAACACTTTTTTCAATTCTGCTCATTACTTTTGCAGTAAATGCCTTTGCGTTTTCCGGCAACTATGGTTCAATGGATATTACACTCAAGTTTATCGGCGGAATACAGGCTCAGTCAAAAATCTTTATTCTTATTAACATATTTGTAATACTATTAATTTTTGCAGGTATAAACGTAATTGTTTCATTTAAGAAAAATAATATATTCACTACACTTACAATGATTATCTGCTTTGTTTTTGCAGCACTTGGCATTATCAACATTGCAAAAATTAAAAAAGAATATAAAGCCTTTGAAGCCGCCAGAATTGCAGCAGGTACAAAGAGTAATTCAGAAGCTGATTTTACAAAACGCATTCATCTTTCTAAAACAGAAAAAAATGTAATTGTAATAATGCTTGACCGTGCAGAAAGCACTTATTTTAGTCACCTTATGGAAGACTTAACTCCTGTTAAAGAACAGTTTGACGGTTTTACATTTTATCCGAACACACTTTCCTTTAATGGTCATACCCTTATGGGAAGTCCTGGAATCTATGGCGGTTACGAATACACACCTTATGAAATGAATAAACGAGAAAATGAAAAGCTTTCAGACAAACATAACGAAGCACTTCTTTTAATACCGCGCATTTTTACAGAACAGGCTGATTATAATGCAATAGTTTCAGATTTATCCTGGGGAAATTACAGTTATATTTCTGACCTCAGCTTTATGAACAGTTATGAAAAGATTTCTACAAATATCCTGAATGGACGCTATACAGGCGAACTTAAAAAAACAATAGACGTTTCAACACAAGTTTCTCTTACCCAAAATGCAAACCGCAATCTTTTCTGGGTAAGTCTTTTCAGGGAATCTCCTGCTGTTTTAAGGCCGGCTGTTTATTATAAAGGTTCCTGGTGGGGAGAAGAAGGCGCTGTTGATACTGATTCCTTCTTAGACTGGTATGCTCCACTTTATTTCTTACCGGATATAACTGATTTTAATTCTTCCACTGGAACTGTTGTAGTTATGACTAACGAAGCAACTCATTCTAATGAAGAAATACCATATCTCAATATTACAAATGCCATAAATCATTTTGCAGATTATCTTCCTGGTTATGATATTGATGCAGCGTGTCTTTCTGCAATTGGAGAGTTTACAGATTATCTCAGAGAAAATAATGTATATGATAATACTAAAATCATAATTGTTGCCGACCACGGAATTGGTTATGGAGATACAGCTGCCGAACCTTATACAAAAGCAACTGTTGAAGGCGGCTATATGAAAGATCATCTAAATCCGCTTCTTCTTGTAAAGGATTTTGATTGTAATGAACCGCTTAAAACTGACATGACCTTTATGACAAATGCAGACACACCTGCCCTTGCTTTTAAGGATATTATTGAAAATCCTGTTAATCCTTTTACAGGCAAAACAATCAACATGGCAACTGTTGAAGAAGAAAAACAAAATGGTGTTTATGTAACAACAGATGATATTTTTATGCCGCATCACAGTCAGAGCTCAAATACTTTTACAGTAAAAAACAATTCCTGGTATAGAATTAAAGATAATATTTTCATTGATGAAAACTGGATTCAGGAGGTTCCCAACAAATGATTTTCTTACCTCTTTACATCGACCCCGGCACCGGTTCAATGCTCTTTTCAATTCTTATTGGAGCAGCAGCAACACTTTTCTTTTTAGGAAAGGCTGCCTGGTTAAAAATTAAACTTATTTTTTCTGCAAAAAAGAATGGAGTTTCAACTTCGTCTGATTCTAATTACAAACAATACGTAATCTATAACGAAGGACTTCAATACTGGAACACCTTCAAGCCTGTCTGCGATGAGTTTGAAAAACGTCAGATTGAACTCACCTATTATACTTCTGCCGAAAAGGATCCGTGCTTTGAACAGGGCTACAAGTTTGTTAAGCCTGAGTTTATCGGCGAAGGAAACCTTGCTTTTGTAAAGCTCAATATGCTCAGTGCAGGTGTTGTTCTTATGACTACTCCCGGTTTGCAGGTTTATCAGCTTAAGAGGAGCAAACACGTAAAGCATTACACACACGTACTTCATGCTTCAAGTGATGCTACAATGTACAGACTTTTCGGTATAGATTATTTTGATTCAGTTTTACTTTCCGGTTATTATCAGAAAGATGATATACGTATTCTTGAGCATCAGCGTGAATTAAAGGAAAAAGAGCTTGTTGTTGTGGGCTGTCCTTACCTTGATACACTTAAGAAAAAAATGGAGTCTATCCCGGCAGAAGAAAACCATACATTTACGGTTCTTGTTTCTCCAAGCTGGGGTGCAAGTGCACTTCTTTCAAAATACGGCGAAAAGCTTCTGGACCCGCTTGTTGCAACAGGATGGAATATTATTGTACGTCCACATCCTCAGTCAAAAAAATCTGAAAAAGAAATGCTTGACCGTCTTACAGAAAAATATAAGGATGCCAAAAATCTGACCTGGGATTATGAACGAGATAATATTTTCTCAATGAAAAAATCTGACATTATGATTTCAGATTTCTCTGGAATTATCTATGACTATACATTCCTCTGCGATAAGCCGGTTATGTATGTAAATGCTCAGTTAGACCTTATGCCTTATGATGCTTATGATTTACCAGAAAACGGAAAGCATATCTGGCAATTTGATACACTTTCAAAAATTGGTATTGAATTAAAAGAAGAACAGTTTAATAATATAAAGGAAGTCATTACAAACGCAAGCGACAGTAAAGAACTGGAAGAACTTCGTCATCAGGCAAAAGCACAGGCTTGGATGAACGAAGGTTCTGCTGGTAAAGCTGTTGTAGACTTTATGATTTCAAAGGGAGAATAATATGCAGGCACTTATGCTGGCCGCAGGCATGGGAAAACGCCTTGGCCGTTACACAAAAAACGCAACTAAATGTATGGTTCCGGTAAACGGAAAAACATTAATCGAATATGCAATTGAAGCTCTTGTAAAAAACAATATCAAGAAAATGGTTATTGTTGTAGGTTACAAAAGTGATGTTCTCATTGATTTTATCCACTCTAAGTTCAATAAAGAAAATCTTAATGGAATGGAAATTGAGTTCATTGAGAACAAGGTCTACGACAAGACAAATAACATTTACTCACTTTATATGGCTCGTGATGCTTTCTGTCAGGATGATACAATTCTCCTCGAAAGCGATTTGATTTTCAAACCTGAAATCATTACTAAACTTATTAAATCAAAAGATCCTAACCTTGCAGTTGTTTCTCATTTTGAAAGCTGGATGGATGGAACCTGCACCTTGCTTGATGAGGAAAATAACATTACAGGTATTCTCGATAAGGCG
>JAEEGK010014706.1_pt1 | contig 17449 bp, 9 predicted proteins | sample 8958771 | NCBI WGS metagenome assembly JAEEGK01 (sample SAMN16246547, study PRJNA631951) | gut metagenome | biome: gut microbiome; feature: rumen; material: SC-attached | host: Bos | place: Iran: Karaj | collected 2018-10
TTTCTCTATCAAATAATCTATTATTATCTATTTCTGATTTATTCATTATTTCTTTCATTTTTAAATTTATTTCTTGATTATTTTTTATCATATTTTCTTTTTTATTTTCTAATTCTGATATTATTTTAGATTTTTCAGAATTTTCATTTAATAATGAAATTTTAGTTTCTTCTAATATTTTTATTTGGTCTTTTAATTCTGTTATTTCATTTAATAAATCTTTTTTATTATTTTCCATTTCTTCTTTTTCTTCTTTTAATTTTAAAACTAATTTACGTAATTCTGTACTTTCTACAGTTTCATTTTGTATTTTTGATGATAAGTATTTTCTAGAATTTTCTGTTTCTTTTATTATTTCTTTTAATTCTTCTATTTGTCTTTTTAATATGAGGTTATTATTTTTTAATTCATCATTCATTTCTATCAATTTATCCATTTCTTTTTCTAATTCTTCTTTTTGTAAATTTATATTATAATTCTGCTGTTTTAAATCATCAATTTCATCTTTTAATTTAATAGTTTCAATATCATCATTTAAAAATTGATTTTTCTTTTCTTCATAATTTTCCATTTTTTCCTCATCAATCATTTCCTTTTAATAAAAAAATTTAAAAATATAACTTTAATCAATATAAAAAATAAAATAAAATATAAATTTTTAAAAATATCATTAAAACCATCAAAACAAAAAATCAAATAATAAAAAAAATATAATAAAAAAAAGAATTTAACTATACCCAATATAACTACTTAAAATTTGTTCAAGAACTTCCCAATCAATAGTTCCATTAGCAATTTGTTTAGCATAAGTACAAGCACTTTCCAAATCAATAGTTTTCCCAATAAAAATTAAAAAGAAAAAAGAAGCACATTTATTAAGAGGTTTATCATTTTTATGTCTTTTAAAATAATCCTTAATCATATTTTCAGTAACAACATTTTTTTCAGTCCTCAAAGCAACAGGAAAATCATAACTTTTTAAAATATTTTGATTTTTTTTATCAGTAGGTGCACCATGAGCAATATTAACAATAAAAAAATCAGGATCAAATTCTTGAGTTGGTTTTCCTTCCATATAAATTGTAGGCATAATTTCACCTTTTTTTTCTTTTCTAACTTTCATTCTTTTCTTATCATCTAAATTATCAAAAATTTTATCTCTTTCTAAAGCTTGACACATATCACTAACCATATAAGTTTCAATTTCACAATCTCCTTGATCATTTGGTTTAACAATGCAAGTTAAAAATCTACTAATTTTACATCCTGAAGGATGATCAATTAAATATTCTTGTTGAAATTTAGCAGCTTTTCTTATATCATAACTTGAAAGTGCAATTCCAGGTTCATTTATTCCAGTAAAAATCCATCCAATAACTTCTAATGAAAGTTCCTTTGCAATTCTATCAACAATTTCAATATCTCTATCATGAAGTGGTTTAACTGATGTATAATCACCTATTTGAGGTGGTTCATATAATGCTTCAACTACAGCACGTACACCATTAATATAATTAGGATCTTTTGCATAATATCCAAATAAATAACCCATTCTTTGTGTTTGAAAAAATCCTTTTATCCATGGTTGTAAAAATAAATCAATTTCTTCATGATTCATAAATGAAACAAAATCAACATGACGATAAATTTGTCTATTTAATATTACATTAGGAGGCATACATTCATTACATACTTGTTCAGGAGGATGATTAGGACAATTTTTCTTTTTAACATATTTAATTTGTGCAGGTGGCATACAATTAATACAAACTGTACTTGCTTCATGTGTACCTTTACATTTTTGTTTTCTATCATTAATATATTGATCAAATGATATATGTTTAGCATCTGAAATATATTCTTTATTAATACAATTTGGACATTTTCCTCCTTCACCATGTTGACATGTATATTTTAATTCTCCTTTATATTCTACTTTGCCCATACAATGAATACATTTTTGTCCTGCAGGATGTGTACATTTATCAGTTAATCCATTTTTTTTTAGAATATCTTTTTTTATTTTTTCATTTTTTAATTCTTTTTCTTTTTCTTTTTTTTTCTTTTTGTCTATACAATTTATGCATACTTCATTTTCACCATGATTACATTTTGGTATATCATCTTTTTTTTCTTCTTCTTTTTTCTTTGTTGAAATTTGATTTTTTGGTTTTTGAGTTTGTTGATTTTTTTGTTGAGTTTGTTTTGAAGAAGAGTTTTGTAAAAATATTGTTTCTCCTTCTTTTAAATGGAGTTCTTTTATTGATTTTGAATCTGAGAGATTTATTTTTTTTGTCATTTTTTGATCTAAAAATAAATTTTGTTGATTTGATGGTACGTTTGATATTTTTTCAATTTCTTTTTTTAAATTACCAATTGTTCCATTTACAGGAACTTCTACTCGAGTAAAACATTGTGGTGTTATTAAACGATAAACTATACTCATTTTTTTTTTTCTATTTTTTAATTTTTTTTTAAATTTTTATTTTGGAGTTTTTTGATTAATTTTAAATTTGTTATTTATTTATTATATATTATTAAAATATTAATTTTTAATTTATGTATATTTTTTCAAATTAAATTTTTTTTTTAATTTTTTTTCCCTTTATTTTGGTTTTTCAAATGAAAGTTTATTTTCCATTTCTTCTACTTTTTTCTTTATATTATTATCTAAATTAATTTTTGATTTATTTTCTCTTTCCATTTGTCTCCTCATTTTAGCTCTATCTAATCTGTTTTTTAAACGATCAGCTCTTTGTTTTTTTTCTTCATCATTATAAATTGTTGGTGTTTTTTTAAATTGACTTTCTATTACTATTGGACCTGAAGTCAGACTTTTATTTTTATTTTCTTCCATTTGATTTAATAAATCTTTTACTTTACCTTCAATACTTGCTGATAATAATGTACTTTTTATTGGTTTTATACTTTTTTTTTCATCTTTAATTGAAAATGCATTATTTATATATTTTTTATTTTCTTTTTTAATATCTTTATCATTATTTTCTTCTATTATATTATCATTATTTTCTTCTATTATATTATCATTATTTTCTTCTATTATATTATCATTTTTTTCTTCTATTATATTATCATTATTTTCTTCTATTATATTATCATTTTTTTCTTCTATAATTTTATCATTATTATCTTCTATTATATTATCATTTTTTTCATTATTTTTATCTAAAATATTCACTTCAGTTTCATTAAAAATATCAATATTCTTTTTATCTTTATTTTCCTTTTTTTTTTCATCTATTTTATTTTGAATATCTTTTCTTTTATCATCATTTAATCCTTTATTTTTATTTATATCTTTTTTTAAATCACCTTTCTCTAAATTATCATTTTCCTCTTTAAATTTTTTATCAATCATTAAAACTTTATCTTTATTTTCAACATTATCTAAATCTTTAATATAATTATTTCCTTTTTTTTTCTCATTAATATGATTTTGATTTTGATTTGATTTATTAAATTTACTTTTTTCATCATTTAATTTAGTATTTTTTAATTGAAGTTTTGAATTGTTTAAATCATCAGTTAAAAATTCATCATCATCATCTATACTTTCTTTTTCTTTCTTTTCATCAGTTTCAAATATTATAGACATTGGTTTTTTACCACATAAATTAGGTTTATTTTCTTTTACTGATACAATTTTTTTTTTTTGATCATTCATATTTTCCATAACATTTTGTAATTCTTTTTTATCAATTTTAATATTATTATCTGAATCTTCTTCATTTTCTCTAGCATTTTGACAACAAAGAATATTACCCATTTAAAACTATAATTTAATTATAAATATTTATTTTTTATATTTATTTACAGTTAAAATTATTCAAATAATCTTTTCAATTATTTGTGAACTTTATATTAATAAAGATAAAGTTAATTTAAAAAAAATTGAATCTATATTTTTAATCAATTAATTAATAATAATAAATCTTTAGTTCATTATACACAAAAAACAAATACAAAAAATTACGTTAAAAATTTTTAACCCACTTTTCAAACTCAGCTCCTCTTGCACTTAATTTCTTTTTTCCAGAATTCCATTTTTTAACATTTTGATCTTTTAAATAAGCAAGATATGGTCCATTAGCATTATTTAAATTTTCTGGTTTAAACTTAATTTGATAAGGTGGTGTTAAAGAAAGTGAAATTAATTTATTCCACTCAAATGTTTTAAAATAAGGTTCTTCTTTAATTTGTTCAAATTGCCACAAACGAGAAGTAGGACTTTTTTTAAGCATTTTATTTAATAAATTAATAAATTCAAAATCATGAACAAAAGGAGGAAATTTTAATTCTTCTTTATTAACAGCTTTATAAACATCCATAGGATCATCATATTGTTCTCCAAACGGTAATTTCCCACAAAAAAATTCATACATACAAACAGCAATTGACCAAATATCAATTTGAAAAGTATATCCAGTCCCTTTTACAATTTCAGGTGCCATATAATGAGGAGTTCCTATTATTGTAGTTGTTCTTTCCTTTATTTCTTTAACTGTACCAAAATCTATTATTTTTATATATCCCATATCATTAACCATAATATTTTCTGGTTTTAAATCACGATATATTATTTTTTTTTTATGAAGGTAATTTAATGCTAGTAACATACTTCCTCCATAAAATTGAGTTTGTTGTTTATTTAATAAACCTATGTCACGTATTACTTCCCATAATTCTTTTCCTTTTATATATTCCATTAAAAAAAATATGAAATATTCGTTTTTTAAACATTTTACCATTTTCATTATGAAAGGATGATCTACTTTTAATAATGTATTTTTTTCTAATTCTACACATGATTCTAATTTTTCTTTTTTTATTTGATATAAATTCTGTGCTTTTATTGCATATAATTGTTTATTTTTTCTACTACGAACTAAATTAACAAAACCAAAATTTCCACTTCCTAATTCTTTTATATTATCTAAATCTTTTAATTCAATTGTATTATCTTCTAAATAAAATTTTTTTTGGAAATAAGCTAATAAATTTGGTTCTAAAATACTTTTAAAAACATTTGCAGTTAAAGTATAACAAATGACAGGTCCATTTGCAATTGCAGTTGCTGATCTTTTTTCATTAATTATTAAAGCCCTTTGTCCAAATTCTTCATTATCATTTAATGATCTTACATATTTTGAATTAACAAAAAAGTCAACTCGACCTGTTTTTATTATATAAAATGTATCTCCTGTTTCACCTTGTGATATTATTTTTCTTCCATTTTCAAATTTTTCTATTTTTAATTTTGATTCTATTAATTCAATTTTATCTTCACTTAAATTTTTGAATAAAGCAATTTGATCAATTGATGTCATTTGATTTGATTTTTTTTGAATGTTTTGCATATTTCCTCCTAATTCATTTTTTAATTTATCAAAATCAATTGATGCTAATAAACAATCAGGTTCTGCAATTAAATCTTGTGATATTGAAATTTGTTTATTTTCATATATATCTTTTTCATTAAAAAAACCATATCTTTTTGCTTCTATTTTACTTGTTAATTTATTTACTATATTACCTTCTAATATAATATATATTTTATTACGTAATAAATCACCTTTTTTAAAAATTACTTCTTTATTTTTATAATTTTTAAAAGTAAAAAATGGAAAAACTTTTTCTAACATTTTTGAATTTATAATTTTAAAATGATTAGAATTTTGAAATGATAAATTTAGAAAACCAAAATATAAACTTTCTTTATAATTACTTCCTAATTGTGTTTTAAAAAATTCAATTGAAATAGAACAAAGAGTACAATCAGTTTTAGCAATAACATCTAAAGTTCTTCTATTTTCTTCTAAAATAGCTTTTTGACCAAAATTATCTCCTTTTTTTAAAACACGAACAACTTTTCCATTTTTAACACAATTAATTTCACCACTTTTAATTATATACATACAATTTCCTAAATCACCTTCTTTACAAATAACTTCTCCTTTTTTATAAATTTGTTGTAATAAATTATTGGCTAAAATAGCTTTAAATGAATTATCCAAAGGTAAATTAATAGCATCTAAAAATTTTCTATTTTCATCATAATTTAAAGTAAATAAATAATCTAAAATTTTTCTAAAAACTTCTCTTTTTAAAACCCATAATTCACAATCTGTAATAGCTTTAACAGTACAATCTCTTGGAGAATCATAAATTAAAGCTAATTCTCCAAATGATTCTCCTTTATTTAATTCTACTGTTTTTACATTATCAAAAATTTTTTCTAATTTACCTTCATGTATTATATACCAATAATTTCCTATTGAACCTTGTGTAAATAAAATTGTATTCTTTTTTACTTTACATAATGACATTGTTATGATTATTTCATTTCTTGCTTGTTTATTTAATGTTTGCATAAAAAAATGTTTGTCTATAATTCCATATATTAAATCATAATCTTCTTTATTTGGATTGTTTTTATGAATTACTTCTAAATTTTTTTTCTCTTCGTTTTGAATTTTTTTATTTTTTGCTACTATTTGTATTTTTTCTTTTTTTCTTTTGTGATGTTCATGATGGTTTTTTTGAATGTTTTCTCCATTTCTTGATGAAATAATTGATTCCTGCGATTTTTGATTTTTTATACTTGATTGATGGTTTCTTTGAGTTTTTGAATCTTCTTTTTCATTTTTTGTAATTTCTCCACCCATTTTTTATTTATTTTACTTTTTTTATATATATTTTTATATAATTTAAAAATTTACTTAATATAATATTTTTTATTTTGATTTGTAATTTTTTTTATCATTTTTTTTCCATTTTAATGGGTTTTATTTAGAAATTTTTGGTTTAATTAATGTCATGTTAATTATGAATTAGTTTTTTTCGAAATTTATAATTATAAAAAAATAATAACTGAAATTATTATTTTAATTTATTATTTTTATAAATTATAACATTATATTATTCATTTAATAATTAATATTTTATCATATAAAAATATATTTGTCAATAATTTAGAATATAGAAAAGAAATTTATTTAAATAAACATCCAAACATAAAAATAGTTTTATATAAACAATTAATCTAACAATTCTAATAAGAAATTAATAACATCTATATTTTTGAAAGCATCAATATTATCACAATAAAAAATCAAATTAATAATACAAATATTAATTTTTTCTTTAATTTCATTAGAATCACATTTTTCCAAATTTAAATAATAGTCCTTCATTAAATCATCACAAAGACTAAAAATGACTCTAGGAACATAAATATAAGCAGTATATTTTTTTTTATTACTATTTTTTCTTAAAAAAATTTTAGCGGAAATTAATCTTTTGCATAATTCACAATTATAAATCAAAGGTTTAAAATTTAAATGACATTTATTACATTTTCCCATTATAGAATATATTTTACTTTCACATTTTGAACAAATATTTTCAATTGAATAATTTAAAGATTTACATTTTTTACAATTATCATATATTGTTTTAACTTTTGGTAAACATTCATCACAATATTTTCCTATTTTAAGTTGTTGATCTGTTCTTTGAGATAATTGAATATAAAACTCTTCATTTTTAATTCCATCTTTACAAAAATTATATTTTAAAAATATCTTATAATTTTTATCTTTATTATTATCATTCCATATATTATTCACATTTTCATTTACATTATTTTCCTTTTCATATTTTTTTACTTCAAATTCAATATTTTGAAATTGTTTTGACATTTTTAATATATTTTCATTTGGTAAAATCTCATTTTCAATAATAAAATCCATTAAAGCTTCATAATTTTTAAAAGACATCATTTTATAATTAATTGAAGCATTTTCTTTTAAACATAATCTACAAATAATTGATATTAATATTCCAATATATTCTCTTGCACAAAATAATTGTTTTTCAGAATTTTTATTTTCTTCTTTTTCTATTTTACCATCATTTTTTAATAAATTTAAGAAAAATATAATTTTATTTGAGATATCAAATTTATCAGAAAAATATCCTAAAATTATTATTCCTGTCAAAGCAATAAAATTCATATAGTTAATTTTTTTCAAATTTATAAATTTTTTCATTAATTCTATTAATATATCATAATAATTTATATTTTTAATTTCACAATCAATACTAGGGAATATTTTGTCTAATTCTTCCTTTGATAAATTTTCTATATAATTAGAATAAGCTAATAATATTTTGTTGTCTAATTCAATTTTATTATATTTTAATGTTAATTTTTTATCAGTAATTTTTGCAGTATTTGTAATTTTTTTTGAAGTTTTAATTTCTTTATAAAAATAATCTTTTAAATTATCATAATAAAATTTATAAAAATTATCAAAATTAAATTCTTTTATTTTAGGAAATTGGAAATATAAACAATCCATAATTTCAAAATATCTATTAATATAATCACTTCTATCATTAAATCTTAAAAAAATAAAATATTCTACAAAAATATATGGTATTTTATATAATTGAGATTTATGCTCAAATGATTTTAAAAATTCTATAAAAATTTTATATTTATTGTTATTTTTAAAATCATTCATAAAATAATTTTCTTCTTTTGAAAAAAAATTTAGTCTCTCTTCATCATAGCTTAAACAATAATTATTAATTTTAATATCTTTTTTATCTTCCTTTTTTTTTTCAAATTTAAAAGCTTTTCTAAACATACTAAAAATATTAGTTTGAAAAATATAAAAAGGTTCTTGTACTTTTATTCTATTATTTGCAATATCTTTTTTTTTTTTATCAAAAAAATTGATTATATCATTCAATTCAGAAGTTTGATTTAATTCAATTTTATCATAAAGTTTTTGTAAATGTATTTTAATTAATTTAATATTTTCTTCAAAAAATGATAAATTTTCCGTTTTTTTTCCACTTAATATATTATCTAAATATTTATTTAATTCTTTTTCTTCAAAAGAAAAGGAATCATCAGTATCTTCAGGTTTGAAATAAAATGAATGGTTATCTAAATCAAATATAATAGAAATATTTGGATAAATAATAAATAAATTTTTTATAATATTTTCTTCTAATGTTCCATTAATCCCTAACATATATGAAAAAGGTTTATCAATTATTGGATTTGTTTTAATTGAATCTTTATTAATAACTATAATTTGATTAAAATAATCAGATTCTGTAAATGGATATGATAAAATTAAAATGATATACATAATCATACTTAATTTTTTTATATCATCACTAATAATTATTACTGTTTTTTCTATGAAAGTATAAAAAAAAAGTTTAATAAAATCATCAATTGTTATAAATTTAAATATTTCTATTAAACCAAAATCACAAAATGGATGAGCTGATAGTTGAATAATATCAGGATTCAAAAATTCATTTTCTTCAAGTGTATTATTTCTTACTCTTTTATTATAAGTATATAAATCATTTTCAGGAAATAAATTTAATTTAAATGAATAATTTATTGTACTTGGAACAAAATTAACTAAATTATATATTAAAATTTCTAAAGGAATTTCTAGTCCATCTGATATAAATAATTGATTTATTTTATTAAAAATTTCATTATACTTCATAAAATTAAGATTTTGAGTTGAAATAAGAAATGCTTTTGGAAAATAAATTTCTAAAATTTCAAATTTTGTTCTTTCATAAAATACATTTACAAAATTATTAAAAGGATTTTTAATTTTGATATTGTTAATTTCTATATTACTATTAGTAAAAAAAATAACATTATAACTTTCATTTTCAATATATTTTTTAAATAATTCTTCTTTTTCTCTTGTTTTTTCTTTTATATAAATATAATAAATATTTAGATAATTTGGAAATGAATATTCAAGAAGTAAATTACAATTAATCATATTTTTACCATTAAAATCAGATGATATAGAATTAATAATTATTGGTTTATAATTAGAATGAAATTTATTTATCTCTTTTAGAGAATTTTCTTCTTTTCCATTTATTATCTTTAATATATCTTCATAAATTTTTTTTTTTTGTATTTTATTAAATCCCATAATAGTAAAATTTTCAATAAAATTATGAGAATAATTTAAATAAGGATATTTCTTAAATTCTAAGTTTATATCAGAAGACATATAAATATAAAAAAAATAAACTAATAAAATGAAAAAATATATATATTTATTTTTTATTATTTAATATATTATTTTTATCAAAAAAATTTTAATCTTATACAATAAATAAATTATTTTAATGTCAAAAATTGAAGAATCAAAACAACTAGTAAATAAACCAAATTTAAACATAAATGCAAAAGCATATGTACCAAAAAACACTTTTAATTCATATATTCAACAAAACCCAATGAATCCTTCAACAACAAAACATACTCCTTTATTACAATCAAATGTAAAAGCATTTTACCCAAAAAATTTTAGACCACAAGAAACAAAACCAGAAAATCCAATCGTAGAAAGAGAATATTTTATAAAATATCCTAATGAAAAATTAAAAAAGACAAAATTTGATTATGATTATATGTTATCATTTGAAAAATGGAAAATTTCATCAGAAAAAAAATTACTTTCTAAAGAATTTTTAAATCATTTAGAAAAATTTAAAATATATGAAGAAGAACAATTTAAAAATTTTCCAAATAAAAGAGAAAGAGTCTCAGGAAGAAAAAATGATAAGAAAAGTTATTATAAAAATGAAGAAAAAGAAAAAAAAGAATTAGATTTTAAAAGAAATGAATCAAATGAAGATAATATGAAACAATGGGGAAGAAAAGATTTAACAAAAGAATTTGCATTAGCAGAACAATTTAAACAAAATTTAGATGAACAAAGAAAAAAAGATCCAATTCGTTTTGATTTAACAGAATTATTAAATATTTTAACAGTTGATAATTATAATGATACATTAAATTTAATTTATGAAAAAATTGAACCTAAAGTAGAATATCAAGAAAAATTTTTAGATGTATTATTTACAAAAGCTGTTAATGAAAAAGCTTTTGTTTTTTTATATGCAAAATTATGTAAAGAATTAGATAAAAAATTACCTCAGAGAGTAGAAAAGAAAGTAAAAGATGGTAAAAAACCAACTAGTCAAATGAGAAGTAAATTATTAGATAAATGTAAAGAAATTTTTAAAATTGAAAATAATGAAAAATTCGATGAATATATTAGAGTTGATGATCCAACAGAAAGAGAAATTAAATTAAAAAAATTCGTTTTGGGAAATGTTAATTTTATAGGTGAGTTAATTAATAATATTGTATTATCTAAAAAAATTGTTTTTCAATGTATAGAAAATTTATTTAAAAGATTTGAAAATTCACAAACAGATGAACAATTAAAATTAATAAATTTAGAAGCAATAGTTATTTTAATGGATAAATTTGGAACATTATTAAAAAACAGTGAATCAAAAATGAAAAAAGAAGACTTAGATAATTTTAATATAAAAATAGATGAGTATATTCAACATTTAGATCAAGTTCAAAAAGAAGGAAAAATTCCAGGTTATATAAAATATAAAATTATAAATTTAATAGAAAGAAAAAAAGATAATTGGGTAGAAAGTAAATTTCAAAAAAGTATTGCTGCAAAAAGTTTAGATGAAGTAAGAAAAGAAGCACAAGAAGCACAAAGAATAAAAAAAGATGATGATGATAGATATTCACAAGATGAAGTAAATGATAAAATTAGAATTGATTTAAATCATTGGAAAGAATTTTTAGAAGAAGGTAATGATAAAATTAATTATGATTGGGAAATAGTTGAAGATATTTATACTGTTCATAAAAATACACTTACTAATATTTTAAGTGCTTTTTTAGAAAATTGTATTGATTTTGTTCAAGATGAAAAAACTTTACAATATTCAAGTGATTATTTTAAAGATTTAATTCAATTTTATAAAAATATTATTCATAAAGAAGAAAAAAATGATGTTTCTGCAAAAGCAATTCATTTAATTAAAGTTGCTAATGATTATTCTTTAGATAATAATTTTATTATTGATGTTTGGGGAAATATTCTTTATTGTTTACTTAAATATGAATTTATGAGAACTGAACATTTTAATAAATTGAAAGATATTGGAGAAGAAGAATTAAAATGTATTTTTACTATTTTTTATAAAGTTGGGGAAAATGATAAAAAAATTAAAAATCATTTAGATAAGTTAAAGTTAGTTCAAGATAATTATTCTTTGTATTCTTCAATTGGTCATTAAATAAAATTATTTTTTGGCTTTTAAAAAAAAGAACTTTTTGATAAAAAATAAAAATAATAATAAGAAATGTTAATATAAATATCAAATTATTTAATATTATTTATATAATTTTTAAATGAAAAAAAATGATTTAAATACAAAAATAAAATTTTTAAATAATTTTTATTTCTTCTGAATAATATATTAAAAATGATTTACTCGTATAATATTTTGACTATAATTAAAATAATAAATTAAATAAAAAATCATTAAATCTAAAAAATAAAACAATCTTCCTCATTTACATTATTTTTATCAATTTCATTATTTTCTTTTATATTATTATTATCATTATATTTAATATCATTTTCCTTTTTATCTATAATTTCATTAATATTATTATCATAATTACTAAAATTATTATTTTTAATATCATTTTTTTTCTTTTCTTCATCCTCAATATCCGTATCAGGTCCATTTTCTATTATTCTTTTAAAATATTTTTCCTTTTCTATTCCCATATTACAAAAAATATTTTCATTATAATATTCATTTTTATTTTCCTTATCAATAATATAAAAATCCAAATTATGATTTATTTGAAGATACATATTCATATATTTCTGATATAAATTATCACAAAAATGAGGTTTTTCATTTATCCAATCAAAACAAAAATCAAAACAACATTTTTCCTTTTCTAAAATAGAAACAAATAAACCTTTCAAAAAAGAATAATTAGGATTTTCCTCAAATTTTAAATTTCTAGTATAATCAATAAAAATTTTAATTTCATTTGGTAATCCAAAACATAAAATTTCAGAATTAATTTCTTTTTTTTTTAAATAAATTTTATGAAATCTATCTTCTCCTTTTTCAATTTTTAATCCTTGCCAAGGTAAATTACCTTTTAAAAAATATATTAAAACATAACCAATTGATTCTAAATCATCTCTTCTACTTTGTTCACATCCTCCTAAAGCATTAATTGAAGCATAGCGTGCAGTTCCAGTTAATTTTATGTTTTCTTTATATTTAATATGTTCTTTTGTTTTTGTTGATTTATATTTTTTTGATAAACCAAAATCTAAAATGTAAAGAATATAGTTTTTATTATCAATTCCCATTGAAAAATTATCTGGTTTTATATCACGATGGATTATATTTTTATTATGAATAAATTCTATTCTTTCTAACATTTGAATTGCTAACATTGATACTGTTTTAAGAGTAAATTTTTTATTTTGTTCTTCGAATAAAATATCAAATGATTTTCCTAATAATTCCATTACTAAAATATTAAAGTCATCTGAATATCCATAGCTTTTTATTGAAGGAATTCCAACTATTAATTTTGTTTTTATTTAAATTTTTTTAATTTTACTTCCTTTTAAGTAATATAACAATAATGATTCGTTTTCTAATGTATTTTTATTTGATGGAATATATTCCTATATATTAATTTTATGTTGTATTTTTTTGTTACCATTTTTAAAGCGAATTTTTCATTTGTATTAATGTTTATTGCTGAATATATTTTTGCAAAAGAACCTTCTCCTATTCTTTTTATTGGTTTATATTTATTAAAAAAGGTTTTCTTTAATATATAATCTATTCTATTCATTTTAAAAATTAATTTTAATTAAAATCAAAAAAAAATAAAATGAAAGTAGATTTAGAAATATCATTAATAAACAATGAAAAATATAAAAGTGAATGGATAAATCAAATGATTACATCTTTAGACACAATGGAAAAATATAAAGATATTATTTATAACAGAATAAATAATAATCTCCAAACTCGAGTATCAAAACTCTGTAATTTAAAAAGTAGAATAAATAGAATACATCAAATAATATCAACTTTACCAAATATTAATAAAGCAATAACTTTAAAATCTAAATTCCATTATCCTAAAAATGAAGATTCTTATTATAAACCAACAGTAATAGAAAAATTTGAAAATATTCCTACTCCTCCAAAAAATAATTTAATAAATGAACATACTATGAATGCAAAAGCTGTGTTAGGAGCACAACCTGTTTATAAAAAAGAAGATATTAAATTATATTATCAATTACAGAGTTTAATTCCTTTTTTTAATGATATTACAAATGAATTAGGAACACTTGCAAAAGATAATTATAGAACAAATGATGATATTTTTACGAAAATTGCTCCTATTTTAAATTATACCACAAGTGATTTTACTTTTAGTGACAAGCAAAAAATTATTTTAGAGAATAAAAATACTGCAATTAGTGAAAGTATTATTAGAGAATCAAATGCTTTGGTTGATTTAATGAAAGATGAAAATATAAATAAGGATAAAAATAAAGAAAAAAATAAGAAAAAAATTATTCAACAAGCACCAAAAAGTATTCAAACTAAACAAAGTATAAAACAATATATTAAAAAGAAAAATATATTAAAGCAAAATCTAAATAATAATTTTCAAGTAAATCTCCCTACTAATATAGGAGGATTAGTTAATATTACAGACTTTGATACTGGAAATGAGCAAATTGATGATTATGAAAAAATAAATGAAAATGATTATTATGAAGAAGAAGATGATATAGAAGATGGAAATAATAATGAAATTCAAAATGAAGATGATTATGATACAATGTTAGATTATGTACAATATAAGCAAACAACAAATCGTCAAAATCAAAACATCCAACAACAAAATATTCAGCAAACATCAACAACAACAATTCAACAACCATCCCAAAATCAATCAAATCAAAATCCCCAAAGTACAATTCCAACAGCTCCAACAATACCTCAAAGTAACATTCCAGTAGCACCTCAAATTCCATCATCAAATATTCCAAAGCCTCCTCCCTTAGTTCAATCAAATCAAAATTCAAATATTCCAAATCCTCCAACAACAATACCTTCAGTTCCAACAGTTCCAACAGTACCACAAGTTCCTACAATACCATCAGTTTCAACAGTACCAAAACCTCCAACAATTCCATCAGTTCCAACAATCCCTCAAAATAATGTATCATCTAATATTCCAAATCCTCCTGTAATTCCACAAGTAGTTGGTCCTTCTCCAGGAGGTAAAATTCCTACACCTCCACCTTTAATTCCTGTTAAAGTTGATCCTGAAGCTATTAAAAGAAATAAGGAAAAAGCTGAAAAAGCTCAAAAAGATGCTGAAGAGAAAATTAAGAAAAAAAATGATGCTCCTAAATTAAGTATGCAAGAAGAACTTGCTATGAAAATGGGGAAATTGAAAAAAGTTGGTGAAGTTAAAGTTGAAGAAAAAAATGATGAGAAGGGAAATGAGAATAAAAAAAGTAGTGGACCTAAATTGACTATGCAAGAAGAGATTGCTTTAAAAATGGGGAAATTGAAAAAAGTTGGAGATATTAAAGTTGAAGAAAAGGTTGAGAAGAAACCTACACAACAAGTTTCTATGATGGATTTATTGAAAAAACAAATTAATTTGAGATTTCAAAATTTAAATAAACATCAAGAAGAAGATAGTGATGATGAAGATGATGAAGATTCCGATTAATTTAATATTCAATTAATTATTTTATAATAGAAATTAAATAAATTAAAATTTCTTTCTGATTCATTTTTTTCTTATCTTTTTTAATTTCATCATCAACTTCCATATTAATATGTTTTAATTTGAATATTTTCTTATAAATATTATATTTCTTTTTAACTAAAATTACATCCGGAATTTTTTCTTTTTTATTTTTAATTAAATCATTCAAATCATCACTAATATTAATCTCCCTTAAATCATAACCATAAAAAATATCACCTGGTCTAATTTTATTTCCTAAGAAACTTCGAATTTCTAATACTTCATCATCATTTTTGTTTTTATTTTTAATACATTTTACATTTACAATTTTAAATTTATTTTCTTCTATTTTTTGTTCATATCTTACACTATAAACAGATTGAGATATTGAAATGTTATTTATATTTGTTATTGTTGAATTTGATTTAGTTTCAATATCCATTTTTTCTTTTGAATTTTTTTCTTTATTTTTTCCTAATTTTTTATAATCTACTTCTTCTTCACAAGATAATATTAAAAATTCTTGAAGAACACTTCTATCAATATATGATTTTAAATCTAATCTCCAATAATTTATATTATCTATCATTTTTATTTCAAATGTTACAGGATCAATAAAAAATAAATTTTTCCCTTGTTTATAACATAATAATATTGGACCAATTCCTCCTAATTTTTTATATTCTTCTTTATTTAATATAACTAAATCATCTTGACATATAGGTGCAATGTCTATACATGTTGATTCTTTATATTCAGCTGTATTTGATTTATCATCAACTGATATTAATTGTCTTGATTTTTTTGATTTTGATATTAACATACTTTGAATGAAAGATGTAAATGTATTTGCTTGAGATCTATTACTGAAATAAAAATCAACTCCTTCTTTAAATTCTTTTACAAATAATGCTTTTTTATGAGCTTTATGTTTTAAAATTAATTGTTCTAAGAATAAAAATGTTCTTTTATGATTTACTTTTTGTCTTATTTGAACATTTGCTTTCCATATATGAGGTGTGAATGTTTTTGCACAATCTTCACATTGAGTCCATTCAATTTTAAATTCTATTATAAAACTTGTTTCAAATAAACTTTTATTTATTTCTTTTTGAATTGTTAATTTTATTTTTATTGTTTTACTATGTGGTTCAGTCCATACAAAACTTGAATCTACTATTTTTATATTTTTACTTAATCCTTTTATTTTACTTAAACATAAATTCATCATATCTTGTGATTCTAATTCACATTTTACCCAAGGAGGTCTTTGATATCTTTCACAATTTCTACAATAATTTATTACACATAATTTTGATATACCTGATGTTATATCAATATTATTTTTTTCACAAACTTCGCATATTCCCTTTGAATTTGCTTCTATTGATGTTCCACATATACAACACACTATTTTAGAAAAAGTTAAATGAGATGAACGATTTAATAAAGAATTTTGTTGTTCTATTTCCATATTTTCTAAAGCTTTTGATGTTATTAAATTAAGATTTGGAGCAATGAGAATATTATTATTATCAGAGTTCATGAAAAAAATATTAAAAATTAAATAAATTAAATATAAATATTAAATAATTAAAATTTTAATATTAATAATTAATGAAATTTTAAATTTGTTAATAATTTTTTTCAATATTTAATTATTTTTCATTTTGAATAATATATTGGGGATGGGGATTGGGGATTGGGGAT
>JAEEGK010014708.1_pt1 | contig 17447 bp, 8 predicted proteins | sample 8958771 | NCBI WGS metagenome assembly JAEEGK01 (sample SAMN16246547, study PRJNA631951) | gut metagenome | biome: gut microbiome; feature: rumen; material: SC-attached | host: Bos | place: Iran: Karaj | collected 2018-10
ATAAGAATGGGGATTGGGGATTGGGCCCAATCCCCAATCCCCAATCCCCAATCCCCATTTATCTTATTTCTTTTTCAATATTCTTTTTTAATAAAACAATGTAAAACTTAATAAAATATTTATTAATTTATTTTGAAATTTTTTAATTTTTAAATTCTGTTAATAAAATGAAAATCAATATTTTATGTATGTCAAATAATGAATTTATATTTTAAAAATGAATAAAAAATTAATGAAAAAATCTTATGATAATTTGTATAATTTTATTTTTTTTATATTCTCGATTTAAGTTATTTTTATTATGAGAAAAAAATTTATTCAATAAAATAAAAATTATTTATAATTACCTATAATAAAACTCTAATTTTTTAATACTTACATCTAGAAAAGAAAAGAATATAAATGTCACTTAAATAAAATCATGTGTAAAATACACTTATTAAAAAAGATAATATCTCCAATTTCAGTTGAATATTTGATAACATTATAAAGATAAATAAATATGATAATAATCATTAAACATAATTGTAAAGTCAAAAATAAACTTTCATTTCTTAAAGCAGATTCATGAGCATTTTCCATATCAATATTCATAATTAAATAATAACAAAGATTCATTTTAGAAAAAACATAATAAGCTTCTAATTGAATCATAATAAGATTATCATTATTTAATAATTCAAAATTATATTTTTCACTTCTATTCTTCTTATCTTTAAATTGATCATATAAATTATTTAAAGTATTATAAACACTTAAAAGAACTGTTTGAAAACCTTCATTGTTTAATCCATGACCTATGTGATTACATTCATTTAAAATAGATTCATAAGTAATATCTTCTAATAATTTAATATCATTTAATTTTTTATTATCTTTATTTTCAATTAGGAATTTAGCATAATTTTCACAAAAAAATTTTCCTTCAGTTTCAAATTGAAAATTAATTAAATTTGCCATTTTTTTATCAGCAATACCTAAAATTAAAGTATCAACAGTTGGTTTAAATTCAGGCCAACAAAAACTTAATTCAACAAACATTTCATGTAAAATTACTTTTTCATCATATTGATATTTTAAAGAACCACATATTTCAGAATAAGGAGTACTTTCATATTTAGTAGTAAATTCTTCATTTCTTAATATTGACATAAATAAATCTAATAACATTTCATTTGGAAATTTTATTTCTGCAAATAAACTTCTAAAAGTTGACATTATTACAATAAATGAATCTACTAAATTAAATGAATATTTATAATATATTATTGCTATTACTATTAATATTATTCCTAATACTATTAAAATTAAAAATAATTCTATGTATAATATAGGTTTTGATAATAATCTATTTCCTGTTAAAGAAATTGAATTGTGCTTTTCTTTATTTTGAGAATTTAGATTATTTATCATATTTATACTTGATGTAAAAGATGATGTAGTAATATTTGTTCTTGTAGTTGAATTATTTCCTAAATTTTTTGTTATTAAACCTATTTTTCCTTTCTTTTTAGAATTTATTATACTAGTAATTATCTTTTCACTGTTTTTTTTTTTTGGTTCTATATAATTTATTTGATTAAAAGTTTTTGTTACATTCAATGGAATTGCAAATGAATTATGATTTTTAGTATTATTTCTGCTGAAAGTTTTTGAAGAACCTTTAATTAGATTTAAGATTAATGATTCATTTCTATTGATTATTGTTTCATTTTGTTCATTAATATTATCATTAATTATTTTATGTTTAAATGTTAATGATTTTAATTTTATTTGTTTAAAAGTTTCAATTTTTCCTGACATAATATGTTTAATAATTGAAATGTGTTCAAAATCATTTTCAAATTCTATTTTATTTAAAGTATTTTTTAATTTATTTATACTTTGATGATTATCAATAAAAGCATATAACAAAATAGTTTTATTATATATATAATTATTAAAAAATCTTAATTGAGTAAAGCAAATAAAATATCTAGCAAATAATTTTTGTGTTTGAAAATAAAAGATAAAAAAGCATATTAAACTATAAACAAAAAAAACACCAATAACAAGAATAATAGAAGTAGAAATTCCTCTTTGAGAACTAATTTTTTTATCTAAAGCATAAGTACCATAATAATTAGTAATTTCATTATTATAATATTTATAACTTGCTAAAAAATTAACTAAGAAACCAACAAAACCAGATGCAGAATAATAATAATCTAAAGGATGAATATTAGTTTTATTAACCATATCTAGAGTATAATAATAATAAGAATTATTATAAAAAACTTCAATAGGTCCATTATTAATAGTAGAAGATAATAATTCAATTAAATGAATAGAAGCCATTTGTGCTATTGTTTCTATTTTTCTTCCATGTTGATCTGGAATTTTATATAAAACTGCTTTTTCATATAAATCAAAAAAATAAGGATCTGTTCCAACTACTCTTCCAGTATAAAATTGATAAAATTTAATAAAAAAAGAATTATAATCATATATTCTATTTATTAATTGTTCTGAATGGAAATTAAAAGTATTATTAAAGTAATTTTCTAATATTTCTGGTTGTAATTTATTTCCTTGAAATTGCATATATAATACTTTTGATAATACATCCATTAATGTTAAACCGACCATTTCAAAATTTATATGTCCTCTAAAATAATTTTCTTGGTCTGATAAACTTGATAATTTATGATTTATCATAAATATAAAAATTATTACAAATATAAATGATATTCCTGATGCTAAATATCTTAATATAAAATAATCTGTTTTTATTATAAAATATTTATTTACATCTGGATTATCATTAAAATTATCATTTTCTTTTGAATTTAATATTTCATCATTTAAATATATATCTTTTGGATTTTTTTTATTTTTCTCTTCATTTTCTAATAAGAAATTATTTTCATTTTTATTTTCTTTTTTTGATATTACATTAGTCTTGAAATATTTTTTAAGAATATAATATGAAAGTCTATTAGAATATAAAATTTTTTGATTTAATGAAGTTTGAATAGTAAATTTATCTTCGATTTTATTAGTACTATCATTTAATAAAATATTAGATTCATTAGTTTTTGTAATAAAAGATCCAATAACTTCTCCCATTGTTGTTGTTAATAAATGTTTTGAATTTCTTTTACCAGAAATGTCAACTATAAATAAATAATAATATTTAGTTTGATTATTTTCTCTTTTCATTCCTTTTTTTTCATAAAATATTTTTATTTTAATTTTTGCTCTTGATTGATAAATATTATCTTTCACTTCTTTAATAGTAATAATTGATTTTGAAAAAGAATCTTCTCCAATTAATCCTATTTTTTCATTAAATATTTCTATTATATTATTATACACTTCTAATAATTCTCTTTTTAAAACTCCATTTTTTTCTAATTTTTGTATTTTAAATATTTCTTTTATATTAATTCTATTTTCTTTTAAAACTTCATATTTTAAATGAAAATAATCTTCAAAAGTTTTACTTAAAGAAACTATTTTTCCATTATTATTAGTAAATAATAAACAAGAACCATATATATCACTATAATCTTTTTTATTATTATTGTTCTTTTTTTTTTTTTTTGTTTTTGCTTTTTCTAATTTCTTTTCTTTAATAAATAATTCTACTTTTGCAGGCTTTAATTTTAAAAAAAGAACCATTCCTAAAGTTGTATATAATGATATTCCTTCAACAACAAAATTAATAACATATTTATTTTTATCTAATAAACAAAAATTTTCAATATGAATAATATCTTTTCCATTTCTTAAAAAATCTGTTATTGTAAATTTATATGATTTATAAAATATTTTGGCAAATAAGTTTTTAATATCTAAAACTTTAAATTCATTTGTCGTATAATTTAATTTTGAAATTAATTCTGGTGAAGCATATTTAATTTGAAGTAATATATCTTTAATTAAAAATTTAACTTTGAATAATAATAAATATGTATTTTTCATATTAATTTCTATAAGAGATGAACTTTGTAAAGAAAAATATGTATTTAAACTTGACAATAATTTTTTAGGAACATCACCATATATATATTTAAAATATGTAGTAAATTTATCTATTGAATAAGGAATATTACATTTACTTTTTTCAAATAAATTATTTATTTTATACACTAAACTTTTATTTTCCTTAATAAAATTAACAATCATATTTGAAAAAGATTTAAAATTAATATATTCACTATTAAAATTAATCATTATATCTTTAATTGTATTTAATGCATTTTTTATTAAAAATTCAGCATGTAATATTTTTCCAATATTCTCATTATTAGAATTTAATAAATTTAAAGTTTTATGTTCTTTATCTTTATAAAAAGATAATATTGTAGAAATTAAAAATTCAATTTGATGACAATATAATGAATTTCTAGATTCTTTATCAATAGAATTAGTTTTTTCAATTAAATATAAACATTTAACAAAATTTTTTTCAAATAACATATGAAAAGTAATAACTATAAATAATTTAGGAACACATTTTTCTCTTTTTGTAATTTCAAATGAATCATATAATATTGAAATTTCATTATATAAATATTGATATAGTAATGGGAAATCACTTTGTAAATTTTGATTGTTATTATTTTGTTTTTTATTAAGATATATTTGCATTTCAAAATTAAATTCTAAAAATGAATATTTATAACAAAAAAAACAATTTTTATCTTTGCATAATGGTTTATGAACTAATTTTTGTATATTTAAATTTAATTCAATTAAAACTTTTTTTAATAAATCACTTCTGTCTTTAAAATAAAGAATGTTAAAAAAATTTACCATGTTATAATCAAAATTTTTTAAATTCTTTGAATGAAAAGTTGAAACTTTTTTAATCATATTTTTACTTTCTATATGAAAATAAACAATAGTAAATAAAAAAGCTAAATTTATTTCGACTACTATTTTAATAAAAATTATTCCGAATTCTTTTTGAAGAACAATTAAATGATTTTTATAATCAAAATAAAAACATATTTCAATTAAACAAGAAACAAAGCATAATGAAAGAATAAATTTTTTTATAAATTCTAAATAAAATCTACCATAATATTTATTAAAATTAGTAAAATCCTGAATGTAATATATAACATACAAAGCTCTAATAATAATTTTTATAATTATCATATTTTTAAATTGTAAATGGAATTCTAATTGAATAAATCCTTGAATAATTGATAATAAAGTCATTGAGTAATCAATAGTATTTAAAGGATTTATTATAAATGTATTATTATGAATAAATAAAGGTAAATTTAAAACAATTGTGCAAATATAAATATTTAAATACGTCATTCCAATTGTTAAATGTATACAAAGTATTATTATTATTATATATAAAAGATTACTAACTTCTTTTCTTTTATTATTTATAATTAATTCAGCTAAAAATGAATAAATAAATTGATTAAATGCATAAAAAATATAGAATATACAATAAGTATAAATTTTTCCTGAAAACTTTTTTTTAATTATTAAAGTGTAAAAATGAAAAATGAAAAAAACAAATATTAAAATAATTGTTAATATTATAATTAACCAAAAATAAATGAAATATACATCAGAATTAGCAAAAATTTCACATAAAGTAAATTTTCTTATCCAATATGAAATTCCTTTTTTAAAAGAAATATTCCAATCATGAGTTATTATAAATAATGGTAGAAATTTTAATGTTAATATAATTCCATAAAAAACTTTATTTTTGGGAATATTTTTTGAAATTAACATGAAATATTTATTTTTGTCTTTGATTTTCTCATCCATTTATTATTTATTATTTTAATTTAAATATTATATTTTTTTGAATCAATAAAACAAAATATAAATTTAAACGGCAATAAATAATTTATTATTAAAAGGTATAACATATATTAAACTTTTAAAATATTATAATTTCAATTGAAAATAAAAATATAAAATTCAAAAATATGATAAATTCAAATTTTATATAAATAATAATATTGGATGAATTTATATTTCGAAATATTAGTTTAAGTTTCTTTTTATTTATTTTGAATAATAAGTTAAATTAATATTATTATATTAAGATAGGTTATTTTTTTGGAAAAACAATAAAAAAAATAAATGTAAAAACAATAAATTAAACACTCTTTAAAAGTTTAAAAATAAATTCATTAATATATTTACAAATATTGAATAAATAAAAATTAACATGTTCTTCTTTATGTACTTAAAATAATTTATTCATTATAAAAAAATTATAATTATTCATAATCAATTTCATAATCAAATTTAGGAGTTTTATATTCTTTAAGTGTTTTAGCTTTTTGTATTTCTTCAATATCCATTTTTTTTTCATTATCAATTTCAACATCTTTTTCAGTATTATTTTCAGGAATAAAAGAAGTCATTCTTTTAATTCTTTTTGTAAAAGGAAAATTAATTTTATCTTGATTAACTGGTTTTATTTTTCTTTGTTTTTCTTTATGACCTGCAATATTATTTGATAATTTTAAAGAAGTATGTTTCTTATCATTAATAAAAAATTGGTTTTTACTTTCATTGAAATTAACTAAAACTTTTTTTTTATGTATATGATTATTATTCTGAATATTATTATTATTATCTTTATTATTGTTTTTGTTGTTAATTATTCCTTTTTTTAAATTACTATTTATTTTTGGATTTTGAATTTTTTCATTTGGTTTTTCTTCTTCATTTTCGATTGAACTTTTTTTTGAAGATAAAGAAGAATTTAAACTTGAAGAAGAAGAAGAAGAAGAAGAATTTGAAGAAGAACTATATTTCATTATTTGAATATTTTTAATATATTCTTTTGGTACATCAAATTTTATACTTCCTCTTGGTTTTTTTGTTGTTTTTGCTTGATTTTTTCTTCTTTGAATTTCTATTTTTTTTTCTTCATTGTTTTCTTCTTCATTATCATTTTCAAATAATAATAATTTATCTTTTGTTTTTTCTATTTTTTTTTCTCCAAAAATTAAATAATTTATTTCATCATAACAATTGTCATATATTTCATCATAATCAAATTGGAATTTTTTTAATATTTTTTTCATATATTCTTCTTTTAATTTAAATTTATTTCTAACTTTTCTAATTATATTCATTGCAATAACTTCACAAGGGTATTTTAATGAAATTGGAGATAACATAACTTTTATAGTTATATTCTGGATATCTTCAGAAATTAATTTTGGATTTGTTATTTCTTCTCTATAAAAAACTCCTATTGAATTTAAATATTGAATAAATTCATATATTGTTGGATAACTTAAATAATAATTTAATTTTTTAATAACTTCAATTTCACATTCGTAAATTTCTTCAATTGTAAAAACGAAATTTTTTGACATAGAAGTTAATTCATTATAATTTATTTCAAAAGTATCATTTTCAATAAATTTAGATGATAATAAACAACAAACTAATGTATTGAGTTCAAATGATTTTTGATTTATTTCATTATTATATGCTAATATTTTATCTAAATATAAAAAAGAAGAATATAATGTTTGCTTTGAAAATTCATATTTTTTTCCAAATTCTTGAATTAAATCAAATGCTTCATTTCTTTTTGCTAAATACCATTTTTCAGGATGTTGATGATATGTTGCTTTCATTTTATCTACTTTTGATATATTTAAATATATTTTCAGTTCATCTAATTCTTTCTTCATTTTTTTTTCAAATTTTTGTTTGTTTTATTACTAATTATTTATACAATTTATAAACAGAATTTTTAAATTATTTAAATGTTAAATATTTTGTAAATTATGTATTTCATTAAATAAAAAGTATTTTACTATTAATTGAGTAAAAAATATAATATTTAAAATAATATATAAAAAAACAAATACAAAAACTCAAATCAAATGAAAAAATTATCTATTTAATCAAATCAACAAGATTAAACTTAACATTTTTTCCAAAGACAATTTCATCATTTTCATTTTCTTTTTCAAATTCTAAACAATCATTAAATTCCTTATTTAAATTATTATTAATATTTCTTTTAAAATGATGATTATTAATTTCTTGAATTCTCTGGTTATATAATTTTCTATCATAAACAACTTTAAAGAGTCCTGTTCCAATAGGCATCATTTTTCCTAGAATAATACTTTCACTGACTCCATTTAATTTATCAACTTTAGCATGCATAGCAGCATCAAATAATATATCTCCAGTTCTTTCGAAACTAGAATGTAATAAAATACTATCTTTCATTTTAATCATATCAAATCTTTGGAATCCATAAACTGAGCCTTTAAAAGTCATTAAATCTGCAATTAAGCCTAAATGTCTTTTATCTACTTGAATTGAATATCCCATAAAAGTATAATTAATTTCATATATAATAATATTTCTTGCTGCTTCTATTCCTAATGTGGTTTCTATTTCATTTATATTATTTGTTGTGCAATGAGAATAATCTATTCCTGGTGTTTTCATTATATCTAATAATCCTTTTCCTTCTATTGCTAATATATATGCATTTTCTTCTTTTTCTTTTTTATTTATTACTATTCTATTTATTGTATCTATTCCACTTACTATTATTTCTGGTAAATTTCTACGTAATTTTTCTAAGGAAAAATACATTGTGTCTCTATTATTTTCAGGAGGCTCAATTTTCATTTTTTCACTGTTTAAAATTAAAATGTTTTTATCTTTTAATTTTAATATTTTTTTATTTGCCAATAAACTATTTTTCACTTGTTCAATTGATATTTCTAATCTACTTTCTTCCATAAATTTCTTATCTAATTTAATTTTAATATAACATCCTTTAGAAGAGATAATTTCTTTAATATATAAAGCGATTTGTTTTAATTTAATTTTCTCTATTCTTCCTTTAACAATTTTTGCAGCAGTTACATCATTTTCTTGAATTAATTTAGCATAAATAACAGGAGTAGATATTTTTTTAGAATAATTTATTATTTCTTTTATTCTAGGAACCCCAAGAGTGATATTCATTGAAGCAACTCCAGCAAAGTGAAAAGTCTTTAATGTCATTTGTGTTCCTGGTTCTCCTATACTTTGACCTGCTACTGCTCCTACAGCTTCTCCAGGAGAAATTTTCGCTTTTTGATATTTCATCCATAATATTCTAAAAAAATTATTTATTTGGTTTTTTGACATTGAAATTATTCCATTCTTTATATTTTCATATTTTAAATATTTTAATGATATTTTTTCTAAAGTTTTTATCTTTTCAACAAAAAATAATTTTATTTCTTCCAGAAATAATGGACTTATTTCTGATGCTTTTATCGGGGAATTTTTTAAGTTTTCATCTATTAAGAATTCTATTTGGGCCTTTGATAAAGATTCATTACCATCAATATCATTAATATTACAATTATTAATGTTATTATTTTTTAAATTATTACTATTCTTCTTATTTTTCATTTTCAAATTCCCAGAAACTTTCTTCAAAGGATAAAAACTTTTAACAAGTTCCCAAAGTCTATCTAAGCAAACTACTTTTCCATCAGTATCAGTATTCATAGGGTCAATACCATCATCTCCATAAAGGAACTGTATAATTTCTCCACTACTAATAGTGACAGCATTATTATACTGAACAGTTAGATCTTCAAGAGCCTTCATAAGTCTCCTTTGCATATACCCAGTCTCTGCAGTTTTAACAGCAGTATCAACTAGTCCTTCTCTCCCTCCCATTGTATGGAAGAAGAACTCAGTAGCATCTAGTCCATCATAAAATGAGTGGCTGATAAATCCTTTTGCTTTAGGATATTTACTGAACTCCTCGAAATGGGGTAGAGTTCGATTTGTGAACCCATTCGGGATTCTACCTCCATTTACAATCTGTTGTCCGAGACATGCTATCATCTGACACAAGTTAATATCACTTCCTTTAGAACCTGATACTGCCATTATTAAGGCACTGTTACTTTTAGGTAATGTTCCTCGTAAATCTTTTCCTACTGTGTTACGAACTTCTGATAATATTCCTCCTAATGCACTTTCTAATGATTCTTCAGAATTCATTCCTGGTTTTAATTGGATTTGACCTTTATTATATAAATCTATTTGGTGATCACTTTCTTTATATGCTAATGAGACTAATTTTGTTTTATTTTCTATTAAATTCTTTTTGGGAATTACATCACTTATTCCAAATGACATTCCATAATCTCGAATCCATCTTGCTGCAAATTTTGATATTCTTGTTAATATTTTTGCACATATATATTTATTACAATCTTTTATTAATGTAAATATTATTCCATTTTTACTTCCTCCTATTGTTCCTTTATCAATATTTCCAAATAATAATTCACTATTTTTAATAACAACAAAACCATCGTTAGGACATTTAAATTCATCAACTTTATATTTACGACTATAATTTTTAGCTTTAGTTTGTAAATTAATGATAACTTTAGAATTTTTATTAGGTCTTAATAAAATACTAAATAATTGTTTTCCAGTCCATAATTCTTTAGGTTTAAAAATAGTAGGAGGTGGAATACTGATTTTTTCATTTGCATCATTGAAATAATTACAATATTGAATAAAATGGCATTTATCGATGAAAAAATCTTTTTGAGTGATAAGATAAAAAGTAGTAAGAAAATCTTGAGTAGATGCAATTAAAGGTTCTCCATTTTTTGGAGTTTGCATATTTTCAATAACACTCATTAAATTGATTGCTTCACTTCTTGCTTCTTCAGTTTGAGGAAGATGAATATTCATTTCATCACCATCGAAATCTGCATTAAATGGAGAACAACAACTTTCATTAAATCTCAAAGTTCTCCAAGGTAAAATTTTAGCATGAAATGCCATTATTGATAATCTATGTAATGATGGTTGTCTATTAAATAATATTATATCATTATTATTTAAATGTCTTTCTACTATATCTCCTATATTTAATTCATCACAAATTTTTTTTCTATTTGTATATCCTAAATAAATTTTATTTTCACCATTATTAGTAATCACGAAATTTGCACCTGGATGAATATCAACACCATTTAAAATTAATTTTTTTAAATAATTAATATTATATTCAGTTACTCTTTCTGGATAAGTTAATATTTTTGCCATATATATTGGAACTCCTACTTGATCAATATTTAAATTTGGATCTGGAGAAATAACAGTTCTTCCAGTAAAATCAACTCTTTTTCCAGATAAATTTCCTCTAAATCTTCCTGTTTTTCCTTTTATTCTTGTTATCAATGATCTTATTTGTTTATTTCCAATAATATTTTTATTTATTCCTTTTGTATCTGAATTTATATAATAAGCATGTGTACTTTGTAATAAATTTAAATCTTCAATTAATTTATATGTATTTCCATTTCCTTCTTCAATTGATAATTTAATATATTTATTTAAATGAATCATCTCTCTTATTTTTATTGTTAAATCATCTTCATTTGTTGAATTTATTCCCATTTGAATTGTTGGTCTTATTGGTAATGGAGGAACTATAATATAATTTAATAATAAATCTATTGGAGATGAATTTGTTCCATCCATATCAAAAAATATAAAATCATCATCCGGAATTTTTTTAAATAAATTATATACAAAATTTGATGATAATTCTATTGATAAATTATCTGGGTTTCCATTAGGAGATGTAAATGTTATTTCTTTTGAGTTTTCTATTATATTTTTTTTAAATTCTTTTTTTGAAAATAATATTTTTGCAGTTTCAAATTTTGATTGGGAAAAATTATTATTTATTTTATTATAGTTATTATTTTTATTATAAATTGAATATTCTAAATTTTCATATTCTGTTTTATTTATATCATGAAAAATATTAGTTGCATCTAAACCTGAAATATGATTAATTGTTCCATTAAAAGAACCACAATAAGGACAAATTTTAATTTTATTTGAAGTCTTTAAAATTTCTTTATAAGTATTTTTTCTTTGAATAGAAGATAATTTTTTTTTTTTATCTAAAAGATTTTTAAAATTATTTCTATCTTCATTATTTAAAAGAACTCTAGAACAATTTTTACAAATAATTTTTAATATTTCTTGAATAGATTTAAAAAATCCGATATGAAAAATAGGTAAATTTAATCTTATAAAACCAAAATGACCAGGACAATTTTCTAATTTTTTATTACAAGTTGGACAAATAATATTTTTTTGATTTACTCCTAAATGATAATCTACTGGTCCATAAGGAATAGGAATTTTATTTTGATCATATAAATCTCTATTTATACATTCTATTGTTGATATTTTTGATATGTCTGATGATGATAATACTCCAAATTGAATTTGAGATATTTTATTTATTCCTTCACGAGTGTTTACAATTAAATCTGACATTACAAAATATAATTTTTATTTTTTTATTTTTTTTATTTTATAAGCATTTATTTAGATTTTTTTTTAATTTTTTTGAAAATTTTTTTGTTTCATATTGATTAATAGGAAAATTATATATTATATTTTGAAATCAATGGAAAATGATTTTTTAGAAGAGAATTACGATATTGTGAATAAAGTATTTTCAAATCCAATTAAAACTCTATATAAAGCAAAAGATAAAAATACAAATCTTTTTGTAATGATAAAAGAATATAATAGAAAAGGAGGACTTTATGTAGAAGCATTATATAAAATGGAAAAATTTATTCTTGAACAATTAAATAGTTTACTAAAAGAAAATGATTTACCATATATAATACAATTAATAAAAGCAAATGAAAACTCAAAACACATGTATATAATAACAGAATATTGTTTTGGTAATTTAGAAGATTATATTAAATTAAATAATAATAAATTATCAATAGATAATATAAGAACAATATTACTTCAATTAAATAATGTATTAAAATTGTTTCGTCAGAAAAGAATCATTCATCGTAATATAAAGCCTTCAAATATATTAATTTCATATAATAATAATAATGAAATAATAATTAAATTATCTGGAGTTTCACATTGTTATAAAGAAATAACAATAACTGATGAAGTAATGCCTAAACAAAAAAATATATTTACTCCTCCTGAAGGAATAAAAGAATTAGAAACCAAAGAAAAATATGATTTATGGAGTATTGGAATATTAATATATTATATGTTATTTTATGAATATCCTTATGAAGATTATAATAAATTTAATGAAATTAAAAATAATATAAATATAGTTGATAACGATTTAAAAGATTTAATTAGTAAATTACTTATTATTAATGATACAGAAAGAATTTCTTGGGAAGATTATTTTAAACATCCTTTCTTTAATTTTGAAAAAAAAGATTTTCTTAAATTAAGATATATTCAAGATTTAAGTACTCTTAAAAATGAAATAAATGAATTATATTTAAATTTAATTGAAAAAAAAAATAAAGAAAGAGAAAAAGAAGCAAAAGAACAATATACAAAGTTTAAAGAAATTTATTTAGAAATTCAAAAAATTAAAAAAGAGCTTGAATTAATTTATAAAAAATGACTAATTTATCATTATTATATTTCTTTTTGGAATAATTTATTATTTATAATTACTTAATCATTAATTTCCCAAAATAGAATTTCCCCATTATCTAAATATGATAAAATTAAATTATCTTTCATTTTAATAAATCCTTTAATAAAATGTTCAAATTTATATTCAAACATATAAATTAATTTATAATTATCATTTCTATATATTTTTATAATATCACTATCACCATAAGTTAAAAAAATTGATTTATCTTTAATAAAATATATTCCATAACATCCAAATTGATTATCAATTTCTTTTATTATTTTTTTTTTTGGAATTGAAATGACTTTCATAATATTATCATTTCCTTTTACTATAATAATTTTATTTTTATCAATTCTACAGATTGTATTATGATAATAATAAAAATAATTAGGATTAAAGTTTTCTATTGAAAAAAGTATTTCAAATGTTTTAATATTCCAAAAAATTGATTTTTCATATCCTGAAGATATTAATATTTGAATATCTTCTAACAACAAAAAAGAAATATATTCAGAAAAATTTATTGTTGTTATATTTTGATATTTATTATTTGTTTTTTCCCAAATTATTATTTTATTATCAATTGAACTTGAAAATATTTTTTCTTCAGGAAAATATTTTACTTTAATAAAATTGGAGTTTACAATATTTTTAATAATATCTTTTATTTCAAATTTATTATTATTTCTAAAATATATTTTAATAAAACATAAAGTACATATTATAAAATTATTTTCATCTTTAATATTAATATCTGAAATTAGATTTTCTTCTTGAATTCTTTGTAAAAGATTTAATTCTATATCCCATATTTTAATTGATTTATCTTTTGATATAGAAATTAAATTTCCTGATGGAAAAATTGACATTGATATAATAATATCAATATATAAGTTTTTAATTATATTGAAATTTAAATTATTATTATTTCCATTTTTTAAATTCATAAAAATAAAATTTAAATAATTATTTATTTAATCAATTAATAATTCTTATATTATTATTTTTTTTTATGAGTGAAGCACCAAATGCTTTTCAATTAGATAAAACTTATAATATAAAAATCAAAGATGATGAATATGTTATATCTTTAATTGATTTTAATTCTTCTTTAGAAATTAATGTTTCTTTAAAAAATTCTTTTCCAAAAATTTCTTATTCTAATCAATTTTCTTTACATGAACTAAAAAAATTATCTGTTTATTTCTTACTTTTCAAAAAAATTTCTGATATAATTCCAAATATTAAAAATATGTTAGTTGAAGAAAAATCAAGAAATTTAGAAATAAATGAATAACAATATTTTAAAATTAATTTTAATTCCTCTAATTGAAAATATAGATAAAATTACTTTATGTCTTAAACAAAAAGAAATAAATAAAGATGAAATTATTCAAGAATTAATAAAATCTAATACTAAATTAAATAAAAAAGTGGAATATTTAGAAAAAGAAATTTTGGATATTAAAAAAATATTAGAATTAAATAATTTATTATTTAATAAAGAAATACAATCTTCAATATTAAAAGGTAATGATGAATCAAAATTTATATATGATTGTATTGGAAAAAAAAATATAATGTTTAAATTAATTTATAAAATGACAAAAGATGGAAAAGATAAAAAATATTTTCATGAAAAATGTGATAAAAAAGGAGCAACATTATGTTTATTTAAAATAAAAAATAAAGATATTAGATATAGTGGATTTAATTCAGTTTCTTGGGATTGTGAAAGTTGGTGAAAAAAAAGATGAAAATGCTTTCATTTTTTCAATTAATAATAAAAAAATGTTTAAAACAACAAATCCTAAAAGATCAATTTATTGTAGTGGTGAATATGGGCCTTTTTTTGGAGGAAATTGTAGTAGTGATTATGAATTGTGGTTTTATGAGTCAGATAATTGTGGCTTTACTAATAATAAAATATATCCTGATAAGAATAAAGAATGTACTCAAGGACTTAATGAATTTGGATTAGATGAATTAGAAGTTTTTCAAGTTTTAAATTATGAATGATTTAAAATAAAGTAATTTTATTATTTAATAAATTTTTGTCAAAAAATATTTGTCTCTTTTGAAAAAGATTTATAATTGATTTAATAATGTCATACATTATTTTTTATTAAAATAATTATTGAACAATAGAATCACAAATTAGAGTAATAAAAATAAAATCGGACAAAAAAAATAAGATATATGAATTCTTATGATTAATCCTTTTTCATCAGTCTAATTTTTTTTTGAAATAGACAATTTACAAATATAAAAACATGAAATATAATATAATAAAGTCAATTAAATATTTAAAGATTTATTGAAATTAATTATTCTTTTAAATAATCTAAATAATTCATTATAGTAGTTCAGTATAAAGAGTTATATGATTTGATGGTATAAATAATTTTCTCTTCTATTTTATAAAAACAAAAAAAGATAATTCAATTTTAGAAATAAATATATTTTCTGATGGTATATATATCTTATTCAATTTCTTTCTTTTAAATTTATTTTTATTTAAACATTTTTATAATTATTATACTTACTATTCTATGAAAATCTATTATTAATTCCAATATTACTATTTAAAATATTCTTTGAAAAAAATGTCTATAATTATCTTTAGATTTTTTCATATATTGAAAAATATTATTTATTCAAGGTTATTATCATTATTATTTAAAAATAGAAGTATTTTTTTCTAAACTCACAATTATTTTATACAATGATATTATTATCTTAATTCTTATTTATTTTTTTAAAATGAAATTATATCTTTTCTTTAAGAAAAAAAATAAAAAACAAATTTTTTTGATTTGCAGTGTATGTTGTTTTTGTTGGTCCAAACAAATTTCCTAAAAATTTTCATTAATATCATTAATAGATTGAATAAAATTATCTTCACTTTTGAATTTGAAGGTCATAAAAAAATATTATAACAAATTGAGAATTATTCTTTTTAAGAGCATTTTAGAGATTTTTTGATTTATTTAAACAAGATTTTTTTTAAAAAGTTTATGAATATATCTTAAATCAATAAATTATATATCTTGATTTTTTTATAAATAGTGTAATTTTTAATTTTATAAATTAATGGAATTAAAAACCAAATTATTGAGAGAAAATGTTCCACCTCCAAAATACCATCAATTTATGTATACATTTAATGAAGATTATATGATTGAATATGATTCAAATTCAATTCAAATTTATAAATTAAAAGAAAATGATTCTTGTCAAAAAAACCAAATTTCAGAAATAATAACATTAATTGAATTCCATCCTTTTTATAAGAATGTATTTGGTATAGGAACTCAAGAAGGGAATATTATTTTATATGAAATTTTAGAAAATCCTTTTAGGGTGTCAGAAGAAAAATTAATAATTAAAGCACATCAAAATGAAATAATATCCTTTAAATTTAATCCAAATAATAAATATGAAAAGTATATTACATCATGTGCATATGATAATACAGTTAAAATTTTTCAATTAAATAATAGCTATTGTCTAAAAAAAGTATCCTTAAATGATACCTCAAGAAAAATAAAATGGATTAATAATGGAGAAAATATTGCTTGTATGACAAATCATATAATTAATAATATTTTTGACATTAATGATAAAAATATAGAAAATAAAGAATTATATTCTACTGAAGATTATTTATTAGATTTTGAAATCAACGATGATAATTCACAAATATTAATAATTTTAATTGAAGAATATATTATATTATATGATATTACAAATAAATATAGCATCAAAACAATAGATTTAAATGATTTTCTTTTTAAAGAAATATTTATAAATGAAAATTATTTTTTTATATTTTTCAAAAATAATTTGCAAATTTATGATTTAAAATCTTCTGATAAATTAAAAGAATTGAATATTAAATTTAAATCAATTAAAAAAATTGAAAATGAGAATAATAAATTTTTACTATATG
>JAEEGK010014709.1_pt1 | contig 17447 bp, 24 predicted proteins | sample 8958771 | NCBI WGS metagenome assembly JAEEGK01 (sample SAMN16246547, study PRJNA631951) | gut metagenome | biome: gut microbiome; feature: rumen; material: SC-attached | host: Bos | place: Iran: Karaj | collected 2018-10
ACGGAAAATGGTATTGGGGAGGCGTAACGCATTGGATGCCGCTCCCGGAGCAGCCGAAGGAGGAAGTATGATGAAAGAGATTCGTCAGTATCGGAAAAAGCCCATTGTTGTTGAGGCGGTACGGCTCAACACAACGAATATGCCAGAAGTCGCCGATTGGATCGGTGGTAATACGGCAAAAGTAGTCCTGGAAACGGAAGAGGCATGGAAACTTGGAAAGGATGTTCCAGGATTCAGCATGACTATTCATACGCTCGAAGGAGATATGACTGCCAAATCGGGCGATTATATCATCAAAGGCGTACATGGTGAGTTTTATCCCTGCAAGCCGGATATCTTTGAGAAAACCTATGAGGCCGTGTGAGCGGCCGAAGGAGAAAGAATGAGTAGCATGATCGAATGCGATGAATGCGGAAAGCTGATGTATACCGACAGCCGAGAGAAAAAAGGTGTATATGTCATCGATCCACTCTACGGATGCATGAAACTTCATCTTTGCCGCCAATGCTATGTCAACAAATTCCCGCAGATAGAGCTGCCGAAGGAGAAAATATGAGTATACTGATAAAAGGTATGGAGATGCCGAAAGTGCCAACCCGCGTTATCATCTTTGCTGATGGAAGAGTTGAGGATGAAGATGACTCAGCTTATAAGTATTCAGCCGTCCCAGTACCGCCACATGGTCGGTTGATTGATGCAGACAAACTGGGAATACGAGACGCGGAAAAACAGGCTTATGAAGCATATTTGCGAGAAAAAGGCGAGGACTTTATCGAAGAACCTTTGCTCGAATATTTGCGAGGTAGATCTGAAGGGTTGACGCAAGCATCTAGTCATGTTAGGTTCGCTCCCACTATCATCCCGGCAAGCGAGGAGGACGAGCATATTGTTCCATCACAAACCCGCGGAGATAGTATAAGAGCCAAATCTAACGAAGAACTGGCTAATTTTCTCGTAGAGTGTAAGGGATGCCCTCCAGATTTAGTTGGTGAATACTGCGGTGCAGTGGGTTGTTTAAAATGTTGGCTGAATTGGCTGCAGAAGGAAGAAAAAATAAATGATGGATAAAATTGAAATAGCCGCAAGAAACTATTATTTAGGAGAAGGCAGAGATCTTCGTGCAGAAATGGAAAATCTTCTCAAAGAAGCATATGTACGCGGTTTCAAGCGTGGTGTAAAAAAGACAAAAGAATTGTACGAAAAACAGGAGGAATATGTTCCAAAAGAAATGTGATACCTGTAATCTGTACGTGCGGCAGAACCTTACCTGCCAGATTATGGTTCCGCAAATGGCGGGTAGGGTTCAACCCACCGATTACTGCTCTAAACATAACGACCATCTTCCCATCTGTGAACGTTGTGGTGCCGGTCTTTTGGACCCAATTATTGAAGTGTTTGACGGGAAGGTGCATATCCTATGTGCTCAATGTAATCAACTCCCGCATTGACCGTAAAAAATCGTAAGCCTATTACCTCGGAAAAATAGGCTTTTGCGGCTTTGAAAACCTTTTTCAATAAAAACATCTAAGAGAAGAGGCATAAAATGACTAATACCCAAATAAAAATGGAAACCAACAAGGCTGTCGTCGCCGAAGTTGAGAACTTTATCAAAAACTTTGACGGGGCACGGGACAGTTTCCTCAACGGAAACTGCTACTACTTTGCACTAATTCTCGATGAACGCTTCTGGACTTTTTACAGTACCAATATCGCATATAATCAAATTGATAATCATTTTGCGACGGTGGTTTTCGTCGAATACGCCGATGGAACTAATACACCCCTCCTATTTGACGCTTCTGGATGCATCGGTCCTATGACCGAAAGATGGAAAATCTGGCAGGAATACTGCTTGGAAGAGCCATACGATGGGGCAAGAGTATATCGAGACTGTATTTGGAAAATGTCAGAAAAAGAATGGATGAAACTAAAGCCCGTATTCCGTGAAAGACCGTGGATGCCAACAATGTAATCACACCTTTTTATTTTTATTATAGCATAAAAAATTGAATAATTCAAATGTCTTAGAGGATTTATATAGTTCTATAAATCCTCTAATTGATTTTTATAAAAAAATATATTATAATATATATAGAAAATAAAACAGGGGGTTGATGATTATGAAAAAAATCTTTTGCTTGTTCTTTACCATCCTTCTTATTCTTTCTCTTGTTGGCTGCGGCACGCTGGATATGGAAACGCATTCGTCGGTCAAGCAGCACGAGACAAATCAGAACGGAGAACCATATCAGCTATCCTTTATCGCAGAGTTTTATGATAATGCTGGTGAGAATTGGCTGACAACTCAAGGCTCCAGTTTCAATATCTCTCCTAATAAAGTAAAAGAGTATTACTGGGATAGCGATGGCAGCTGGATTTCTGGCTGGACGATGTCGTCAATCGTATCTGTTGATATTGATGGTAATAATATTGAAACCTGCGGCAGTACCGTTCTAATTTATGATAATTATTTGGTAAAACAGGAATGCGTCCTGCCGGAAGATTATGTAAATACCATATCTGAAAATAACGCATCCGTAAGTGCTCCGTACGACCTACGCACTTTCGATATTTGGACTATAAATTGGTGGTGGATGACGAAGGATTTCCGCAATTATAACATCGGTGAAAAAATCGTTGTCATCCAAAGCCAGGAGGGAAATCCTATTTGTCTATTCTCTGGCAACAATGTAACCTGGGAAGTTTCACGTAATTTACCCAAAACAACCGAAATTACTATTGATGGAGCAAAATTATATATTCATCGAGCAAACTTTGCCGTTATAGATAAATCATTATTCAACGGGGAGAGGTAAAAACCTCTTCCCTTGATTTTTATAAAAAAATATATTATAATATATACAGAAAATAAAGATAAGGAGTTGTTGAAGTTGGTAGAATTCATTCGAGTGACCGCACGCACTCCAAAAGGTGACACAAAAGAATACTCTTGGATGGGCGATATGAATGATACGAACACTCAGCGGGATTTTGTCAAGTTTCTTATTCAATGCTGCGATGATACTGCTGATTTCTTCGGCTGCCCTGACGACTATGACCCTCAAAAATGGCGGGATTATACCTGTGCTTCTTTTGAATCCGTCACAGACGATAGAGATTTTTCGATAGGCATTGATGCGTTTATGCGATAAGGAGGGATTTCTGTGGTAGCAAAATCTTATCAGAATCTGGAAGTGGTAGGCGATGTATTTACTACCAAAGGCCGCAAATACGTCCAGGTTCGCACAAAAACCGGTGCTCTGAAAACCGTCAGATGGTATACGGAAAAAGAATACGCTAAAATGTATCCCGACGAAGTCGTGGAGCAGGGTCCTTCCATGAAAAGTCAGAAGCAGGTTCTTGGTTTTGAAAATGGCTTCATCACTATTTTCAAAGGCAACACCTACGAAGAGAAGGAGTATTTCAAACTCAATTCTGCGAGATATTCTCGCTGGTGGGGCTGGTATTTCATCTCTACCGAGTCTATCCCCGAAGATCTTCCCGACGATGTAGAACCCATCCGTCTTGATTGGGAACTCGTTGGCAACGAAGATGGTTCCCTCAAGCCTGAGAATACGGTAATTGCGGCTGTCGAGTCTCTGACCTACGAGCCTGACGTTAGCGAGTATCAGGGCGAGGTTGGCGATAAAGTTGATGTTCTCGTCACGGTAGAGAAAGCCATCCAGCTCGACGGATACTATGGCCCCAGCACGATGCACGTTTTCCGCGACTACGATGGCAACTGCTATGTCTGGACGACTGCGGCCAGGTCCTGGGAAGTTGGCAGCGAACACCATATCGCCGGCACCATCAAGGAACTCAAGCAGTATAAGGGCACGAAGCAGACAATACTCACTCGCTGCCGCGAAAGGAACTAAAAATGCTGAACTACCTTGTCTATTCCGCTAAAGAACTTCCTTTTATGAAGTTCTATTTCTGTGCCATGGCACTTGTCACCGTCATCTGGTTCATTCTCTACAAGGCGGCAAATCATATCTGTGACATGGACGGCAAAAAGCGTTACAACAACATTTTTCATTATATGTTCTACAACGAGAATGATCAGTGGTCGTCGGCTATAAATGTCTGCAGCTACTTTGTTCTCTGCACCAATCTCGTCCGCGTCATCTTCACAATGATTTATGGTGTTTCCGCATAAGGGCTTGCTTCTAATAAAAAAATATGTTATAATTTTTATAGAAAATAAAAAAGGAGTAATGCGAATGGTACAAGTAAAAACTGCTACCTGGGAAGCCCATAGAAAGGCACTTCTCAAAACATTTGAACTTTCGATCAGGCCTGGTTCTTTTTTTGAAAAGATGTCGTATTCTGCCTGGCGAGACTTGAGTAAGTCAGAAGATCCCAAGATGATTATTATCAGATACCATCATCAACCCGATGGTCCACTATATTTTGTTGTGGAGGGTATCTGTGGGCGCCATACCTTTCCTGTAACCGATAATAGTTTTGGAATGTTTCTGGATCTCTACTGGCAGGACCCTTCGCTTACCTATACGGAGGGAAAAACAGATATGAATGAAAAAACCTTGAACGAGATCGTAAACAGTGCTGTTGCGAAGTCTTGTAATGTGGCCTCGGACGGCGATTATTACACAACGACAACCTATACTTACACAAACGATCATCCAAATTGGAGCACTATTTCTACTACTGGCACCGATGCCAGCAAAACTATTAGCAATAGCGGTTGGGTGACTAGCACCGACTACTACCCTATTTCTGCCGCTCAAATTATCACAAAAGACGATGTAAAGAAACTAATTGAAGAACACGAAAAAGAAAAAAAGGAGAAAACTACTATGAATACCTCTAAGATGTTCAATTTTGATTTTGGCCCTGTTTCTGGCAGCCAGTTCCGCATGAGCCCCTACGGTCTCGCGGTTTGTACTCAGACAAATGGCTGGGTAGCCTACAATACCGAAACGAAGGAACTGATGAATGTCGATATCCTGAACTTCGACATTTCCAAGATGATTTATAAGATGCCCGTCGCTCTGAGCGATATCAAGGAAGGCGACATCGTTCTCCACGGCGGCAAGCCCATGTTCGTACGGTCTCTGACCCCCAGCGGTGCCGCAATCAGTGTTATCAATTACGCTGACGCCACTATGCTCGATATCCTACCCGTGAAGAGTCCCTTCGGCTTCAACTTCTTCACCAAGGTGTGCACGCTGTTCAATTTCGATGTGTCTGCGGCCAGCCCCCAGAATCCCTTCGGCAGCCTGCTTCCCTTCCTGATGCTGGGCGAGGGCAAGGAAATTGACCCCATGGTTTTTATGCTGATGGGCGGCAACAACTTCACCAGCAATCCCATGATGATGTATCTGCTGATGAACCAGAAGGATAAGGGTGATATGCTCCCTTTTTTTCTGATGGCGACAGGCGGAGTGTCCAATGCGTGGCTCGCGCCGGGTCAGGTAGCCCCCGCGTCTGCTACCTCGACTGAGAAGGCAAGCATCTAACGAAAAATAATACAGTAGATTACTACTAACTAATAATAAAGGGAGAGCAAAGGCTCTTCCCTTTATTTTTATAAAAAAATATGATATAATATATATAGAGAATAAAGAAAGAGTGATTTTGATGGAAAGAAATGTTCCTAATGATTTCGTTAGTCGTTATGAACTTGTAAAACATTTAGTTGGAGTTCATGATGGTTGGCGTATCCCCTTTGGATATACAGTTGAAGATGAAATTATCAACTTTCCTGCTGCTGACGTGGCCCCGATAAGACATGGTCGGTGGATACCTGAATATGGGTCAATGGATAGAGTCGATTATTGGCATTGTTCAGTTTGTGACAGTGATTTCCAGTATATCGGCGTGACCAGCTTGTATGATTACTGCCCCAACTGTGGGGCAAAAATGGACGAAGGACAAGACAAATGAGTGTACTGATAAAAGGCATAGAGATGCCAATAGGAAACAATGAATTACGGTTGATTATTCACTCAAATGGTCAAGTTATTATCTCGCACAAAACGCACTATGAAGAAGCAGAAGCTGTCCCCGTCCCGCCACATAAAATTTTTGGAACCTGGGAATGGGACCCTGATGGAATAGATTGGGGTATCGGAGCATGGAAATGCAGCAACTGCGGCAGTAAAGCAGAAACCTGGTGGGCTAAAGACGGTAACAGTAATCCACTAAAATGTGCTGGTAGTCATTACTGCGGCAACTGCGGAGCTGCTATGAGGAAATAAATATGGAAAAATATATCAAAACAGAGACTATCTGCAATTTTATTGATGGATGTTTGGCGCATGAAGATAAAATTACAGATATTGAAAAAGAAACTCTCTGCGCAATAAAAAGTTTCATTGAGAGAACTCCATCCGCAGACGTGATAGAGGTGCGGCATGGACGGTGGGCTGTTACCGGGGGGAAACGATCCAGATTCTGCTCTATATGTTATCACGATGAGCCATACAAATTCGCAGACGACGATTCGAATGTTTACAATTTTTGCCCCAATTGCGGAGCAGATATGAGAAAGGAGAAGAAGTATGGCGATTGTTATTGACCAGGAAATGCCCGAGTGTTGTGATAAGTGTTGGGCTACTTATTGATGATCTTATTGCTTTAGTAAAATGGAGGAACCGATAATGGAAAAGTGGTATAAAATTAGTGAATCCGAACTTCGTGAACTCATTCATGACAGTATGAAACTTTGTGCTCTTGAAAGTGGCGGAGTAGATAATTGGGAATGGTATGGTGTATCAATTTCTGATTTTGAAGAAAATAATGGAGAGCTTTATGACTGCGCTGCCAAGGAACTTGAAAACTATGAGGTAGTAATAGAAGTATGATATGGTGACCAAAATAACACTTAGAGATCTTCTCGAAGGGCATCCTCCTGTGGATAAAATCCAGTGGAGAAGTAATGCTCCAAAAGAGTTGGAAGATGAAGAGCCAGACGGCATCTTCTGCGGCTATTGTGCGTGGGACGGTGAAAAACTCATTTCTTTGGATGGCGATTATTATTCTCTAAACGCAGAAGTTTATCGTTATGAGTGGGAAAAAGATGGCTCGCTAACTTACTGGGAAAGAGTGGAGTGGATATAAAATGAAAATTATGTCTAAGGATATAAAATGGGCTGGCAAGTTCTTGAACTACTTTTGGTATCATCTGAGCGATGGACGCATTTACGAAGTCTGTTCTCGTAATAGAAATCCCGACCCTTACGAAAGAAAGAGTGATGCAGTCTCCATCGTCGCATTCAACGAAGATAGAACTGCGGTATGCCTGGTGCGTGAGTATCGCGTGCCGCTTGAAGGATACTGCTATTCCTTCCCCGCGGGTTTGCGTGAGCCCAACGAATCGATTTACGATACCGCACATAGAGAACTTTTTGAAGAAACTGGATTGAAGGTTCTTACTTATGGTAAGGACCTTCCCGCGAGCTATCAGTCTCCTGGAATAACCGACGAAAGCGTAAGCACTATCTTTGTTACCGCTTCTGGCGAACCTACAAACGCAAACCAGACTAAAGATGAAGATATTACTCCTATGTGGGTGACAAAAGAAGAGGCTCGTCGTATTCTCTGCGTAGGCACCAATATTTCTGCCAGATGTCAGATGTTTCTTACTCTGTGGGTTGGAACAGACCTTTCAAAGCCTTTAGGATAATAAATCTCTAATTGATTTTTATAAAAAAATATATTATAATATATATGTAAGATAAAGAAAGAGAGGAATATCTAATGCTTTTTGAGAAGTTGACCGACAAGGAGAAAGCTCTCATTGAGTATTTTCGGCATAATTATAACGAATACGAAGACGACCATTCGTTTTTTACCGGCAGCTATGTCGATACCAAGACCTTCCTGCGGTATTGGGAAGAGGCAAAGGCACCTCTGATTGATGCCTTCGGAGGTAATCTGATTATCAAGAAGCCCGTACAGTCTATCGTAGAGGATGAGGACCTGCATGATAAGATCGGTCAGGTCTATTGGATGTATGAGTGGAAGAGATTTCGGGGAGCCGTTTGCGATCTTGTGAAAAGATATAACATGGATAGCTGGATAGCTCGCACCATTCCTGACGTACAGAGCACCAGCAAAATGTCTTTGGAAGAAGTCTTTTGTTGGTATGTTTTCACCGTCGACGCGATGATGGAGAACAAATATGATGGCCCTACCGTTGAAATCAATGTTGGCAACGGCAAGACTATCAAAATGGTGCGTGGCTGTAAGCTGATGAAGATCTGCGGCAAGTTTGCTAAAGAGCTGCCTTCGGTCGCAGATTGTTTTGAAATCGTGCGTTTACGCCATTCACAGGTTATGAACGAAGCCAATATCAAGGCGAACCTCTGCCTTAGCATCCACCCTCTGGACTTTATGACCGCTTCCTATAACTCAAACGATTGGCGTTCCTGTATGAGCTGGGAAGATGGGGAGTTTCGGCGTGGTGTCATCGAAATGATGAACTCTCCTATCGTTGTCTGTGCCTATCTGGAATCCAAAAGTAGTAACATGAGTTGGTGCATTGGAGAGCTGGGTCATACAGAGACTGTGGAATGGAACTCTAAGAAATGGAGAGAGTTTTTCATTGTGCGGCCCGATGTAATTTCCGGTATCAAGGGATACCCCTACTGGAATCGCACTCTGGAAGATGAAACGCTGAACTGGATGCGGGAGATTTTTGGGCCTGTCTTCCACTTTGATTATGCTGATGATATTCAGAAGTGGAGAGTTGATGAACGGGTTGAGGACCCAAAGAACGGTATTTCACTGAGAGAAGTCCGTATGGAATGCGGTCCTGCTATGTATAATGATTTCTACACGGGGCATGATTATCATAGCATTTTTGTCAAAGACCTCAGATTGAAAACAAGACTGTGTATTGATTACTCTGGAGCTTCAGAGTGCGTTGTTTGCGGCGAGGTCCATGATTTTGACAACGAAGGCACGTTCTGCTGCCAGGAGTGCGTTCATCCTATTATATGTTCAATCTGCGGCGAAGTACTCGTTGATTTCCGTTATGCGGTAGAACACAATGGCAACTACTATTGCGAATACTGCTACGAGCATCCGCCTACATGCGACTACGGCGGCGAACATTATGATCCCAATAGGGATGCATGTTTTGAGTTCTGCGTTGGTAGAGATGAGGAAACTACAACCGACGTTATAAGAAGAGCACCAAGTGGAATAATGCGTCAGCCAGGTGCCGTAGTCCATTTCGGCGTTTGTGAAGATTGCTATAGTGAAATCTTTATTGACGGTGCCAAGGAAGTTCTCAAGCCTAATAAATGGTTTGAAAGTTGGTTTGATTGCTATCGCATTGTTCCTTTGTCTCATCTCACCGAGAATGCACGTCGCACTCTTCTCAACGAGACTGATTTGAATTACTTCTTGGGTCATCCAGAAGATAAAGCAGCGAGTGCATAAGAGCTTCCCATTGATTTTTCAAAAAAAATATTATATAATATATATGTAAGGTAAAGAAAGAAAGCCTTACAGAAAAAATAAAAAAATAAATTTTGGGTGGCTCCCGATAACAGCCAGAAAGGTGACTACTATGACTAACACTGATAAGCTGACCGACCGCAAGATCTATACCGCCATTGTTGAGGGCACTTTCGAGGATCTGGACGTGGATACCGTCGTGGCTTGGGCCCAGAAGAAGATTACCCAGCTCGACAACAAGGCTGTGAAGGCGAAGGAAAACGCCGCGAAGAAGAAGGCCGAGGGCGACGCTCTGACCGAGGCTATTCTGGAAGCTGTGACCGATGAGTTCGAGAGCATCGGCGATATCGCTGCCCGCATCGAGGGCGAAGATGTCAGCCTGTCGAAAGTTGCGTACAGGTTGAACGCAGCTTTCAAGGCGGGTAAGTTGGAGAAGGGCGAGCTCGTTATTACTGGAGATAAAGGCAAGCGGAGAGTTGTCGCATATCGCTCTCTGAACTGATTTCACAGTAAAAAAGGTAGCATAATTTTTGGACAAAGAGGGGTAAATTATTACCCCTCTTTTTGATATATCTACAGAAAAATAATTTTGTAATAGGAGGTTGAGTAATATGGAAATAGGTGAAACCTATAATTTTTGGACTATCATTGATAAGGCACCTTCAAGAAATAAACATACATATTGGCTTTGTTAGTGCCAATGCGGAACTATCAGAGCCGTTCTTGGAACCGATCTAAAAAATAACAAGTCCAAAAGTTGTGGATGTATAAAAAGTATCACACAATCTCATAACCTCAAAGACGAAGTTGGTAATAAATATGGTCGTTTGACGGTTGTGGCAAGAGCGGAGAATACTCCGGGAGGGAAGGCCAGATGGAAATGTCAGTGTGAATGTGGAAATGAAACGATTGTTAGTGGTGTAGACCTGCGAGGTGGAAAAGTTTAGAGCTGTGGCTGCTTACAAAAAGAGAATAGTATAAAAGCCGCAACAAGTGATTTACTTGGTAAAACAATTGGTAATTTTACTGTTTTGGAAAGTATCCCAGGAGAAAAACAAGGCAGAAGACATTCGTGGAGATGTAGATGTAATTTATGCGGCAGTGAAGATAATATTATTTCTACTTCTAATTTATATAAATAGTATTCTTGTGGATGTTCTATTTCTTCTAAGGGTTAGCGAAAAATCAAAGCAATTCTAAATAAAAACAATATTGATTTTATAGAAGAAAAAAGATTTGCTTCTTGTAATTATGGAGATATAAACGACGGTCATACTTAGGCAAGGTTTGACTTCTTTTTACCACAATATAATTTATTGATCGAGTATGATGGGGTTTAGCATTTTATACAAGGAAATGGAAACTTTGATAATAAAGAAAAGTTTGAGCTTACAAAAAAAAGAGATAACTATAAAAATCAATGGTGTAAAGAAAATAATATTCTTCTAATTCGTATCCCTTATACTCACTATGATAAACTTACGTTAGAAGATTTGATACCAGAAACTTCTCAATTTTTAGTATAAAACATAGCCGAGAGAGAAAAACTCTCGGCTCTTTTTTCTTTTTGGCTGCTCGCGCCGCCGACGCACCTACCCTGCCGCAAAACCGAAACAAAAGTTGCATTACCTAATTTTTTATGGTAATATTATATATATAAGGAGGGATATTTTATGAAGTTTATGATTTCAAGCCGCCACCCGCTGGAATTATTGAAGTAGGCTGAAGAAATTAGAGTAAATTATATAGACAAAGAACGACTCAAAGATTTTGTATCTCCATAGTGGACTTGTGCTGCGGAAATAAATCTATATGTGCCGCAGAACCAACTTATTGATTGGAGTATGTTGGATATGTATAAGGGCACGCTAAATATCGTTCTTGCCGTAGAAGACGCTTTTCAAATTGAAAATGCGAAATAGAATGGTTATAAAGTGTTTTGGTCTTATCCTGCTTCTTCGTTTTGGGAACTTAGAGGTTTGATAGATTTGGGAGTAGATGAAGTACTTCTTGATGCACCATTGTATTTTGACTTACCAAGAGTAAAGAGTATTTGCGGCGAGAAGGAAATTAGATTATAGGTCAATAAATGCATCAATGGTTATATGAAGCGAAAAAATGGGATTTGCGGCACATATGTGCGACCAGAGGATGTAGAAGTGTACGAGCAATATGTAACGCATATGGAGTTTGATGCAGAAAGTTTGACTCAAGAGAGAACTTTGTATAAAATCTATAAGGAATAGAAGCATTGGCCAGGAAACCTAAATATGCTACTAACTTATTTAGGGATGAGCGTAGATAACCGCGGTTTTGAGATTATTCCAACAGTTGGAGATAATCCTAAATCGTTTGCACGCCGCCGCATTTCCTGCGAACAAAAATGTCAGCGAAATCCTTCACAGTGTAATTTCTGCGAGGAAACTTTCAAGTTTATCAGAACATTAGATCTAAACAATGAAGAAATCAAGTAGATGATAGACGCTTTACCAAAAGATGAATAAACCTTAATGTTGCTTTTTTTATAAAAATATTGTATAATATATATAGAAAAAGAAGAAAAGAGGTTTTTTGCGACAATGACTAAATGGACGGATACAGATCACGCACTATTTTCTACCATTGCCAAGATGACGCAAAAAGGCTTGCATAAGTCTATGCGTAATTATCTAAAGAAATATTATCCAAAAAAGAACATACGAATTACGAAAGATTATATTTGTTGCGAGGGAAATATTCCTGTGATGTTTGTCGCACATATGGATACCGTATTCAAGCTCCCGCCGCAGCAGATTTATTATGACGCAAAGCAGACTATTATGTGGTCTCCAGATGGACTTGGTGCCGATGATAGAGCCGGAGTATACCTTATTTGGCGAATTATACAGTCTGGCTATCGACCCCATATCTGTCTTACTACAGACGAAGAAAAAGGTAGTCTTGGTGCGATGCAGCTGGTGTTGGACTACCCGATTTGCCCCTATGATCTAAAGTATATTGTAGAACTTGACCGTCAGGGCACAAACGACTGTGTATTTTATTCCTGTGCTAATAAAGAGTTTGCGGAGTTTGTAGAAAACTATGGCTTCGTAACAGAATGGGGAACGTTCTCTGATATTAGCGAGATTTGTCCTGCGTGGAGAATTGCGGGAGTAAATCTCTCTGTTGGATATAAAAACGAACATAGTGCAATTGAAACTCTCAATACTCGTGCAATGATGGATACTTATAATAAGGTTATTCATATGATTGAAGATATTCAAAATGATGACGTACCTTATTTCAAGTATATCCCTGATCCGTATGAGAAGTATTATTATAACCTTGGCCGCAAATACCTCAGCAAGTATTATGATTATGGGTATCCAGAAGAGGAAGAGATTTATGGATATAGATTCTCTTCAAGTATCCCATCTTGTCAGTGCGTAAAGTGCAAGAAAGTCTATGATGAAAGCGATGTATTTCCAGTAAAATCAAAGAATGGTAATGGCACTCGCTATTATTGTCTTGATTGTGTAAGCACTGGTGTAAATTGGTGTACTGAATGCGGCGAGCCATTCGAGACAGAAAATGATAATGAAAATATTTGTCCGGATTGTCTAAATCGTACACAGGCACAGGTACAGGTGGGGTAATTATGGAATACGATTTTGATAAAGAGCAACTTATTTCAGATATTTCAAAGGTATTGAAGCATTCTCAAGGATTCAGTGACAAAGTAACATTTTGTGGAGTACCTGCGATTGTTGATAAATGGTTTGAAAATAAAAAGTTTTTTATAGACCATATGGATGGTAAACTCATTTATCAACTTGAAAATCCAGTGTCGTTTGAGCTGGATGAGAACGCGAAAGAACAAAAGTTTGACAATTTTATCAGCCTTGTTGAAGAACATTATGACAACTGGCAGCTTGCTAATTTTTTGCGGTTTGTTGGTCCGGATGATTTTTACAACAATAAAACCACGAGTGAATACACGAAGAGCTGGGGCGAAAAAGCCACAATTCCACCCAACTTCAAGGTGGTAAAAGCATTCAAGTTTTTTGAAACAGATGAAAATGTTTTGAAACAATTACAAAGTGAAGCCAGTCGCATTATTCAGGAAAATATTATTTCCGGATATTTGTGTTTTTCAGTTCATCCTTTGGATTATCTGAGTGTCAGCGAAAACATACATAATTGGCGTTCCTGCCACGCCCTAGATGGCGATTATAGGTCTGGCAATCTCAATTATATGGTAGATAAATCGACCGTAGTATGTTATCTAAAAGCAGAGAGAGATGCCATTCTACCGCATTTTCCAGAAGATGTAATGTGGAACTCAAAGAAATGGAGAGTTTTGCTGTTCTTCTCTAACGACGATACTCTTATGTTTGCGGGTAGGCAGTATCCATTTACCGCAGACAAGGGAATTGATCTAATCAAAAGAGATATACTACCAAAATTGCGGCTTGGCTCCTGGACCGGCTGGACCCGCACCATGGTTAGAGAATATTATGATGATGAGTGTCATAAAAACTTTGTTTTCAAGTCGATGATGCCTATTGCAGATACTCTAAAACCTTTTAGCGACGTAGTAAAAGATGCACCTAATTCATTCCAATTCAATGATTTACTGCGTTCAACGGTATATTCTCCGGTATGGACTTATAGAAAACAAAGTGCTGCATACCCATCTACATATACTGGATGCACTGATAAAAACACAAGTCTCATTGTAGGAGCAGAATGTCCGTGTCCTGTTTGCGGCCAGGACGCAATAGGATATCCAAGCATACCTCTGTGTCGCAATTGTGCTGGCAAATATAGCTATGATGAGGCCGGAGAATATGAGGAGTGCCAAGTCTGTGGCAGTATGGCTTGGTATGATGATATGTATACTCTTGAGTTTTCAGAGTTGAGAGTATGTGCTGAGTGCTATGAGAAAGAGACAGTGGCATGTCAAGAGTGCTTTACAAGAGATATGCCTGATGAGGTCAAATATCGTAAAGGCACAGATAATCGATGTCTATGTCCCTATTGTTGGGAAAACAGTCAGATACAACATCTGCAAGAAGAGGAAAATAAAACACCTTCACATCTATTTTTTTGAGGAGAATAAATAATGGCAGCAAAAGGTTCTGTAGCAAAAGAAAATGTAATAAAGAAAATCGCCCAGGCGTTTGGTGATGATTATGTCGGAGAGTATGATAAGAAATACTATGTTTGGGCGGATGATGGTGGTAGCAGGGTACAGATTTGTATCTCTCTTACCTGCCCCAAGGTTTATCGCGGCGTTGAGGAAACTGTATCGTCAGAAATGAACTTTGATGATGACGACGGAGCACCGGCTGCCGCAGGTTCTTTTACGCCCGCGGATATTACGCAGGCGGAGACTGATGCACTTGCGGATTTGATGACAAAATTAGGTCTATAAGTTCGGGCAAATAATGTTATTCCTCCTTGTTGTTTTTTCATATCTTATAGAAAAAAAAAACAACAAGGAGGATAATAATATATGGGTGTAAAAATCGATTTAACAAATTAGCGTTTTGGAAGACTGGTTGTACTAAAAGAAGGTGGACGAGATTCTTCTAATAAGATTCTCTGGGTATGTAAATGTGACTGTGGAACGATCAAAGAGATAAGGGGCTCTGATTTACGCAGTGGAAAAACTACTTCTTGTGGTTGCTATAATAAAGAAAAACGCTCAGAGGGATATCAGCAATATATAAAAAGTAAAAAAGAATCTCCTGGATATCAAAAAGATTTATCAGGAATGCGTTTTGGTAAATTGACAGTTTTAGAATTTAATCAAGAAAAAACATGTGAATCAAGAAAAATATATCATAATTATTCTACGTGGTGGAAATGTAAATGTGATTGTGGAAATATCGTTGATAGAACAACCACAGCTCTTACATCGGGGAAAACATAGTCTTGTGGATGCTTGACAAAAGAAAAGCTTAGGAAACTTATGAAAGAAAAAGTGCAACCGCTTGGGGCTCAAACACGATTAATAGATCTTACAAATTAGAGATTTGGTAATTTATTAGTTTTAGAACGGTATGCAGAAAATTCTAAATCAAACAAGCCAAGATGGGTTTGTAAATGTGATTGTGGTAATATAAAAATAGTTGATGGTAACAGTCTGAAGTAGGGAATGGTTAAATCTTGTGGCTGTATTGGAAATTCGCTTGGAGAAGATAAAATTAGAAAAATACTATCCGAATCTCATATCCCTTTTAAATAGCAAATAAAATTTGAAGATTTGAAAGATTAGACATATTTGCGTTTTGATTTTGGCATTTATGATGACAATGATAATCTGATAAAACTTATTGAATACGACGGTAGACAGCATACAGACCAAACTAGTATTTGGCATACCGAAACGGCACTTAAACACGATCAAATGAAAACACAATATTGTATAGATAAGCATATCAAACTATAGAGAATCTCATATTTAGATTATGATAAAATAGATTTAGCATATTTATTATCGTAAGGACAAAACAAAACAATAATATCAACTCCTTTTTCATTTCTTTTTAGAAAGATGAAAAAGGAGTTTTCTTTTTGAAGGAGGTAAATAATATGGATGCAAAATATTATTTAGATCCTAATGGCGTAAAATAGCTTGTGAAAACTTTTTTCAACGACCTATCTGCTAAAGCTGATAAAGAAGAATTGGTACATTATTTCAAGTTTAGAAGAGACAATGATTATAATTTTGAACCTATCAAAAACAGTTATATTCCAGAATGTAATGAGATAGTTTTAGTGGATACTGCTCGGGATGGTCTTCGTGCAAAAGTAGGTAATGGAGTAAATACCTACGCAGAATTGCCATTTACAGATGCTGATTTGCGAAATGCTGTTCTGCACGGGTATTTGAAGGACGGAGTTTTTTATAGAGATAATATTTATAGTGTGCCTTATTATAATATGATGAATAAAATCTTTATAGATGATGCTACAAGAAAGATTTATTTTTATAATGGCACAGAGTATTAGACTATTCAATAGACTTTTTCCAGGGCCTCAGCAACCGAGCCAGGTCTTGTGAAGTTATACTCAACCACCGGGCAAAACACTGATGGTACTATGACACAAAAGGCTATTACAGATGAATTAGATCTAAGATACAAAGCAAATATTGACGATGACAATGAATTGTTGATATTTACACTAAACTAAGGAGGAATAACTATGGCTTATACATATGCAAACAATGATAATGTGTTATCAAAGGTAAAGTTTGGTAATACTACTTATTACCTCAAAGATGCAGCTGTAAGAACTATTCTTGACACATTTGGTAATGTGGTAACGTTGGATAAAGCAAGCAGCATTACATCTAATGGTACTGGACTCGTTGATGCTGCTACCGTATATCAATATGTAGGATAGCAGGTTGGCACTCTTGGATAGGTGCTAAATCTTCTTTCTGCGGCAGACCATACCACTATATCAAACCCACAAACTGGTGATTTTGTAATTGAATCCGATGGAAAAGAATGGTTATATGATGGTACAGGTTGGCGTGTAGTTGGTGATGAAAGTTCTTATGTATTGAAGACAACCACAGTAGCCGGTGTTGATTTGGCTGATAATATTACCAAGGCAGAATTACAAGAGGCTCTTGAACTTGGCGCTCTTGCTTATATGGATACTGGTAGCGTAAAAGTAACCACTATTGATAGTATGAACTCTTTTACAACCGGCAAGGCTGGTTCTTACAGTGTTTCTTCAACTGCTGTATCCGTCCCAGCAACTTATTCTGCCCTGGATGTAACTCCAGCAGGTTCTGTTGAAATTACCGCAGGAACTGCGGCAGCCGCTTCTTACGATAAAACAACTGGTATTACGGTAGCAACAGCCGCTCCAGGAAATGGTCAATCTGCGACATATACTCCTGCAGGCGATGTTTCTGTAACAAATGTAACAGTAACTCCAAGTAATGTTAGCGTAGCAACTGTCACTGATGCCGGAACTGCTTATCAGCTCACCGCAGGCAGTATGACACAGGG
>JAEEGK010014710.1_pt1 | contig 17446 bp, 15 predicted proteins | sample 8958771 | NCBI WGS metagenome assembly JAEEGK01 (sample SAMN16246547, study PRJNA631951) | gut metagenome | biome: gut microbiome; feature: rumen; material: SC-attached | host: Bos | place: Iran: Karaj | collected 2018-10
ACTACAATGGTAATAAATAATAAATTTATATAATCCTAATTATAAAACCAAAAAAAAAAAAAAAATTAAAAAAAAAAAATAGTATTACATAGAGCATGTTTCTTAAATTATGAAAATATAATAAAATGTATAATCCTAGAATTAAAAAAGCGTTTAGGAAATGAAAACAAAACAACATTTACAAATTTCATAAATGAAAAAACCCAAAAAGATGGTATAACTGCATTACACTATGCATCATTTAGAGGAAATATTCCAATAATAGAACTTTTAATAAAAAATGGAGCACAACCAAATACATTAACAAATACAAATTTAAATATGATTCATATGGCTGCAAAAGGTAATAGTCCAACAGCATTAGTTTATTTTAAAGATAAATATTTTCAAGATATTGAAGCTAAAGATATTAATGATTGTACTCCATTACATTTAGCATGTGAACAATCAAGTGAAGATGCTGTTGTTTTTTTATTAAGTTGGGGTGCTAATCCTAATGCACAAGATAAAAATGGAAGAACTCCTTTATTTATTTGTGTTACTGGATTTAGAGTTAAAATTGCTAAGAAATTATTACAAAAAGGTGCTGATATGAATATTAAGGATTATAAATTTAAATTATCTCCTAAAGAAAAAGCTGAGATTGATAATTTAAGTCAAGAAATGATTAATGTTTTTAAAAAAAGAAGTTTGTGTGATATTTTGTTTTTTAGACCTGAGATTAATCCGAATAAATGTAATAAAACTAATATGATTTTTTTTTTGGTTTTAAATACTATTTTGTTTTTGGATTTTGTATTTGTTTTATTACCTTATAAATATTCAAAGATATTTGCATTTATTTATATTGGTATTATGATAATTATGTATGTTCTTTATTTAATTTTATGTTTTTCTAATCCGGGGAAAATGTATAGTTTGATTAAAGTTAAACCTTTATATCTTGTTGAAAATGGAGAAGATATTAGTAGTTATTGTCCTTATTGTTGGATTAAAAAAAATTTTAATTCAAAACATTGTTTAATTTGTAAAATTTGTGTTGATGGATTTGATCATCATTGTTTTTGGGTTAATAATTGTGTTGGAAGTAAAAATTATAATTTATTTTTGACATTTTTAATTTATGTTAATTTAATTCTTTTGTTTAATCTTTCTTTAAGTGGTTATAGTAAGAATTTTAATTTTAATATTAGCTTTTTATAAAGATCCATCATGTCAAGAAGAAAATTACTGTTTCAAAATATCAATTTTTAAAAGTAAATTTTTAACAAAATTTATTTCATTTATTAATTTTGTAATTTGCGCTATTTTTATTTATCCACTTCTGTAAAATTATTTTTTATTTTTAGTTCTCTATTAAGAATGCAAAAGAATACTATTAAAGAAATGAAAAAATTAAAAAAAGAACAAAGAGAATTTAATCATTCACAATTAGTTGAAAAATTAGAAAAAGAAAGTTGGGAAGAATTACATTTTCCAGCATTAAAAATAACAGAAAGAGAATCAAGGGCAAGTATTAGTCATGTTGAAGAAGAAGAAGATAATGTTGAATATGATGTTTAAATAAATTTATTATATTAATATAAGTTAAGAATTTTATTTAAAATTTTATTTATAATAAGAATTATTATTTATTGATTTAAATAATAATTTTTTAAATCTAATTTTTTTTTTCAATTCTATGAAGTGTAATTTCATGTTTTTTAAAATATTGTCTATTTTCAATATCAACAAGAACTAAACTAATTAAATAAGTAACACTTAATCTATTATTAACATTATTCATTGTAGGTGTTAAACAATAAGGTTTAAGGTAAAATCTAATAGGAACTATTTCATTTTTAATTGGACCACCATCCATAATTTCATAAGCAATAATAATTTGTTCTAAAGGTTGTGTATCTTGTGCATTTACACTTTCTTTTTTAATAATTCTAACTTCCATTGAATTTAATCTAATAGAAACTTTTTTAAAAGTAACCCTTCCAACAATAAGTCCTTTAATATCATAATTTCTTGAATCAATTTCAAAAACTATTTTAAGCCAATCCTCAATTCCAACTTCTAATTTAATTGGAGAATTTTCTTTACTTAATATTGATAATGGTTCAGGAATATAAACTGCAAATTCTTGTTCATATGATAAAGTTCTGAAACTAGTGTCAATTGTTAATTTTAATAAGTAAATTATATTTTTTAATTTTCCATGATATGTTTCAAATTGTTTTTGTACTGAAGAAAATTTAAATTCAAATGTATTAACTTCTTTTGATAAAATTCCTATTGATTCTAATTCTGAAGTTAATGAAATAAATTTTAATGAATCATTTGGGTCTGATATACTTTGAATAATTCCCATTAATTCTAATTTTATTCCTTTATGTTCAAATGTTTTACCTTGTGGTAATTTTATTATAATTTTTCCAGATATATCTTCTTTATCATAAAATAATGGGAGACGTGTTATTGTATCATTTATTTCATAAATTTTTGCTCTTTTTCTTCCTTCTACTTCATCTAATATTATGTCTACTGTTGGTTTTGTGAAAATTCCTGAAAACATTTATTTTAAATAAATAATAAAATAATAATATATTAGTTAATAATTTTTACTATTATTTTATTTTTAATAGAAATTATTTAAATAGAGTTTTCTTTTTGTTTTATTTCATCTATTAATTGAAGTTCTGCTAAAGTAAGTTCATTATTTGGGTCTTTTGATTTTTGAATTAATTTATTTATTTTATTTTTTTCCCATTCTTTTGTTATAAAAGGAATTAATATTTTTTCTATTAAATATGAAACAATTAAATTAACTAAAGTAATAATTAAAATAAAAATAGTGAAAAAATTAGAATGAATTCCATCATTATTTTTCCTGAAATTATAAATTTGTAATAATTTCCTAGAATATTTATCAGGCATAATAATAATATAAATAGAATAAATAAAAGCAAAAACAACAAATCCAGTAAGTAAGAAATTAGTATAAAAATCTTTTTTAAAAGGTTTAGAAATAGTAAAAGCAATAGCAGTAATTAAATATTGCATATTAGAAACAAGGAATAAAAGAGTATTATCAGGGCAAGTACCAACATTATTATCATCAATAAAACAAACTTTAACATACCATTTCATTTTTTTAGTTAAAACTAAAAGAGAACCAAATTGAAAAATAAATGAAATAACCATTTGCAATAAAATAGAAGAAATAATAGGAATACTAGTTAAAGAATCAATAACTTTATCTTTAGTTAATTTTTCATAAGCTTCAGTTCTAGGAATAAAAAATGCAAGTGGGAAAATAATAAAAAGATCAACAGCTAAAAATTGATAATCAGTTAAATAAGAATTATAAATCATTAAAAGTGTAATAGCAATAAATTGAATAAGAGAATAAATCATCATATATTTAAAAGTTTGTATAGAAGTAACTAAACTTGATTTTCCTTCTCTTAATAATTTCTCAAGACAACTTATATCAGGAATATTTGAAGTAAATGGAGCTGCAATTGAAGCTTCTTCTGGTGATAATGATACACCAATATCTGCATTTCTTAATGCACTACAATCATTTGCTCCATCACCACACATTAAAACTGTTAATTTTTCATTCTTATAACTTTGAACTAATAAACTTTTTTGCTCTGGTGACATACGAGAAAATATTTGACAATGAAGAAGAATTTTTCTAAAGAGATTATGATATTTTTTATATGATGGATTATTTGTTGTTATGTATTTTTGATTTAAATTGTATAGTATTTCAAATGTTTGACCTGTTATTGCTATTGTTATATTTGAATTTTCTTCTTTTTCTTCAAATGGTGAATTGTTTATTTTAAATGATGATAAAATTGAATTTTCATTTGTTTTATTTATTTGATTTTTATTTTCAAATATTATTTCATTATTATTTTCTCGATTTAATGGTTGATTTTTTGAAATTTGATTTGTGAAATTTTCTGGAGGAAAAGTAGATGAAAAACTATTAATTAAAATATCATCTTCATTATTATCATCTTTTATATTTTTATAACTTAATGATGATAATCTTTCAATTTTATTTTCATTAAATGATTCAATATAATTCCATATTAATTCATTATTTTCTATTTCACATGATATAATATTTGAATTATTATCTACTAAATTACATTCTCTACTTACTGCAATGGCAGTTAATATATTATCACCTGTTGCCATTACCATTTTTAATCCTGCATTACTTAAAACTTCAATTGAATTTTTTGTTTCTTCTTTTAATTTATTTTGAACAATTAATAATCCCAAAAATATCATATTATTTTCTACTTTTTCTCTACTAATTTCTTGAGTTTGAATATAATTCATTTTCATCATTTTAAAAGAAAGAGCTAATACTCTAAAACCTTTTGAAGTATAATTTTTTAAAACTTGATTAAAATTATTTGGTATTGTTTCTTCTTTACATAAATCTTTTATTTTTTCTGGTGAACCTTTACAAAATATTTTATAATAATTTTCATTAATATTTTTAACAATAACACTCATTCTTTGTAATTTAGAAGAGAAATCAAATCTTCTTACAACACCTAATTCATAATGATCTTTTATAATATCATCTTCTTCTTCTTTTTCTTTTAATAAAGAATTTAATTTAATATCTAAATCTAATTCTTGTTTTGGTCTTAAAAAAGTAGAAATAACATTTTTAATATTTTCTTCTTTTTCATTATTATTTTCAAATATTTCCCAATTACAAGATTTAAACATTTGAACATCAATTGGATCTCCAATTAATTCTCCATTTACGATAGTAGCACAATGACAAGAAGCTAAACATTCAACAAAAAATGAATTTAAATCATCATTAAAATTATTTTTAAAAGTATTTTGTTTATTATTTTTTTCTTTATAATAAATTAAAGCATCTTCTCCATTTTTTTTAGCATCTTTAATAAAATTGCCAAAAATGAAATTTCCATTAATATCTTTTAATACATTTCTATAACCAAAAATATCTAAATGATCTTCAGTTAATGTGCCAGTTTTATCAAATACACAAATATTTACTTTTCCTGCGACATTAACTCTATCTCTATTTATACAAATTATACCATATTTTTTTAATCTATTAATTGCATATGATATTCCAATTCCTAAACAAGCTGGAAGTGCAGGAGGAACTGTTGTTGTAAATAAATCTAAACTTTTTAATATTATTTCTTTTTTTGATATTCCTGATTTTTTTAAAAATGGAATTGAAATTAAAAAACCAAATACAGATAAAAATGCCATTATACAAATATATTTAATTGAATCTTGTCTAAATTTATAATCTAAATTCTTAGGGTATAAAATTGATCTTATTAATGAACCTTTAATTGTTGAAAAACCTGTTGAATGAACAATACATAATATCTTTTCATTATTTATAGATCTTTTTTGAATTAATTTTGTTCCTGCAAATAAAATATTATTACTTTGCTCTTTTATATTAAAATCATTTTTAATTCTTTGAATTTGATTTTTAATAATTGGTGTTGATTCCCCAGTTAACATACTTTCATTTATAATAACACTTCCATTTATTAAAATGCAATCACAAGGCATTGGTAAATTTTCTTTTTGAATTTCAAATAAATCACCTGGTACTAATTCAGTACTTGATATTATTTTAGAATTAATTTTATTATTTGAATCCTTTCTAAAAACTGTAATATTACATTCATATTTTGCCATTTTTTGAATATCTAATAAATTTTGTCTAGTTTCATATGTACTTATTAAAAGTGATGATATTGTTGCAAATATTATTACACATGCATATGCTTTATAATCATTAAACATCCATAAAATAACTGAACCTATTTGAAATATATAAAATGGATCTGTTAATTCAATTGCAAGAATATGAATAAAAGATTTTATTTCTATTTGTAAATTACATATTCCATGTAATTTCCTTTGGAATTCTACTTCTTTTTCATTTAAACCTTTTGATAATTTTTTATAAATTTTATTAAAAGTTGTTTTTAATTTTTGATTTAATGATGAAAAATTTCCTGTTGATGGTATATAAATATATTTATATAACTTATAAGTAAAAAGTATAATATTTTCTTGAATGTAATTATATGGAATATTAGATTCATATTCTGATAATAAAAGGGATTTTTCAATATTTGGTAATTTTATTCTTTCTAAACGACAAATTGTTATTGTATCATCAGTTCCAAAAATTACAATAAATTGTGCATCTTTTAAACTAACATTTTTATAAATTAAATATAATTGTAATTTAGGAAACCATATTAAAAATAAATCAATTAGGAAACATGATAAAATTGATAAAATGATTAAATAAAATATTCTAATTGATGAATAAGATAAAGTTTGTACTTTTATAATTTTAGTATGTTCTTCACACATTTCATCATAAGTGTCTATGAATTGTTCATATTCAGTTGGTATTTTACAATTTTGTTTTTTCTTAATATTTAATGTATTATCAAAATCTAATAATCTTTCAGAATTCATTAAACTTTCTTCTTCTTCATTTTTCATTTATTTTAAAAATTTATTTTAATAGTCGTTTTTGGTAACAATAAATTATGAATATATTATTAGAAAAAATTTATATTTAAATTTATAAAAAACCTAAAATCATAATTTTAAATGTTATAATTTGGATTATTTTTTTTTTGAAGTTTTCTATATCAAAATTTAAGACTTTAATAGTTTTATGATAACAAAATTTTGAAATAAATATATATATATTTAATTATTTATTTTTAATATTCAATATTCTTTAATTTAAAATAAATAATAACTATGGATTTAGATGATGTTGATAATAGAGATTTCTTCATGGAAGATCTTAATAGAGGTAATCAAGAAGAAACATTTTTTGATAGAATAACACCAAAAGAAGTACTTGAAATATTAATGGATATTGTTCCATCAATATTATATGTAATTAAAAAATATAATATTTTTTTTAGATAGTGTTTATTTCATCAATTATAATGACAACAAATTCATATTGTGATATATCAATATATTTTATATTAAAAGCATTTTTCTTTGTTTATTCATGTTTTATAATTAAAGGATGTTTTCATATATTTTTAATACAAAAAGAAAAAATAAATACTCTAACTTCAAAAATTTCATTAACAACTTGTGATCTTGTTATTTTAGTAAGTTATTATCTTTCAGTTATGCTTTCTTATTATATTTATAATGAAAGTCCTGAAATATGTTTTAATGATAACACAGCAGCACTTTCTATTTTATTTATTTTACTTTTAGTTGGTTTTATTAGTTTTTTTAGACAAATTTTATATATTATTTTAGTAGTTGGCTATTTTCCAATTATGGTTTATTATTTTATGAAAAATCCACAAAGTTTTTATTCACAATATGGAATTGATCCTGAAATTGTTAAAAATTTACCAACTATTAAAGCAGATGCTAAACATTGTATTAATTGTGTTATTTGTACTGAAGATATTAAATTAGGAGATGAAATTATTATTTTAAAATGCCCTGGGAGACATTGTTTTCATGGTAATTGTATTAAAAGTTGGTTAATGGTTAAAGTTGTTTGTCCTATGTGTAGAAGTGATAATATTCTTTGATTTTATTTTTAATTTTTTTTAATTTTATAAGAAAACATAAAAATATTTATTTTAATTTTAATTTAAATAGGTTTAATTATATTCAAATTATTTAATATATAAATTTTAGATTTATATTAAATAAAAATAAAGGATAATGAATCAAGAAATTCAAATTGTTTTATGGTTAAATGGAGAAAAAGTTGATCATTCATTTAAATTTGTAATTGAAGATTTTAAAAACATGAATATACGTCGTTTAAAAGATTGTATAAAATATCATATAAAAAATAACAATTTAGAAACAAAAATATTAGGAATTCCTCAAAAAACATCTTTTGAAATAACTCATATTTATACAATAAAAGAATTAGATTTAGAAGATTATGATATACAATATTTAACTTATGATGATATATTATTTTTTACTATTGATCAAACTCCTTTTAAAATAACTAATCATTATTATCAATATGAATTTATTAATTGTATTAAATCAGGAGGATTTGGTAAAGTTTATTTAGCAAAGAATATAATTACTCAAAAAGAATATGCAATTAAACAAATTGATTCATCAAAATTTTCAAATGAAGAAATTTATAATATTTCTAGAGAACATATGATATTAAGATCTTTTAATCATAAAAATATTATTAAATGTTATGATTCATTTAATTATGATAATTTCTTTTATACTGTAATGGATTATGCAAAAGGAGGTGAATTAACACATTTATTAAATGAAAAAAAAAGATTAAATGAAATAGAATGTAAGAAAATATTTAAACAAATTTATGAAGCAGTAAGTTATATTCATGCACAAAATATTATTCATAGAGATTTAAAACCAAATAATATTTTATTTTTAGATAAAGAACAAACTCAAATTGTTTTAATTGATTTTGGAATATCAGGTTTTTGTAATGGAACATTTAAAGAAACAGTAAAAGCAGGAACTACTTTATTTCTTCCTCCTGAAGTTGTTGGAGGATATGATTTTAAATCAAGTACAAAATTAGATATTTGGGCTTTGGGAATTATTTTATATAGAATGATTGAAGGAATTTATCCTTTTAAAGCAAAAAAAGATAAAGAAATTATTAAAAATATTTTAACTTCTCCTATTAAATTTAATGATAATATTCCAATTTCTAATAATTGTAAAAAGTTAATTTCAAAAATGTTAGAAAAAAATTTTTTATTTAGAATTGAAACTGATTCTGATTTATTTAAAAATTGGTTTGATGATAAAAGCATTTTAAAGGATTGTTGTAAAACTATAAGTAATAAAAAAGTTAATTTTGGTGATTTTAATCGTATTTTTATAAGAAGAAGTTCTCTTATTGAAAAATCAGCACATACTCCTTTTTCAAATATTATTAAAAAAAGGATTCATGAATTTCTTATTTCAGGAGAAAAAGAAAAAAATAATGAAAAGGAGATTGATAAAGAAAAAGAGAATAATAAAACTTTTCTTAATAATAATATAAATAATGTTAAATTTAAGAATATTCCTTTAAAATCTACATTTAAAAAGGATTTTGTTGTATTTCCTAAAATTAAAAATTATAGTAATATCAATCATGTAAATAATAATTCTTCAAATGATAGTATAGAAAGTTCATTAACTCTTAGAAAATTTTATAAAAAAAATACATATTTAAAAATTGGAAAGAAAAAATTAAAAAGAGATTTATCTTGTAGTATAATAAGAACATCCAGAACTCCATTTTTTATTTCTCATAAAAATTCAAGTAATATTAAAATTATGAAATAAAATAAATTTATATTTTAAAAAAATATAAATTCTATCAGCAACCTGTTATAATTTTGTAAATAGAATGACTTCAAATTTATTTTTTTATATTAGTTTATATATTTATAGAATTAATTTATAGGTAAATTTTTAATTTTATTATAAAATTATTCAATGTTTTCTTTAAAAAAAAATTTTAAAAATTAAATAAAAAAAATTAAATTCCACTATTCTGTCCTAATTTATTACAAGTATCTTCCAGCAAAGACAATAAAGTTTCTTCAGTAGATTCTCTATCTTTTCTTTCTCCTTCAATTTCAGTTTTAGTTTTAGTAATCATAATTCTTAACATTTCTAAAATAGCTTCTTCAGTTTCTTCTCTTGTTTTTTTATCAGCTTGAATGACATCTTGAACTTTTTGAATTTCTTCTCCAATTCTTTTAGCAATAATATCATCACCTTCTTCTCTTTTTTCTTGTTCTGAAGTAACCATATCATTTAATTTTGGTACATCATTTTCTAAATAACTTTTTAAATTTTCAATACATTCATATCTATTCATTGATTCTTTTGAAACTTCATTTTTTAATGCATTAAATTTATCATCTATTATTGTTAATAATTTATTTCCTATTTCTTGTCTTATTTGAGCTTCTTGATTAAATCTTTCATCTATTTTTTGTTCTAATAATTTAATATAATGATTCTTGGATTCTAATAATGATTCATTTTTTTGATTTTCATCTGTTATTTGTTTTCCTATCATGTTTATCTATATTTATAAAAATTGTTTTTTATAAAATTTATTTTTACATTTTCTTTTATTATATTAAATTTTTTTGTTGTTTGATCTACTACTTCATCTAAATGTTCATTTAAGTCTGCTACTCTAGATTGTAAAAATTGAAATTTGGAATTTTTTGGTGAAATGGATGTAGAATTTAATTTATCTGATATTCTATTTAATCTATCAAATTGACTCATATTGTTTTGATTATATTTGTATGAGAGATTCATTTCCTTTTTATATTAATATATAAATTATTTTTTATTATATAATTAATATATATGAAAGATTTATTATGAATTTTTTTAATTATGAATATTAATAATTTTTTAAATTTTAAGATAATTTTTAATTTTTATATTTTTTTATTTTTAAAAATATATGTTTTTAATCATTGGGCTTTATTTTATTTTTTATTATTTCTGATTTCTTTGTATATAAATCTTGTGTACGATTTGAAAGTGTATTTAATTCTTTTTCATCTCTATTAAAATCTTTTATATCATTAATTTTTTTAATTTTTATTCTTAAATCTATAAGCATATCATTTATATCGTTTTCACACTTGTCAATTTTATTTTTTAATTCTAATGAATTATATTTATCAAAAGAATCAAATTCTTCTTTTTCTAATTGGTTTATATTATTTTCAAATTCATTTAATAAATTTCTTAAATCATTAAACATTGGGTTTTGTTTTACTATAACTGTTTTATCCTTATTGTTTACTCCACCCATTATTTATAATTTTCATAATAAAAATAAATTAGTTTTATATAAAATTAATATTTAACAAATAAACACTTATTTCTAATTCAATTTTTTAATAAGTATTAAAAAATTAAACTTATTCAATTACCAACAAAAATTTACATTAATTCTTTTAACATAAATTTCAAACATTTTTAGGATTATATAAAAGTCTTCTAAAACTTACTACTTTATGTTTTAATTCATCATAATCATTTTTTTCCATCATTTTCAATTTTAAATTCCTTTTTTGATTACAATATTTAATATAAACATCTTGTATGCATCTAGGAGTTCCTGGTGGTTGATATGAATAATATTTAGGAAAATGATAATTTCTTAAATTATTATTTTTATATAAAATTTCAAGACTTTTAGATAAAGTTTTTTCATTTCTTTGAAGGTCAAATTTTCTTAATACTTTTCTATTTTTTTTTAATAAATAAGTATAAGCAGTATTACTTAAAATTGAATTATTATTTCTTTTTTTATTAGTTTTAGATAAATTTAAATTATTATTTTGTATTATTCCAGTTATTTCATCTAACATTGTAATTCCTGAAATATTTGGTTCTATAGATGATTTAGAATAAAAATGACTATTTGTATTTAAAGGAAAAATTACATTTCCCATTTTATCAATTAAACTTGGTCTTTTTGGTAAATGCTTCTTTTGATAATTTTTAAATATTGAAATATTTCTTATTGCATTATATGGTGATGATATTGTATGAAAATTGCTGTTTTCTGGTAAAAAATAAGTTTGAGTATACATTTATAATTTTATTTTTTTTATTATAAGAATTTTTTTTTATATTTTTATATAAGTTAATTATATATATAATATTTTAAATAAAAAAATGAAAAGTAAAAGAGAAAGAGAAGAATGGCCATATGGTTATAAAGAAGAACAAATTTTTAGAAGTGAAGAAGAAAAAAATGAAATTATGAAAAAACCTGATTTAGAAAAACAAAAAATAATATATGAAAGAATTCAAGAATTAAATTATGAAAAAGAAAGAAATCTATTACATAATAAAACAGATGTTCAAGATAAAAATAAAGTATTAGGTTCAGATTCAGAAAATGAAAGTGGAGAATATCAAAATGAAGATGAAGATTATGGAAGCTATAAATCAAAAAGAAAAAATTCCGATGTATCTAATCAATCAATGTCTGAATCTTTATCAAATTCTGATGAAAATAATCATTCTCCAAAAAAAGAAATTAATGCTTATAATATAACTGAAAGTGATATTGAAAAGGTTAAATTACCAAGAAAATTTTTTGAAAAATATCATGAAATTCCAATATTTGATGAAAATATAAAAGGTGCATTTGTTAAAATTAATATATCAACAAATGCAGGAAGTTCAAAATATATTTTAGGAAGAGTTAAAGAAATAATAATTAAACAAGATAAATTATATAAATTTGGTAATGGTAAAGTAAATAAATATGTAAATGTTTCACATGCAAATAAAGATAAAATTTTTAATTTTAATTTTCTGTCTAATTCTTCAGTAACAGAAAATGAAGTAAATACTTGGAAAATACATATGGAAAGTCATAATATTCCATTACCAACTAAAGAAAAAATTGAACAAATATATAATAATATTCAAAAAATTTCAGAATATATTTATTCAAATCCTGAAATAAATGCAATTTTAAATAAGAAAAAAGAAACAAAAATTAAAAATAATGATAAGAATTTAAATATTACATCTGAATTAGATGCTTTAACCGAAAAATATAATTCATTAATTGAAAAATTTAATGAGAGTCATGATGAGAAATATTTAAAAGAAGCTGAAAAAACAAAAAATGCAATTAATGCATTAGAAAAAATGAATAAAGAAAGAGAATTAAAAGAAATTGCTCGTTCTAAAAATGATGTTGTTGTTCAAATTAATGAAAGAAAATTAGAAAAACAAAGACAAGATGATATTAAATATAGTTTATTACAGAAAAAAAAACAAAGAGAAAATACAATATTAAATCAATATACAAGAAAAAACTGTAATCCTAAAAATTTATTTGATATTGGTTATATTAAATCAGTTGCTGATAAAGATGAAAAAGAAGAAAAAGAAAAAACTGATGAAGCAAATAGAATAATTGAAGAAGAAGAAAAGAAACTTAAAAATATTTTTATTAAAGAAAAAGAACATAATACAAAAAGTCATGGTGTTAAAATTTATAAACAAATGAAAAATATTCAAAAACAAATTATTGAAAAAGGAGATGAGCTTGATAAAATGATAAAAGAAGAAGAAGAAGTAAATAAATCTGATAATACTAAAAATAATCCAATTGATATGTCACTTTTCTTTAAATTAGCTAGTATTAATTATGATACATTTTATAAAAATATAAGTCTTCAAAATGAAAAATATAAAAAAGATCCAAAAATAAAAATAATAACATTAGAAGATTTAAATATTAATTAAATAAAATATTTTTACTTAAAATATTATTTTTAAATTTTTAAAAAAATGGAAAGTGAAAATAAAACCTTAATAGAAAATAAACCTCCTCCAGCAAATGAAGATTATTTAACAGATAGTTCTGGTGAAATATTTAATAAAAATTTTGAAAAAATATTAAGATGTCCTTTTTGTATGAAAATTCCTATTATTTCTGCATCTCAAACAAATATTACTATTAATTGTGTTAATAATCATAAACAAATATTATCTTATGAAGATTTTCGTCCTAATTATTTTGAAAAATGGAAAGAAATTTTAAAATGTTGTATTTGTTCTAAATCTTTTTTACAAGATAGTTTTTTTTATTGTATTGATTGTGATAAATATTTTTGTAATAATGATAAAAATGAACATTTAGCAAATGAAAACAATAACAATCATAAAATTAAATATATAAGAAAGATGGAATCAATTTGTTCAGAACATAATGATAAAATTTATTCTTTTTGTAATGAATGTAATAAAGATATTTGTGTACTTTGTACTGGACATGAAAAACATAATCAAACTTATATTAATTCAATAATTATTAATGAAAATGATTTACAAAACTATAAAGAAGAATTTGAAAATATTAAATTATATGTTAAAAAAACATATGAAAATATTGAAAAAGTATTTATTGAAATGAGAAAAACTTTTGAAAAAATTAAGAAAAGAAATGTATATCAAATTGATTTAGCAGAATATCTTTTAGGTTGTTATGCTCTTAAATTTGAAGAAAGAGATTTAAATTATAATATAATTTCTAATTTATCAAATTTTTTTAGTGTTTTTAAACAAAATATTAATAAAAATTTTGGAGAATTATGTAAAATTAAATGGCCTTTTGATGAAAATGAATCATCAAAAAAAAGTTTATCAAATTTAAAATTAATTAAAAAATTAAATGAACATTCAGGAAGTGTAAATTCATTAATTGTTTTAGATAATGGTGATTTTGTTTCATCTTCTTCTGATTCAAAAATTATAATTTATGATTTTAAAAATTTATCACCTATAAATATAATTGATGAAACTGAAAATGGAGTTAATTATATTTATAAAATTGAAGAGAATAAAATAATTTCATGTTCTAATACTCATACATTAAAAATATTTAAATTATATGAAAATAATACAAAACATTCAATTGAACAAATTATATATGGACATAAAGATAATATTATAAAAGTTATTCAAAATAACTTTGATAAAACTCTTATTTCATGTTCTGAAGATAAAACAATTAAAATTTGGAATTTGAATAATAATAATTATATATTTAAAACTGATTTAATAACTAATGAAAATGTTAACTCAATTATTTATATAAAAAATAATGAAATATTATCATCTTCTTCAACAGAATTTAAAATTAAATTTTGGGATTTAAAAACATTAGAAAACATTTCAATAATTTCAAATATAAAATGTTCATCTTATCCTAATTCAATAAGTTTATTATCTAATGAATATATTGGTGTTGGAGGTTGGGATAATAATGGAATTTATTTAATAAATATTGATAAAAGAACTATTGTTAAACAATTAAAAATTGGAAAAAATATTAATGTTATTTATAATCTTGAGAATGACTTTTTTTTTACTTGTGAATATAATCATGATAATGAATTAAAATATCATTATGATATTTCTCAATGGAAAATGGATAATAAATATAATAATATTAAATGTGTTGCATCAAAGTCTTATATACATAATAATTTAATTACTGGTATTATAAAAATAAAAAAAAAAATTGAAATGGATTCTATTTTTTTGACTTCTTCATATGATAAAATGATAAAAGTTTGGAAGTAAAAAATTTAAATATATTAAATATTTTTTAATTTAATTTTTTCAATTTTAATAAATTATTATTTTCTAGAATTTAAAAGTCATTTTTTTCTTGTTCTTATTATTATATAATTTAAATAGACTTTATAATTAATTTTTATATATATTTTATTATTATTTAAAACAGAACATAAATAATAACGATTTTTAATTCATTATTTATTTTCTTTCATTTAGTATAAAAATTTTAAAATAAAATATATATTTCCATATATCTAAAATAAATAAAAAAAATATTCAAAAAAAATTCATTTAAATCATAAAAAAAATGCAACAAGCAACACTTCAAAAAGTAAGAATAAAAACTAATATAACAACCTAAAAAATCAAAAACAAAAATTTAAAATAGGGACAAAACAATGCACGTTATAAAACAATGATGTGTAAACATTATAATACTCCTCAAGGATGTACTTACGGTGACAAATGTCAATTTGCTCATGGTCCTGAAGAGCTAAGACCATACAATCCGAATATTTTAAATGAAGGTGCAATGGATATGTCTAAAAATCAAAAAAACATAATAAATTATAAAATAGTAAAATGTAAAAATTATGAAAAAGATGGAACATGTAAATATGGAATTCATTGTACATTTGCACATGGAGATAATGATTTAAGAAATAAAGTAGAAAATTTATATCAAATTCAACCAAATATGCAAATGATGTATCCTAATATGGTAATGGATCCAATGATGATGCAACATTTTCAAATGATGAATCCAATGGATCCTACTCAAATGCAACAAATGAATCAATTAATGAGTGGTCAAATTGATCCTAATCAATTAATGATGGGTATAAATATGAATATGAATCCACAAATGGATATGAATATGATGGGTATGCAAAATATGAATAATAATGGAAATAATATGAATGGTAATTTAGGACAAGGGAATTTAGATGGTAATGCTGGACAATAAATCTTTTTTTGCGACTCATTATTAAGAATTAAATTTAGATTTTTTGGAAAATTATAGTTTTTATACTATTATTTTCCCTGAAGTCTTTTTTTTTTCTTAGTAATGAGGTTTTTCTATAATAAAATTAATTTTAATATCATTTTCTTTAAGTCCTTAATAGTTTTTTAAAATTAATAATAATTATTTGTAATTTTGATTAAAAAAGAATTTTAAGAATTTATATTTTATAAAATTAATTTTTTTTACAAGTTTTTTTTTAATTAAAATTTATTTTTAATTTAATGTAACTTAACAAATAAAAAAATAAAATAATTAAAAAGAAAAATGATAAATTATTCAGGATTAGAAGATGATTCAGATGAACAAAATGAAGAAGGAAGAGCACTTGAACTAAAATTTTCAATAGGTTACAATTCAGCTATGCGTGCAGCAGTACATAACTTAACAATATCAAGAGGTGATTCAAAGAAAGCAACAAAAGAAATTTTTTATCCTTCAGCACACACAGGAGTAATATATGATTATCACACATGTGAAGCAAAATTACTTCAAGGTCATGTAAGAATAAAATATTTTATATTTAATTTTTAAATATTATAAAATAGTGTAATGCAATAACAGCCTGTTCAACAATATATGATTCTGAAAATGATAAAAGATTAATTGTAACTGCTGATAGTGGAAAAAATGCAGCTATTTTAATATGGGATGCTGATACTGGAACAGTTGAAAGTTCTATTTTTAGAAAAGAAACTGATGAAGTTGTTTCAATTGATTTTTCTAAAAATTGCTATTTTATTGCATTTTTATCTCATCAAAAGAATGAGAGAGGTGATGTTGTTTTACAAAAAATTTATATTTATGAATGGAAACCTAAAGAAAAAAGTGAACAAATTTATTATACTGAATTTGGTGTTGATGATGGTGAAATTTATACTGATTTAAAATTTAATCCTAATATGGAACATGTAATGGAATTTTTAGTTACTTCAGAACATAAAATATTTTTTAGTGTTATTAATCCTTCTGAAAATGAAAATTCAAGAGCTTATTATCCACATCCTTTAGATGAGAGTAGAATTCTAGATAAGAAAAATGCACCAACTTTTACTCAAAGTATTTTCCTTCATAATAATCAAAAAGGTAATACTGCAATTACTGGAACTACTGCAGGTTATATTATAGTTTGGGATGTTTGTGAAGCTTTATGTAAAGAAGATGAAGTTAAGACTGATAGAAGGAAAATTAAAACAGTTGATTTATTAGGAAAATATAAAAAAGATAAGAAAG
>JAEEGK010014713.1_pt1 | contig 17445 bp, 13 predicted proteins | sample 8958771 | NCBI WGS metagenome assembly JAEEGK01 (sample SAMN16246547, study PRJNA631951) | gut metagenome | biome: gut microbiome; feature: rumen; material: SC-attached | host: Bos | place: Iran: Karaj | collected 2018-10
GAGGTTTTATATAAAGTACATAATCACGCATATAAATTGTATCACCAGGAAGGCCAATTACACGACGTAATTTCTGCTTGCTTCCCGGATAATTTTTGTCTTCATAAAGCTGAACCTGCTGGGCAGTAACAAAAGCAACAAAAAACTTAATAAACTTTTTTCCTTTTGAAAGTTGGTCCTGGTAAATTGAATCAACAAGAACAATATCACCTCTTTCACATGAATTACGCAAAAAAGGCACTACCATTACAAGAGACTGTTCCTTTACATCTGGAATCATAGTCTGGGAAACTTGTCTTACAGGAAAAATAACAAAAGTTAAAATTGAATTAATAAGAAAAATTATAAAAAGTATATATAATACAATAAAAAAAGACTGACGTTTTTTTTCTTTTTTTAAAGCATACGAATATTCAAAAAGCTGTCGGTTCACATTACCACCCCATACTGTTTATTTAAAAATATCACAAATCTGCATATCTTACAATCTAAATACGAATCAAAATACTATCAAAATACGAGAACCATCAAAATACGAGAACTTGAAAGCATTTCAAGTATATTTTATAATAAAGGGATTATGGCTGATGGAAGAAAAATTATTGCAGAAAACAGGAAAGCTCGCTTTGATTATTTTATTGAGGATACTTATGAATGCGGAATAGCATTGGAAGGTACCGAAGTAAAATCCTTCAAAAACGGAAATATTTCATTTCCTGACAGTTTTGCCGAAGTTATTAATGGTGAAGTTTGGGTGAAGAATCTGCATATTTCTGAATATCCATTTTCGTCAATTTTCAATCATGATCCCGACAGACCCAAGAAATTGCTTCTTCACAGGGAAGAAATTAAAAAAATTACAAGAAAAGTTGAAGAAAAAGGTTACACTTTGGTTCCTATACAGTTTTATTTAAAGGATGGAAAAGTGAAAGCATCTCTGGGTGTATGTAAAGGTAAAAAACAGTACGATAAGCGTGCTACAATAAAAAGCCGTGACATAGACAGAGAATTGCAGAGGGAGTTTAGAAATACAGGGAGATAATTTGAATAGAAAACTGAATAAAAAGATTATTTTTTTATTATTTTTCTCTTTAATTCTTTTAAGCACTTCATTTGGTCAGACGCAATACAATATTGATTACTATGGCATTGTTTCTACTGAAATTGACCAGAATATGTCTAAAATGACAAGCGACTTGTATTATACCCAGCTCTGTGAAATCAATAATTTTGTAGTAAATGACAAAAGAATTGCTAACAGCATAGAAAGTGCACCGGAAAACAGCCAGTTATCTAATGACAACCTTTCTTTTTATGCAAAAATTGCTAAAAAAGAAAACTCTTCAAAGTGGATTTCTTCTTTTACCCTTATTGACAAAAAAAACAACACAAAACAGACAGAAACAAAAGAATATGATTCCTACTACAAGATTCTTATGGAGCCAAAATCTGTTTTACAGGCATCAATTAAAAACCTAATCGAAAAACAGGATATTCAAACTGAAGAACCTGGATTTGAAATAAATCAGAATACAAACGTTGTTTCCACAGAGTTTTTATCTGGAACCTGGTCAGGAGAAGATAACATCGATAAAATTGTAATTATGCGCGGTGGTCGAGGATTTGTTATCTTCACTAATGGTGCAACAATGAACATCAATATCGAACTGGAAAACTCGTCTGATGCTTCAAAAAAAATTATCATTACTCAGAGCAGCCGTACAAATGCTTCTTTCTTAATTGAATTACCAAGACAAATTGCCCTAAAAGAAGCGGTAAATGCAGCACCAATTAAATGGATTTTTTCAGTATCAAATGAAAACACTTTAATTGGAACAAAAAATACACTTATAGAAAGCAACGGTTCTGCAATACCAGGAAATCTAAACGTTACCTGGAAACGAAAATCTTAAGACTTCCCTGCCGAAGGACTACAAAATCATCATTTTCAATTTTAATAATTGTCGAAGGAAGTGCATTTTTTTTATCTCCATCCAGCACAATTAAATCGGCATCATTAGAAAACTCACTGATAATATCCTTTTCTGTATCGAGAACCGGAAAACCACTTCTGTTTACACTTGTAGAAAAAACAGGCATTTTACATTCAGCAATAATTTTTCTTAACCATTCATCTCCAGGACAACGAAATGCAGTTGTAGAAATTTCTTTTCCCTTAAGGCGAATATCAGAAAGTATTACAGTCAGAGGACCAGGCCAAAGGTCAAAAATTTTTTCGGGGATTTTGCAATCAGCATATTTATAAATATCTGAAGGAGAAGAAATCAGCTGAATAAAAGGCTTTTTTTCACTGCGCCCCTTTATTTCACGGATTTTTTTATCAGTATTCTCATTAACGATAGCTGAAAATCCATAGACAGTATCAGTCGGAATTATTACAATTTTTTCATTTAATAAATATTCTGAACAGACTTTTATTGAATTATCATCAGATTTGTGGCAAATCATAAATAGGCACACCTGTTATCATTGGTTTTTCTTTAGGTCTAAAACTTATATTGCCCTTATTTAAATCATAAAAGAACAAAATAATCAACCATAAAAATCCAACAATCAAAGCAGAAACCTTACAGAATCGTTCTGAAATATATTCAGGTTCTTCATGTCTTACGACAGTTCCTGTATCATAGAGTTCATTCTGATATGGTTTTAATCCGGTGATTTTAACAAGTTTTTCGCCATCATTAACATAATCAAGCTTACGGGCATAAGCAGCAATAACAGCTTTATCACTTTTTAATGCGGTCAACTCAAGAGAGAGTTCTGTATTTATATTTTGAATATCAGCTTTTTGTTTACTTACAATTCGTTTTTGTTCTTCCATCTTTTTATAAGATTTAAAACTATTCTGCCCTACTGTAACAGACAAAAGAACATAAACTAATGTACCAACAAATAATACGCTTAAATATTTTACACGTTTCATAATTACTTTTTTATTATCGGCAGAATAATTATGTTTTCTGAATTTAAAATGTGTGTTATACTAAAAAAAATGTATTAATATTTTATGTTTTTTATGGCCCTTTATGCCGATAATAAATATAGAATATTATATCTAAATTAAGAGGATTTAAATGAGCGATTCAAAAGACTTCACAAATGAACTTGATAGTTATGGTGTTTGGGTAAAGAATACACCGAAAGATGAGCAGAAAGACGAGTTTGATATGGCAGATACGCTGAATATTCCCGATTTTGATGGAACAGAGTCATTCGAAGATACTGACTTTTCAGATATGTTTAAGGATGATGCTCAGTTTACCTCTGATTCTATTGAAGGCGATACAACGCTCACTACAGATGAATTACAGAATCTTACAGACAGCATGGCTGATGTGCCTGTCGAAGAAGTAAATAATAATGATGATTTAGATTTTAGTGCTTTTGAAGAACCAGCTGAAGTTAAAGAAGAAGCTGAATCATCTGAAACACTTAAAGATCTTGATGATATAACCCAAGATTTTATGCCGGAAGATGATATTGCCCTTCCTCAAGAGGATACATCTTCAGAAGCAGAAATTGATTTATCAGCTTTTGAAGCTCCAGTTTCTGAAACAGTAGATGAAAGCGCTGCTTTTGCAGATATTCCTTCTACAGATGAAACAGAAGAAGTATCTCTTGATAGTTTTGAAGAAGTTTCTTTTGATGATTTTGATACAGATTCTTCCAGCGCTCCAGCAGCAGAAAACGAAGAAGTTTCACTTGACGATTTTATGAGTGATTCAGGTTCATCTTCTACCGAAGAAGTTTCTCTTGATGATTTTATGGATCTCAGTGACTTTGACGCAGGTCCTAAACCACAGAAAGAAGAAGCTATTGTTGATGAAAAACCTCTTGATATGGATATAAGTTTTGATTCTTCTGCAGAAAACGTAGAAACTGAAGATAATTCTTCTATAAATGATGAACTTGATGATGATGATACAGAAACAGAAGAAGACGAAACAAGTTCTGTTGAGTTCGAAGAAGTTTCATTTGATTCAGATTTGGAAACACCTTCCATCGGAAGTAATGATATAGAAGCAGAAAGTGTTGATTTGTCTGCATTTGGTATTGATTCTGATGCCGAAGAAACCCCTGTAACCCAGGATGTTGAAGCTTCAAAAATTAAAGATCAGGTTGTTGATTATGATTTAAGTGTTGATAATGACAATGCCGCTTCTGCCCCTGTTGTTGGAGAAATAAAATCTTCTACAGCTTCTGAAGAAACAAAAGCCGCAGAAGAAAATGCCGTACAGAGTGCACCTGTTCAGACTGTTGATTCTGGTATTCTTGAGCAGATTGTTGCAGAACTTGCCGGATTAAAAGAAGAAATCAATAATTTAAAATCAAATCTTGAAGAAATTAAAGCTAATTCTGGAGCAATAGCAGCAGAACCTTCAATAGAAGAAGATATTATTTCTGAAACTCCTGAAACAGAAGAGACATCTGGTGGATTCTTTGATTCAATTGGGGAAGATGACACTATTGCCCTTTCAACCGATGAATTAAACAATATTATGAATACTGCAGATTTCAGTTCTGATGAAGTTGTTGAAGAAGCAGTTACGGAAGAAGCTCCTGTTACCGAAGAAGCTCCTGTTACCGAAGAAGCTCCTGTTACCGAAGAAGCAACTGTTACAGAAGAACCTCTTGTTGAAGAAGGACCTCTCGTTGAAGAAGCTGTAACAGAAGAAATAGTTTCTGAAGAAGCACCTGCTGAAGAAATAACTTTTGACGAAGCAGCAAACGAAGAACCTGTGATTGAAGAGACCTTCGAAGATATTTCTGTAGAAGAACCAGTTACAGAAGAAACAATTGTTGAAGAATCAAGTTTAGAAGAGCCTTCTATCGAAGAAACAGCTGTAGATGAGCCAATTATCGAAGAAAGCATAAGCGATGAATTCACAAGTGAAGAACCAGTATTCGATGAAGAAGTAGTAGAAGAAGAGCTTCCAGATGAAATTACAATTCCTGTAGAAGATGAAACAGAAGAAGTTTCAGAAGAAAAAGATAACGATGCATTAAAAGCAGCAGCAATTGCAGGAGCAGCAGCTCTTGGTGCAGCTGCAGTTGCAACTGCCCTTTCAGATAAAGAAGAAACTTCAGAAGAAGAGTCTGTCGAAGAAAATATCATAGAATCAGAGGAAACAGTAACTGAAGAAACAGAAAGAGATGAGACTCTCGACGATGATACCTTCGGTACTACAGATGATATTTTTGATGTAGACTTCACAGAAGAAGCAGAAAAGGAACCTACAGAAGAAACAATAATTGAAGAGCCTGTTTCTGATGAAATTACTGAAGAAGACAATTTCTTTGAAAATACAGATTCAATCTTTGATATTCCTGAAGAAGAAACTCCTGTTGAAGAGACTTTTGCTGAAGAAAGGCCAGTAGAAGAAAGTCCAGTTGAAGAAACTTTTGTAGAAGAAAGTCCAGTTGAAGAAACAGTTTCAGAAGAAGTAGAAAAAGAAGAAATAACTGAAGAAAGTCCTCTTGAAGAAAGTAATTTTGATGAAATAATCACTGAAGAACCAGTTGTTGAAGAAACAGTCGTTGAAGAATCCAGTACAGAAGATGAAGCTTTTGGAACTACAGATGATATATTTGACATTGACTTTGATAATCAGGAAGTTACATCAGACGACACTGTTTCTGAAGAAGCTCCAATTGTTGAAGAAACATCGGTAACAGATGAAGAAGTTATGGCTGATACTCCTGAAGAAAGTGTTGAAGATGACTTTGTATCAGTAGATCAGAATATCAACAACCTTTCAGCAAGCAACATCGATTACTTAACAACAAAAGAAAACAATGTTGAAGAAGATGACGAGAATGCTGAATTAAAGAAAGACATTAAATCTGTTCTTCTTTACATGGATCAGTTACTTGAAAATCTCCCAGAAGAGAAGATTGTTGAGTTTGCAAAATCTGAAGAGTTCGCAACTTATAAGAAATTATTCTCAGAATTAGGATTGTCTTAATGGGATTATTAAGTAAAACTTCGGCAGCAGAAATGCAGATAAAACAAAATCTGAATACTGCTGCTGAACCACAAATATTAAAATCCAATTCAGTAGGCTTATTAAAAAGAAGCGAAAGTATCTTAAATAATTTACATGAATTGGATTTTTTTAATTTTATTACCAAATATAAAATCTCAAGCTGTGCCCTCTTCCAAAAATCTGAGGATTATTATTACATAGAAAACAGTATTGGTTTTGATGGAAGTGCAATAATAAGTTCTTTTTCTTCTAAATCTTTCTGGGATGGAACAATAAATATTAATAATCAGCTTTTATGCTTCACTAAAATAGACAATTCTATCTCCCCTTTTTATCAGTTTCTTTCAGAAGAATTAAAAGAAAAAACAGAAGTAATTTATATACTTAAAAACGAAGACAAAATCCTTTTTATATGTTCAAACAAAGAAATTGAAAACATCAAAGATAAAAATTTTATTGATGATTTTAAGCTTATATCAAAGCATAAAAATTATTCAAAGGACATTATAAAAGATGCTTTTAAAATTGACATACAAAAGGCTTTAGAAAAATATATTTTAAGTCAAAATATTTTCAGTTACAATTTCAAAGCCTTTTATGAGAGTTTATACAATACTATTCATAATTATCTTTGTCTTTATTTTAAATATCAAAATATCTTTGATTCCTCTAATTCAATCCAAATATCATCAAAAATATTTGCCGATATTCCACAGGAAATGCTTAAAAAACATATTTTATTAAACCTCAAAGAAATTATTGGAGAATACACCCAATTTATATCATTTTCTTTTTAGGTGTAATAATAAAATTGGAAATATCTTTTTTACAAACAAAATCCGGAAATCAAACATTTTCAGTAGATAATATTTTTTTTCATTCGAAATACTCCCCGGTAACAGAAGCAGAACGTTTTATTTCAACAAATAATTTTGATTATGCTCCAAGAGTAATAATTTTAATTGAACCAGGATTTTCATATTTATATTCAATTCTAAAAAAAAAATATCCTGATGCTAAAATAGGAATAATCAGAATAATAAATCAAATACCTGATTCATCAACCTGGGATTTCTGTATAAATATAAACGATTGTTCTAAGCATAGTCTTTCATCACTTTTTAATGAAAGTGAACTTCTTTGTACCCAGTTTTTATGCTGGCCGGTTGCTCAAAAACTTTTTCCTGAAGAAATAAAAAAAATCTATTTCGTCTATAAAGAAGCCTTTGAAGAAGCAAAAAGTCTTATAATTACAAGACAATATTTTGAAAAAAAGTGGTTTATAAATGCCTTTCAAAATATAAAATATCTAAATAAATATTCTTTCTTAAATAAAAAAATTGATGTACCCATTGTTATCGCAGCTTCAGGACCAAGCCTTGAGCAGGCACTTCCAGTAATCAAAAAAAACTTATCAAATATTTTTTTAATCTGTTTATCATCTGCAGTTTCAGTTTTATATAAAAATCAAATTATTCCGGATTTAATATTAACCAGTGATGGAGGATTTTGGGCTGGACAACATTTAAAAAAATTAACATCAAGTCAAAATATTATAGCCCTCCCCCTTGAAGCTTTTTGTCCTAAAAATATAACTCATAACAATGTAATTTTACCACTATATTATGCAGACGGACTGACAAAAGATTTTTTTAATCTCTGCAACATAAAAGCTCTTACAGCGCAAAGGAATGGAACTGTCAGCGGAACGGCTCTTGAACTTGCTCAATTCCTTACAGATAAGGCAATTTATTTTTGTGGACTTGATTTAAGCAGTTCAAATGGCTTTCAACATACACAACCAAACGAAATTGAATTAAACAACAGCATTCATGACTATAAATTATCTTCTCAAGAAGAAAGAATTTCCAAGTCACAGTATAATACTTATTCTCTTTCAATTTACAGAAACTGGTTTTGCAATCAAAAAAATATTTCACCAGTATTTAGGATTATAAAAAAAGGCAGTCAAAAGAGCCTGGGACAAATAATTGATATTACGGTTGAAGATTTTGAAAAAAAAATTCAGAACTTACCTGAAAAATCCAATTATTTTGGTGAAATAAAAAAAATTGAGCCAAATGAAAAAAAAGAAATGTTAAATAAGTTGTATAGACATGCAGAAAGTATTCTGCAAAATCAAGAAATGCAGGAACAATTATTCCCACTTGATTTTGTTTCATTAAGACATTGTAAAAACACAGAAGAAAAAAATGAAGTATTACAAAGAATAAAAGAAAACAATGAAAATCTGATAAAAAAAATTCAAAAGATTTGCGGAATAAAATAACATGAGCAGTATTTACAGTTCAATAATTAAATCAAAAAATGATACTCCAATTCCTGTTTTTAATGATGGACGGACTATGGAATCAAAATATAATCCGCAGGTTGAAGCAGAAAGAATTGTACAGGCTACTGAACCATCAAACTTTTTTCTTGTTTTAGGTATTGGAAGCGGTATTCTAATAAAAGAACTTGCAGATAAATATCAAAAAGCTTTTATAATTGGAGTCGAAAAATCTAAAGATGATTTAGACTTTCTGGACGAACTAGAAAATATTCGTAATATAAAAAATAATCAAAATATAATTTTAACTGATATTTCTCATTTAAATACAATTCTTTTGAAGAATTACCTTCCTTCCTTTTATGGAAATCTTAAAATTATTGAACAGAGAGCCTGGATTCAAAAAAATATTGATATAAAAACTCAGCTGGATGAAATTATCAAACAAACTTTAAATCAAATAAGCAGGGATTTTTCTGTTCAAGCGCATTTTGGTAAAATCTGGCATAAAAATATTCTTAATAACATAAATCTATACAGTAAAATTGATTACGAAAATTATAGCTTTGATTTTGACAAAAATAAAACAGCAGCCATTATTGCAGCAGGGCCTTCTCTTGATAAAAATATAAAAAAATTACAAAGAGAACGTGAAAAATATATAATAATTTCCACAGATACTGCTTATTCATCCTTATTAAAAAATAACATTTATGCTGACTTTGTGGTTAGTATTGATGGTCAGAATATTTCACATTCACATTTTATCCAGGATAAAAATGTCTTTAGCAAAAGTCTTTTTATTTGTGATTTATCTTCTGATTTTTCTGCCTGTAACAAGATAATTCAAAATGGCGGTAAAATCTTTTTTTCTGTATCCGGGCATCCACTAAGTGAACTCTTTTACAATATTAATTCAGATGCCTTCATTAAATTATATTCCGGAGCTGGTACAGTCACAATTTCTGCCCTGGACTTTGCTATAAAAGCAGGCTTTTCAAAAATTGAATTATTTGGAGCAGACTTTGCCTATTTAAACGGAAAATCTTACACAAAAGGAACTTATCTGGATTCAATTTATTCCCAAGATTCAAGCAAAATTAACACTGCTGAAAAAAAATTTGATAGACTGATGTACAGAACCGAATTAAGTAAAAACAAAGAAAACAATTACACTACTCCAACTCTTGAAGCCTACAGAGAATCAATGCTGGAATATCTTAGAATAAATAATGTTAGTTTTATCTATAAGGATTACATTTATTATTTAGAAAATCTAAATGAAGCATCATATAATCTGTCACGAGCTAATAAGATAACAAAAATCAAAATAAATATTAAAAATAATCAAAAACTGCAAAAATCTTTTTATGATTTAGTAGAAAAGCATTTAAATTCACAAAAACATGAAATTACTTCTATAAAAGATTTAAATATTTTAGAAATTGCGCTTTTACCATTAATCTCCTGGTTAAGATTTTACGATAATAAAGAGAATAACTTTGCCATTTTATTGGAAAAGGCATATACATTTTTAAAAAGGAATTAAGTTTCTATGAAAAAGAAGTTTATTACTGCATATAGTATTTTTGTTTCCATTATTTTTATTTTTGCTGTTTGTATTTTTGGATACAATCTCTTTGTTGAATATTCAAATGGAGAAACAAGAGCAGATTCCAGATTTGAACAACTTTCTGTAAGTATTAAACAAGTAAGTATAAAAAAACAGGTAGGAAGCCGGGACTTTTATTCTCAGCTGGAAGAAATAATTGGTTCATATGATGATTTTGCAGCATTACAAATTACTTATAACAATGAAATTATTTTTGCATATCCACAATTAAATATTGAAGAAATAAATAATACTAAGTTTATAAAGAATTATACTCAATCCTTTCTGGCAAATGATCTTCCTATGACCGTTTCAGGAAAATTATATACTCTTCGCCCGTCAGCTATCAGTAAATATGCACGCGTTTCATTTCTTATAATTCTTGTTGTAACAATTATAACAATTCTTGTAATAATTCTTCTTAATGTTACAGAAAAATCTTATTATTCAAGTCAAGAAGAATCAGATGAAGATAATTCTGAAAGTAACATCCATACAGTAAATGAAATATTAGACACAACTCAAAAAACTGAAACAACGCCAATAACACAAATAACTCCAACAGCACCAATAGTAGAAGAAAAATATCCAATTCAGAAAGAAGCTGAAAAAAATGAATCTACTGAAAAACAGAATAATGACAAGGTTATTATTAATATAAATCTTGATTCAAATGCTCAGGCTAATACAGAAGCAGCATATGTAAAACCAGCAAAATCAACAAAAGAAAATGCAAAACTTCCGGTAGAAGATGTAAAGCCTATGGCAATAGAAAAAGAAAATCCAAAAGGATTATTCTCGCCAGAAACAGGTTTAGGCTGGGAATCATACTTTAAAACCCGGCTTGAAAATGAATTAAATCGTGCGATTAGTTCTGAAATAGACCTTGCTTTATTCTTAATAAAAATCCCTGGTCTTGAAAGAAACTGTGCCGTTATTAAAAAAATCTGTGATTACTTAATAACACAGTTCCAGTTTAAAGATTTGCTTTTTGAGTATAAAGATGATTCCATTGCAGCAATTAAACTCGGAACAAACACAGACCAGGCTTTAACTCTTGCAGAAACAATCAATGCTGATATAAATGAACTTCTTAAAGATTATCCTACAAAGAGTTTCATCGGAATATCTAACAGAACAATCAGAATGATGTCAGCAGAAAGATTATTAAAAGAAGCGGACGAAGCGCTTGCTCATGCACAGGAAGACGAAGATTCACCTATTATTGCCTTCCGGGCAGACGCAATTAAATATCAGAAATTTTTGGAAACTGAAAACAATGCCTGTTAATCATTTATGATTCAGCAGGAGTATCAAGTGGAGCTTCTGATTCAGCAGGATTTGAAGTATTTTCTGAATCAGAAGTTTCGGATTGTTCAGAATTCGCTGCTTCTTCATTCTTCTTCTTTAATTCTTGTATAGCAGTTTCAAACTTTTCTATATTTTCACAATCTGGATATAATTCTTTTAATAATTCAAATTTTGTATTTGCCCCTTCCAAATCTTCTTTCAATAAAAGAATAGAAATTGTGTTCTGCAAATATTTACTTTGGCTTTTATCTGAATTATTCAATTCATCATATATCAAAAGAGCCTGATCATATTCTCCAAGCTTAATATAAATAAATGCAAGAGAGGCTTTAATTGAGGCATTTTCAGAATCACGTTTTAAAATTTCTTCAAATATCGGTTTAGCATCTGCCCATTTAGACTGTGCTATATAAGTTTTTGCAAGTTTATAATTTACTGCCCAATAATTTTCTTTATCTGATAAAGCAAGCTTATAATATTCAACAGCCTTGTCATATTTTCCCAGCGAAAAATAGGTATCACCAATATTTATATATTCATGAATTATTCCTTTTGCATTTGCTGCTGATGCTCCGGGAATCAAAGATACTGAATTAGACGCACAGGAAACAATCAAAAGCATGCAAAAGAGAATAACTGAAATAAAAACGGGAAATCTTGCTTTTCTAGCCAAGTACAACTTTTTCAATTTCATACAACTGTGATTTATAAAGACCAGAAATATTGTGACCATAATCAGCAATCAACTGAATAATGTTTCTTGGTGCATCCTTTGTATCTGTACCATTCAAACGGTCACCGGCATCTCCCAGACCAGGCATGATGTAAGCTTTTTCGTTCATTACAGGGTCAAGCCAAAGTGTATAGCAGGTACAATTTTCAAGAGCACGAGTAACACGGATACTACCTTTCAAAGTTGAAATTGTATTAAAGAAAGAAATTGATTTTGGTTTAATTCCCTGACTCTGAATGTATTTTACGACAGTTACCAAAGAACCGCCAGTAGCGTTCATAGGGTCAGCAAAAATCAAATCCTTGCCGTCAAGCTCCTGAAGATTAAAGAAGGATTTATTCAAATCCATGATATATTCCATATCAGATTCACTCTTTGTGTCGTTGCGGCTGATTTTGAAAAGAGCAAATGGTGTCTTATATCCATGAGAAGAATATTCCTGGATTTCCTTAGACATAATCATACTTGGAAGAAGAGCACCACGAAGCATTACACACATAACAGTATTTTCAATTTTGTGGTCAATATCAGGGATTTTATGAACTGCATAGTTCTGTACAGGGAAGTTTACAGGCGTCTTAACAATCATGTGGCCTTTTTTGTCGGAATGCTGGTCGGTATAAGCCATTTTGAAGAGCATTTCGTAAGCACGCTGACTATAATACATAAACTCCTGATGGTCAGTTCTTTCGTCACGAAGCTTTGAAATTACACGGGAACATTCAGCATGAGCTCCTTCTTCAGTAACAAAAGAATAAACTTTAATATTAGGATGCTTTGCACAGATTTCCTGCATAGCCTTTCCCATTTTATCATAACCTTCAATAATTTGTTCTTCATTTACCGGTTCAAAGGATTTCATTGTCTCTTTAAACATATCATCAAGGCGCTTCAAATCAGACATATCATCTGAAGTCAAATAGCCATCCAAATCTTCTGCTTTAAGAATAATTTTGTTTTCTTCCATTTTCTAAACTCCTTTTATATAAAAATATGTTTTACAGAACAAATATTTTATATACCTGCTCCTTGCTTATATGAATATTTTTTATGATTAGTTCATTTGAACTAGGATTTTCCATTTCTGAATTAGTAAGGCCAAAGGCAAGTTTAAGAAGAACTTTACCGGCCTTAAGATATTTTTCATTTTTAAAATCAAACTTAAAGTTTAATAAATATTGATTTTCAAAATCAGGGTCAATTCTGAAAGAACCGTAAACATCCAGTAACTTGAGATCAAGACTGGTTCCTGTAATTATTGTCAAAAATGATTGAGGCTTATTGGCATAAAATCTGATTTCGTCAGACGCCCCTAAAAGATAATCATAAGGCTGATCTTCTAAAGAGGAATCACAAATCAAACGGTCAACAATTTCTGTAATATTCAAAAATGAATCATAAACAGAAAGCATTTTTTCAATATCACGGCCTGAACAGGCAATAGACGATGACGGAAAAGCTAATTCCATATTTTGATTATTATAAATGTGATAAGTATTTTTTGAATCTGCAGGGGTAAAGGTTCGACTCTTCCACCCTCGTTTTTTATTCAGGATTTTTGGTATAAACTGACTTGGTATATTTCCATCAATTGTCAGCTGCACGCTTGTATTTTTTTTACTTTTATTCAATCCCAGATAAACTTTATCAATTCGTTCAAGAATTGAATCTATATCCTTTTCTGAAAGCCCTTCCACATTATTCAGCATAACCCGTTTCAACAAATCTTCATCAGCATTTTTAGGAAGTGCAATATAAAAACCACTTTTATTATCAAGCAAATCCAAAGCCTGAATCTTATTTATTTGCGGAAGGGTTTTACAAGAAAACAATACAATGCTGAGACTAAACATAATAAAAATTACATTCAGTCTCAGTAAAAGTAAATTAAGCTTTTTCAATTAAGAAACTCCATGACTGATCATCAGCTTCTACAATTATACCACCGTTCAGTTCATTTTCCCACTTAATATCAATTGTTAATGTTTCATTCATGATAAAGTCAGAGAACATTTTGTAGGCATCATTTAAAATCTGAGAACCAGAGAGTGTAAGCTTAATTCTGTCAGTTACATTAAATCCAGATTCCTTTCGCTGATTCTGGATACCACGAATTAAATCTCGTACATATCCTTCTTTTTTAAGTTCATCAGTAATTTTTGAATCAAGACCGACAGTCAAAGTTCCGTCATTAAGAACTTTAAGTTCATCCTTTTCAAGACGTTCAACAATAACTTTTTCTGTATCAAGTTCAACAGATTTTCCGTCTACTTCGATAGTAAGCTTTGTTCCGTCAAGAATTGACTGAATCTGTTCTGAAGTAAGGGCTGCAATTATAGTTGCAGCAGATTTCATTGAAGCACCAAGCTCTTTTCCTAAAACCTTAAAGTTTGCCTTTGCTTTATATTCAACCAGTTCGTCTTCCCGTTCGTGGAAAATAACCTTTTTAACATTCAATTCTTCGCGGATACAGTCTTCCATTTCTGCAAGAACTTTTTTCTCTTCAGGATTGCGTGTTACAAGAGCAACACTTGTCAAAGGCTGACGGTTCTTAAGGTTGAATGTATTTCTTAAACTGTGTCCCATTGATACTGCTTTCTGAACAGTTTCCATCTTGAACTCAAGTTTTTCATCTGACCAGGCAGGATTTGGAACAGGATAATCGCAAAGATGTACAGAAATCTTATCATCTCCAGAACGGAGGTTGAGATACATTTCTTCTGTAATAAACGGAACAAACGGAGCAGCAACTTTTGCAAGAGTTTTAAGGGCAATATAAAGTGCTTCGTAAGCTTCTGTTTTGTCTGCATCATTTTCTGATTTCCAGAAACGACGGCGGCTGCGGCGGATGTACCAGTTGTTCAGTTCATCAATAAACTTAACGATCGGGTCAATTGCACCTGACAAATCATAATTATCAAGAGATTGAGAAACATCCTTAATAAGCTTCTGTGTAATTGAAAGAAGCCATGCATCCAGAGGATTTGAAGGAAGTTTATCATCAAAAAGATGTCCTGTTGGTGTAATTTTATCGATATTTGCATAAGTTACAAAGAAAGAATAAGAGTTCCACCAAGGAATGATAATTGATTTAAGAATATCACGTACACCTTCGTCGGAATAACGGATTTCATCAGCTTTAACTACTGCAGAGTGCATAAGGAAAAGACGGATTGCATCGGCACCAAACTTATTGATAGCTTCAACAGGGTCAGTATAGTTTCTAAGAGACTTAGACATTTTGCGTCCGTCAGAAGCAAGAACGATTCCGTTTACAATACAGTTTTCAAAGGCTGGCTTGTCAAAAAGCTGGGCAGCAAGAACTGTAAGTGTATAGAACCATCCGCGTGTCTGGTCCAGACCTTCTGAAATAAAGTTTGCTGGGAAGTTAGCCTCAAACTTTTCTTTATTTTCAAAAGGATAATGAACCTGTGCATAAGGCATAGAACCTGATTCAAACCAGCAGTCAAAAACTTCTGGAATACGCTTCATTGTACCTTTTCCACATTTTGGACATTTGAAGGTTATCTTATCTACAAACTGCTTGTGTAAATCTTCAGGATAAGTTCCACTAAGGTCTTTAAGCTCCTGACGGCTGCCTACACATACAGTGTGTTTACAGTCCGGGTCATCACAACGCCAGATTGGAATTGGATTTCCCCAGTAGCGGTTACGGCTTACTGCCCAATCGCGAGCTCCAGCCAGCCATTTTCCAAAACGGCCTTCCTTAATATGAGAAGGCTGCCACTTAATCTGGGAATTAGCCTTAAGCAGTTTGTCGTGATAATCAGCAACCTTAACAAACCAGGAACCAATACCACGGTAAATAAGAGGAGAACCACATCTCCAGCAGTGTGGATAAGAGTGAACTACAGAATCCCTTTTTACAAGTTTTCCTTCATCCTTAAGTCTCTTAATAATGTCCTTATCTGCATCTTTTACGAATACGCCTTCATAATCAGGAACTTCAGAAGTAAACTTACATTCAGCATCAATAGGTTCAACATTTGGAACACCTGAACCACGGAATACCTTGTTATCTTCTTCACCGAAAGCTGGAGCAATGTGAACAATACCGGTACCATCTTCAGTAGAAACGTAATCAGCATTAAACATGCGGAAAGCACCCTGTTCACACTTCTGTCTTGATTCCTTTTCACAAACAGCAGGATCCTTCAGTCTTTCAAAGTAAGGGAAAAGAGGTTCATATTTTGTTCCTACAAAACACTTACCCTTCTTGCGGTAAATTATTTCGTAATCTTTTTCATCCTTATAATAGGCACTAAGTCTTGCTTCTGCAAAAATATAGTAATCACCAGATTCTTTATCCAGGATTTTTACATAGTCAATCTCCGGTCCCATACAAAGACCAAGGTTTGAAGGAAGTGTCCATGGAGTTGTTGTCCAGGCAATAAAGTATGTCTTACCATTTGTAATGTCTGAATCATCAAAGCCTAGTGCAGCTTCTGTAATCTTAAAGCGTACTGTTACTGTCTGGTCCTGAACATCTTTATAGCCCTGGGCAAGTTCATGAGTAGAAAGTACTGTTGAACAGCGAGGACAGTATGGAAGAATATATTTTCCTTCATATATAAGTCCTTTATTCCAGAGAGATTTTGCAACCCACCAGATTGATTCCATAAAATCCGGAGACATTGTTTTGTAATCATGATCAAAATCAACCCAGCGACCCATACGTGTAATTGTTTTACGCCATTCTGCTGTGTAACGAAGAACAGAGGCCTTACACTTTTCATTAAAGTTTGCAATTCCGTATGCTTCAATTTCATGTTTTGAGTTGATTCCAAGTTCTTTTTCAATCAGATTTTCTACAGGAAGTCCGTGACAGTCCCATCCGAAGCGGCGTTCAACTTTCTTTCCCTTCATTGTCTGATAACGAGGTACAATATCTTTTATTGTAGATGGAATAAAATGTCCAAAGTGTGGAAGACCTGTAGCAAATGGTGGTCCATCATAAAAAACGAAATCTTCAGCGCCTTCTCTCTGGCTGATGGATTTTTTGAAAATGTCATTATCCTGCCAGAATTTTAAAACGCTTTCTTCCTGTTTAGGAAAATCTACCTTTGTGTCTACGCTTTTATACATTGAAAGTCCCCTAAAGTTTGCTGCGTGATTTGCAGACTTTATTTATTATTTAAAGAGGCAGTTTCAGAAATCATGAAGTTTCGAAACCTGCATTATAAACTATACCACAAAATACATATTAAAATCTATAGATAACAATTAAAATGAATTGAACTTAAAAACAGTTTCCAGGGAGTAGAAGCTGCTTTACAGTTAAATCCCCTGCAGAAGAAGTTTTTTTGATTTTCTGGTGGAAAACCTCCATTTCAGATTATGAAAATTGACTTTGAATGTTTGGGGTAATATAATGATTTTAAGCTTGCTGTATTAAAAATGGAGTCATTGCCACTTAGTCTGAAAACTGTCATAAAAGACATGAAAGTGAATTGACCCTACGCTCAAA
>JAEEGK010014715.1_pt1 | contig 17444 bp, 18 predicted proteins | sample 8958771 | NCBI WGS metagenome assembly JAEEGK01 (sample SAMN16246547, study PRJNA631951) | gut metagenome | biome: gut microbiome; feature: rumen; material: SC-attached | host: Bos | place: Iran: Karaj | collected 2018-10
TGCAGAAGGCCGACATGGAGGTGAAGAGCAAACTCTACCTCGTAGAGGCTATCCGCGACTATCTGCGCGACGAATCAAAGAAAGACCAACTGTTACCTGCCCTGCTGATTACAGAGAAAGAGAGTGGCCTGGGTGAATCGGTGTCACAGTATAACGCCCTGCAGTTACAGCGTCAGAAGATCATCGCCAGCTCGAGCAAGGAGAGTCCGCTGGTGAAGGATCTCGATCAGCAGCTCGCCGCCATGCACGCCGCTGTGCTCTCATCAGCCGAAAACGCCATCAAGCAGTTGAAGGTGCAGATGAAGAGCGTGGCCGAGAAGGATAAGGAGAGTAAGCAGTGGCTGAGCTCAGCACCCCAGAAAGCCATCGGAGGTCTGACTGACGAGCGCGACTGGCGTGTGATGAATGAGGTCTACGTCTTCCTGCTGCAGAAGCGCGAGGAGGCACAGATGATGAAGGCGATGCGTACTGACATCCGTGTGCTGACTCCACCGCTGGGCGTGAAGGAGCAGAGCGCTCCTGTGAAGAAGAACGTCATCTTTGGTGCCTTCCTCCTGGGACTGTTTCTGCCAGCCTGCTGGATTTTCGTTCGTGAACGCAATGCCAGACAATAAGGGCTGCGCATGATCAGGGAGAAGCTGACATCAAGGATGGGGAAGGACGTCGTCTGGACGTTCGCCATTCAGATTACCATCATGCTCTGTGCCTTTGTGGTTACAAAGCTGCTGAGCAACCGTCTGAGCATCGAGGATTTCGGACAGTACAACGTCGTGAAGCGATCGGTACAGGTGCTGTCGTTCGTGATGCTGGCTGGTGTAGGCATCACCCTGCCACGTTATATCCCACTTTACAGGAAAAGCGAGCACCCCAAGTCCATCCGTCCCCTGATGGCTGCCTCCTTTATATATATACTATGTGTAACCATGGTGGTGTGCCTCGTCTTCGCACTCTTTAACCATCAGATGCAACAACTGATATTGGGAGAAGCCAACAACCCACAGCTACTTGTGATTGCGCTGGCCTATGCCTTCGCATTGGCCATGGCGCAGCTGACCTATGCCTACTACCGTGGAACCGGCAACTTCAAGTGGTATAACGGAACGAATCTGGGAATCAGCCTGGCCATTATCGTGCCGCTCATTGCCCTGCCTGCACTCACGACAATGAACGTATTCACCTCATGGCTCATCATCACGGCTCTGCTCGTCTGTTTTTATCTGGGACGTGAACTTCGCACAAAAGGGACTATCAACATTGAGCTTTCGGCAATCAAGACGGAACTGCAGACTATCACCAAATATTCTTCTGGACGATTGGTAGCAGATTTCTTCCTCTTCTCATTATCGGCTTTCCCTCTAATATATATCAGCAATGTACAAGGCTTGCAGCCTACGGCCTACTATTCAGTAGGTATCACATTCGTAACAATGGTGACACCACTTTACTCGTTTATGGGCATCATCCTGCTACCTTATGTCTCTGAGGCCATCGCTAAAAACGAGCTGCAGAAAGCAAACAGCTTCGTGGGCAAACTGGCACTTATCTATGTAGGCTCTGCTGTTCTCATCACTGCCGTTCTCTATATATTCATCAGTTTCCTGACCTGGCTCTTCTTTGCTGAAAGTTATCTGGTAACCACCAGCCTCTCGCGCATCATGATCCTCGCCATCCTGCCCCAGACGCTCTATCTGCTCTATCGCAATCCCATCGACGCGGTATCAGTCATCCCCTATAACACCATCATCCTGGGCATCTGTCTGGTGGTGATGATTGTGACATTCACCCTTGCCTCTACCCTCACCCAACTGGCCTGGGCATACACAGCTGTCTCAGTCCTCCAAGGACTGCTCTCCTGGTTCACATGGCTCATACTCAGCCGAAAATACGCAACGAAATGACCATACTCATCATAGCCCTCATTATCGCGCTGCTACTACTGTCGTGGAAATATATCCTCAAGTTGGAGCCAGCTGGGGTATTCGCTGGGCTTTGGATTGCGATGATTGGTTCAGCCTTACTTTTTCAAAGTATGATAATTCTTAAGCCAGGTGGTCTACTCTACATTTTGCTCTGCGTATTGGCGTTTGTGATGGGTACATCCTTTTGTGAAACATGCTACGTTCCAAAAGGTAATAATAAAAAGACATTGAGCTACAACAAAAATACTGGCTTTTCCTTTTTAATTATTCTTTTTCTTCTTTCTCTTGTAAATCCGCTCTATACTCTGACTCTTCACGGCTTCAAACTCTCTGCCCTATTCAGTGTCAGTGCACTTCTCAATATGAATGAAACTATCTCCGAAGACCGTTATTCTGGTAGAGACATTACGAATACTGTCAATCAAATATTTCTAATTTTCTCATATACAGCACCACTCATTGGCGGATTCTGTTATAGACTAGGTGGAAAGTATACGAAAGTGCTATCAATTATGACACTCTTGTCTGGTTTGCTTGTAGCACTGACCCAAGCAATGAAGATGGGGTTAATAACCTGCATTTTCCTCTGGCTATCAGGATTCATTATCTGTTCATACAGTTATAGACTGCCCATTAAACTGAATCTTAAATACATTGTATACTCTCTCATAGGCTTTATTATTTTGATGGTAGTCTTATTCTTATCTTTGACATTAAGATTCGGACTTCTGAATGAAAAGACTATTGAACTAACGATTGACAAATTTATCAGTTATGCTCTTGGCAGCGTATCCTGCTTTTGTATATGGTATGATTCCTACGATTTTCTGGATCTTACCTATGGAGCCAGAACTTTTTGGGGAATATCAAATCCTTTGGGCATATTAGAGAGATTACAGGGTGCCTATACGGAATTCATTAATATAGGATTGGGCGATAGGCTAATGATTACTAATGTATATACAGTTTTCCGATTCTTGATTGAGGATTTCGGCCCTTGGCTAAGTGTTATTCTCATGGGGCTTTTGGGGTATGCCAGTAAGTATTGCTTCAAGAATTTACTTCTTCACAATCATCTATTTCTGAATCAAACCCTATTGGCAGCTATCTACGCGTATGTAATGTGGTCATTCGCCACATCATTTTTCGCTTATACCAGCTACATTGTTTTGTTTATAGTTGCATATTTTGTTTTTTCACTCATTCAGACTGAAGAAGTATGAAATATCTATTTGTTCCTGTCAACTACAATTCGTACGATTCGCTTGAGTATTATATTCAGGCTATCTGTCATGCACTAGATACTGCCAATAATAATCATATCCTAGTCGATATCTGCGTAGCAGACAACACTCCAGAACCACAAGAAATCACAAAAGACAAGAAAGAATATGGAAAAGTCAATATTGTGGTCAGACATTATGATAACCCTGGTTACCTAAGTGCTGCTTTGAAGTCCATATATAGTGTAGATATCAATTCATATGATTATATTATCATTTCAAATGTCGACGTTCTGGTAGACAAATCTTTCTTCTGTTGCCTCGAAAAGCTGAAACTCGACAAACAAACGACCTGGATTGCGCCATCCATTTACTCTGAAAGCGAAAAACGGGATGTTAATCCTAAAATATCAGAACGTTATAGCAAGAGACGTCTTCAGCTACTACGCATGCTTTTCAGATTTCCACACCTATGGCATTTTTACACCAAAACTTTATACAAGCGAAAGAGCATAAATACCATTGTAGAGAAACCCCAACAGGACATATATGCTGGACATGGATCATTCATGATATTCACCAAAGATCTATTCACAAAAAACGTTTCTATGGACTATCCTGTTTTCCTCTTTTGCGAAGAAATATTTTTAGCAGAAATGGTAAGGAAGATTGGTATGAAAACAACCTATTTCCCATCCATTAAAGTTTACGATAAGGAGCATGCTTCGACGAGCCACATGAAACTCTCAAGATATTGCAAATACAATTTCGACGCCATTACTTATATCTTACACAGGTTTTATGAATAAAATTGAAAAAATAGTTTACGACATCCTAAAGAAACATCCACAGGCAAAGCTGTTCGTTCGTGACATCTATCAGAATGTCATGGATCTTATACCTGACAAGCCAAACTTTACAGCTAAAGAAATAAAAGTACTGGAAGGCTACTTTTGGGGATTCCATGATGTTTCACCTATTTCTAACGATGAGTCGCACATGCTCGGATGCAAATTGAATATTCCATTAAGAATGCCTCAACCAGGAGAGCCGTTGACTATTGGATATTGGGACATGAATTTTAAAGAATTTCATCCCGTTGACGATTCTTTTGCATGGGGCTATCACAAAGGATGCCGATTACAATGGTTGGGAAACTCAAATAGCCATTTCATTTTCAATACTTTTCACGACAATCGGCTATGTTCTGAGATCTGCAACATTAATAACGATGAAAAAAAATATCTTTCATATCCAATTGACACTGTCAGTTGGGATGGACAATATGCGACATCGTTTAGTTACCAGCGCCTTAATACCCTCATGCCTGGCTATGGGTATGACTATGAAGATGACAGTTTTCTGAACGAAAACCATCCTGACAATACAGGCTTATACCTGATAGACATCAACCAAAACACGCGAAAGAAGCTCTTCTCTCTTAACTATCTGGCCCAATTACAGCCTACTGCAAATATGAAAGGAGCAAGACATTTCGTCACTCACACAGAATTCTCAAAAGACAACAATTATATTGCATTTCTCCATCGATGGATTCACGACGATCCTGAAAAACGTTTTTCAAGACTCATCACTTGTAGGCTTGACGGTAGCGACATGTCAATTTCCCCAACTACTGACATGGTATCGCACTATGTTTGGGATCAAAAATGGGGCATTCTGGCTTACTGCCGCGTAAATGGCATTGACGGACATTTCCTGTTCAATGACGCTTCCATGAAACATTGGCGGCATATTGCACCTATTTTGAACTCAGACGGTCATCAGTCTTTTATTCCAAACTCAAACAGCTTTATAACAGACACTTATCCCGACGGACGCAGATATTCAAAAATGTATCGTGTAGGCTTAGATAACGACTCTGTCGAATTGATTGCCGATCTGAAGTCATACAAAGAATTCCAATCACCAAATTGTTATAAAAACTGGGCCTGCGACCTTCACCCACGAGTTAGTCCAAATGGTACATACGTTACATTCGATTCTGTCCATACGCGAGTGCGATCGTTATGCATAATGAGGTTAATTGATTAAAAGATTGGTATAAAACACAAATAATTCAAAAAAAAGTTGTACCTTTGCACGCTAAATGCGAAGATTATTAAAAAATCTGCCTCTAAGCATAATAAAAACGTATATAATACGTTTAATTTAAAAAAGAAAAAGTAGGATGGCCATCAAGTTAATGTATGTAACCAATGAGCCTCGTGTTGCCCAAATTGCAGAAAATTGTGGTGTGGATCGTATTTTTGTAGATTTGGAAGTACGAGGCAAAGCTGAAAGACAGGGAAACATTGATTCCGTAAAGTCTCATCACAGCTATAATGATATATCTCAAATCAAGAATGTACTGACTCAATCAGAGTTGTTAGTACGTTCTAATGCCATGAGTCCCTATTTAAAGGCAGAAATAGAAGAAATCGTCAGCAGAGGAGCAGATATCATCATGTTGCCCATGTGGACATCTGTAGACGATGCCAAAAAGTTCCGTGACTACATCAATGGCAGAGCGAAGGTTATGCTCTTGTTAGAAACCATTCCTGCAGAGAATGCATTAGACGAGGTGCTGGAACTTGACGGAATCGACGAGGTCTTGATAGGCCTTAATGACTTACACCTTCAATACGAACTAAAGTTCATGTTCGAATTGTTAGCTAACGGCAAGGTTGACGAACTGATGGGCAAACTCAAAGCCAAAGGTAAGTTCTGTGGCTTTGGCGGTATTGCCAGCCTCAACAAAGGTATGATTTCTGGTAAGAACATCTTAGCTGAACACTATCGTCTGAAATCCAATATGGCTATTCTCTCCAGAAGTTTCTGCGACACATCAAAGATCACAGATCTGGCAGAAATAGAGAATATTTTCCATGAGGGTATGAAGGAGATCAGAGACTATGAAACATTCCTATCGCATAGATCTGCATCCTTTTTCGAAGCAAATCGTAAGGAAGTCATTGAGAAAGTTAATGATATTATCAGTAAATAAGGAATGGAATTAAGCTATTCGCTACTAAGAAACATTGAGAAGTCTCAAGGAGGTTCGTTCTACCTTCTTGACACAGAACAATTCTCAAAGAATTACAATGAGCTAATCGATGCTTTTCGTTCCATTTACCCTAAGACTTTCATTGCCTATTCATACAAAACAAACTACATACCTCGTCTCTGTCAACTCGTCGACGAATTAGGAGGATATGCAGAAATCGTCTCCGATATGGAATATGAAATCACCAAGCGATTAGGTATTCCTATCAGCAAGATTCACTTGAATGGCCCATATAAGAACGCTGCCGTTTCAAAGGAAATCATCCTTGGAGGCGGCATTGTCAATCTCGACGACTATGTAGAGGTTCCACACATTCTTCAAATAGCGAAGGAACACCCCAACAAAGACATCAGGATTGGGTTGCGCTGTAATTTCGAGATCAACGACGGTATCACATCACGCTTTGGTTTTGACGTCACCAAAGACGCTTTTCATCAATTAGTAAAAGAATTGTCAGCTATCAACAATATCAGAATCGTAGGAATTCAATGTCATTTTGCGTCTAGGGCCTTAGACACATGGCAACCAAGAGCTGAAGGAATCTGCCATCTTGCAAAGGAAGTCCTTCCTGAACTGCCTGAACATATTGATCTTGGTGGTGGACTTTTTGGAAAGATGAAGGACTCTCTCAAAAAGCAGTTTGACATAAGAATTCCCAATTATAAGGAATACGCTCAGGAGGCTGCAACACTCATCAGCAAAGAGTTCTCAACAATGGATCAGCAGCCTGATTTGTTGATTGAGCCTGGTAGCGCTTTAGTGGGAGATGCGATGAAGTTTGTTGCGCCTGTTGTGAGTATCAAAGACATCAGAGGTAAAGCCATCGCCACTCTTCTTGGAAGCGTATACAACATCAACCCCACCCTCAACAAGAAGAATCCTCCTATCACAGTCTACAGCGAGAAATCCAAAGAACGTCAGGTGTATCATGACCTCGATTTCGGAGGTTTCACCTGCATAGAGGGCGATTATCTGTACAAAGGCTACGAAGGGCCTTTAGCTGTGGACGACCTAGTGGTATTTGATAATGTGGGTTCTTATTCTGTGGTCTTAAAACCTCCTTTCATCTTACCCAACTTCCCCATACTTGAGCTAAACAAGGATGAAGTAAAAGTGGTGAAAAGAGGAGAGACTTTTGATGATTTGTTTCACACCTATGAATTCAAATTCTAAAGATGATGTGGATAGTCTTCAATAATGCAGTCAAGCGTATCGGTGATATTATCATATCACTTTTTGCACTATTGATTCTGTCACCTGTGATGATTATCTGTGCCATCAAAGTGAAACTTGATTCAGAAGGCCCCATTATTTTTAGACAAGACAGACTGACAAAGGGGGGACGGGTATTTAAAATGCTGAAATTCCGCTCTATGATCAATCATGCAGAAAAGCAAGGAACAGGTCTGTTTAACTATGAAGACGATCCTCGTGTTACGCGGTTTGGAAGATTCCTTAGAGATCATAGTCTTGACGAACTACCCCAGCTTTTCAATATCTTAATGGGAGATATGTCTCTAGTAGGCCCTCGCCCTTGTGTCGTATATGAACTAGGAGATTATGACACACTTAACAAGCGTTTCAAGAAACGCTTTGAGGTCGTTGCTGGTCTGACTGGATATGCCCAGATACAAGGTCGTAATGAACTGGAATGGGATACCAAAGTTGATTTTGACAATCAATATATCGACTTGTTTAGGCGATGGGGAGTGGTTTTGGATTTATATATTATTGCAAGAACTTTCATTGGCGTATTTAGGCATTCCAATATATACGAGAATAAAATAGAAGAAAACATCAGTAATCAGTTGTCAGCAGAGTTGGCTCAAGCAAAGGTCATCGAGATGGCACATCAAACAGAAATAGAAAATGGATAATAATCAGCGTTTGATATGGTTAGGAGGTGAAATCCTCCCTGTAAATGAGGCGAAAATCAACATTCTCTCCCCAACTTCACAATTCGGACTGAACGTATTTGAAGGTGTACGCTGCTACTGGTCCGAATCAGCAAAGCAACTCTATGCTTTCCGTTTGAAAGACCACATCAAGCGCTTGCATCAGTCAATCAAGTTGATGCGAATGAACAGTCCATATACAACGAAAGATTTTGAGCAAGGTCTCATTGATGTGGTTAAGGCCAACAACTATCGCGAGGATATCTCTGTACGACAGACCGTCTTCGTAGATGGCCTTGGAGGCACTTGGAATTCTTGTGAACCAGTCAACATGTTCATTGCTCCCATTGCAAAACAATTCACCCCTATCACACAGAAAAAGGGACTTCGATGCCAGATTAGTTCATGGGAACGTATCAGTGATCGTAACCTTTCACCTCGTGCCAAAGTAGGTGCCAACTATATCAATAGCCGAATGGCTTATCTCCAAGCCGTTGAAGATGGATATGACACTGCTCTTTTTCTTAATAGTCAGGGAAAAGTCTCCGAAGGTCCTGGATCATGCTTTTTTATGGTAAGAGATCATCAACTATACACACCTCCTGTAACGGCATCTGTTCTTGAAAGCATAACTCGCGACACTATTATCAGGATGGCAAAGGAGATGTATGGACTAGAAGTTGTTATACGTGACATAGACCGTACCGAGTTGTACATCTGTGACGAAGCATTCCTCTGTGGTTCGGCTATGGAGATCACGCATATAACTGATATTGACGGTTACACTATAGCAGACGGGAACCTTGGTGAAATCACCCATCAGCTGTCTGATAGCTATTACGAGATTGTAACAGGTCAGATCAGCCAATACAAAGACTGGCTTACACCTATTTATTAATATATGGCAAAGCTATATCAACAAGGGCTCGTTTCAATCATAACGCCTGTATTCAATGCAGGTCGTTATCTTGAACAGACCATACTCTCTGTATTGAAGCAAAGCTATGAAAACTGGGAGTTGCTCCTTATTGATGATTGCTCTAGTGATAACTCAGGTAGTATTATCCGCAAATATGCAGAGAATGATCAGAGAATCATTTACCATCGCCTTGACAGAAATTGTGGTGCTGCTGTAGCACGCAATACGGCCATCAGTCTTGCCAATGGTGAATATCTGGCTTTTCTGGATAGTGATGACCTCTGGATGCCTGATAAGCTTAAAAGCCAGTTGTATTTTATGAAAGAGAAAGAGTGTACTTTCTCTTTCACGCGAATCAACATCATTGATTCGGATAATCAGGTACAGAAGTCTCATGTTCCCATCCCTCTGAAGGTCAATTATGATTATCTCCTAAAAAAAACAGTCATTGCAACTTCCACCGTATTAATCAATAGAAATAATCTTCCCAACTTTTCGATGCCGTTAAGACGTGGTGGTCAAGATTATGCAACATGGTTACTCTTGTTAAGAGACATTGACTTTGCTTACGGACTTGATCAATGCCTGACCTCCTATCGCGTCAGCAACCAATCTCTATCTTCCAACAAGCTGGATAGTGTACGTCAAGTCTATGAGATACAGACTGAAGATGAACATATCAGTAAGTTACGAGCCGTTATGAATACGATATGTTTCTGCATTTATGCATTTAAGAAACATTATCTCTAAAACAGTGCTGTAAACATGAAAAGGTTCATAGACTTTTGTATTTCAATCGTTTGTCTGATTGTATTCTCTCCTCTCTTGGTCATCTGCTATTTGGCAGTAAGATTTGAAGACGGAGGGCCTGCCATTTATAAGCAGGAACGAATAGGCCGAAAAGGGAAGCCATTCTTCATATATAAATTCAGAAGCTTAACAATAGATGGTGATCGAGATGAGTACGCTCTCTTCAAACATGAGAAGAACGAAAACTTGACACACGTAGGAAGATTCCTGAGAGACCATCATCTCGACGAACTGCCTCAGCTGTGGAACGTTCTGAAGGGTGATATGGCTTTCATCGGGCCACGCCCAGAGCGGAAATACTATATCGATCTAATCATGAAAAAAGACTCCAGATACGAGAGGCTTTACAAATTGCGCCCTGGCATTACAAGCTACGCCACCCTGCACAACGGCTATACCGACACGATGGAGAAGATGCTTATCCGTCTGGAAATGGATCTCTACTATCTGGAGCACCAGTCTTTCTGGTTTGATGTCAAACTACTGTTTCAGACTTTTATCAGCATCGTAAGTGGGAAGAAATTCTAATGCTTTTTTAGATGTAACCTCAATAATGAGGATTCCAAGACCATATCATTCTTACTAAGGCTCTTAATATAAAAGCTTTCATAAATGGCATTGACACCAAATTGTCTCAGCACCTCAACATCAGTCACAAGCGTATCGCCCAAAGTCCTGTCGAACATAGAAGGATTATTCAATATGAGTTTGTCGTCAGTTCTCTCAAATCGATAAATCACAGGTTTATCATGCAAATTGGACAACTGTAGCAGATCGTATTGGAAACTCCAAGTAATCTTATGCTCATCAAAAGTAGTTATTGCGTTATTTGATAAAGAATCCATTCGCTCCAACAACCACATACCATCCAAATCACCATTATCAGATGTTTCTATGGTGCACGACACCAACAGAGATAATACTGCTGTTATTATGTAGAATATCTTTTTCATTTTGCTATGATGCCTGATTTAACTATCGATATTTGAATGCCATAGTTGTCGCCCAATATCTGTCCCTGATCCATACCGAATGCCCCTCGGAGGCACCAGCCCTTCTGAAACAGCCAAGAGAGTTCTGCCAGCAGGCTCAGATTATGTTGCCGTGATGTGTAAGGGTCATTATAAGTACCATATCCCGTCTGATAAGTAGCCAGCAAACGATAGTGGAGTGATGGTAACGGCTGTCCACTCAAGCCAAGATGCCAAGCCACAAAACGGTTATTGCTTATATTGATAGTACCATCGTCATTATACAGCGGCGAACGGTAGAGAGGATTACCCATCACCTGGCCCCAATGTTGCCAGCCTGTAAAAAGATGATGATTATAATAATTGTCCTGACCACATATATGACTGCTGATATATTCAGAATGATCATGATAAACAGGACCACTTTGATATTTCGTATACAAATACTCTACAACAACATTCTGCAACCAAGTGCCCTTACGCAGCTGTAACTCTGCACCCAACATCATATCTTTGAAATCATACATAAAGTAACGAGAATCCTTCTTCTCTTTCCATTCCGAACCCTCGCCATATCCATTATAGTTTATCATAAACATGGCTGAATGATCTTCAAAGAAATGATCTGCATATAGACTGACTCGCCAATCCTCATGATCATAATTGAGTCGCATAACCCAACTACCAAGCTGATTTCCTTCTGCATTCTTATAATCACTGGTTACTTCGTCGCTGCCAGAACCACCAGGAAAGAACGCATGCCACATTCCTTTTATACCAGACTCATTGGTAATGACGACTTCTTTCCCATTTTCATCCCTATACGTCTTTCCTCCAAACTGCGCAGCCATCTCAAGTCCCAATTCTGCGGTGAAACGGCCAGGACCAACTTTCAAATAGCCAGCCTTGCTATGGTATAGGGTATTTTTGGTATATCGCTCATGTGGCGCGACAAAATCCTTCTGCCAACCATCATCAGTATACATACCATAGACGATATGTCCCTTGAGGGCGAGCCACTTCTTGGTGCCTGGAATCGTCCAGTAGTCAGGCAGGGCAAGACGCACCTGAGGCACAGGACGGGCATTGATGCCTAACGTCTGAGAACCTGTACTCAGTTCCTGGTTCTTCAGTTCCATGGGCTGTTCCTTGGCACCAACGGTGAGTACACCTTTCAGCCAACGGCCTTCGACATAGGCCTGCTGTACCACCAAAGTACTGGTGAAGCCTGCTGCCACAGCCAGATCGGCACCATAGCCAAGGCCCCACTTACGGCCATCGTCAGCTGAGAGCGGACGCTGGAGGGCTCCACGCACAAAGCCATTCGACGTCTTCAGCGAACTGAGTCCGTACTTATTGGCATTCAGCCACAATGGGGTATGGTCGCCTGAGGAGAGTGTAGCCTGTATCTCCATACGATACTGCAAGCTGTCGAAGAGCGAACGCTCCTGTGCCTTGACAGCCAGATGGCTACACATTATTAATAATATAGAAGCGAAATATCTCATATTGGGTGCAAAGATACGATTAAGTAAGCGAAAAACCAAATTTATTTGTGTTTATAGGGAAAATCCCCTCCCTGTTTAGGGAAAATCCTTTGCAAACCTGCCGATTTTGTCGTTACTTTGCACTGTGAATCAAAAATAACGAATGTTGAACTATCAAAATGATACGATTATGAAGAAGATGTTTTTCGCACTGATGGTGATGCTGACCACAACGATGACAGCAAGTGCAATGAGCTACGAGCAGGCCCGTAGCGAGGCCCTGTTCCTCACCGACAAGATGGCATACGAGCTGAATCTGACTGATGAGCAGTACGAAGCAGCTTACGAAATCAATCTCGACTACCTGATGGGGGTAACAGGACGCGCAGATGTTTTCGGCACCTACTGGGAGCGCAGGAATCTCGATCTCAGCTATATCCTGCTCGACTGGCAGTGGAGCGCCTATCTGGCAGCCAACTATTTCTATCGTCCACTCTATTGGGAGGCAGGCTACTGGCACTTCGGTGTCTATCGCCGCTATCCGCACCGTGACTATTTCTACTTCGGACGTCCGCACTTCTATGCTTCCTATCGCGGCGGACATGCCTGGCATATTCATGGCGGACATGGTTACTACTACGGCCACAGAGACCACTTCCGTGCACCCCACAGAGAGCATTTCGGCATGCATGATCGCTGGAATCGTGGTGACTTCCGCGGACCTAACCACAGCTCTACACGCATTACGGGGCGTCCTGGTGGTAATCCTGGAGGCAGTCACGGAGGTAGAATCGGTAACAATACCCCTGGCAACAACCGTCCATCGAATGGAGGCGGCAGTGTAAATCGCAGACCCAACAACAGCTTTGGTGGATCATACGGTGGCAATCGTCCGAATAGCGGATCATACGGTGGCTCATACGGAAGCCGTCCGAACAGCGGTTCTCACAGCAGCAGCCCTAACGTGAACAGAGCACCCTCGCGCATCACAGAAAGTACTCACATGGGCAGTGGTGTACGTCAGGGAAGCAACAGCGGACACGGTGGATTCACGAGCCGTCCCTCTTCTGGCAGTGGTTCCTTTTCTGGAGGTTCTCACTCAAGTGGCACACGCTCTGGCGGTGGTTCCTTCTCAGGTGGATCACGCGGTGGTGGTTCACACTCAAGTGGTTCTCACGGTGGAGGCTATCATGGTGGCGGAGGTCACTTTGGAGGCCACAGATAACGAAGGCTACAGTTCAAGTGTTCGCACTTCCGCATTCGACATCCTCTGAATATCGCTCATTGACTTTTTATAATATACTGCCTGGATGGCCTTGTTCATAATCCCATGGCCTACAGCCAGCACCTTCTTTCCTGGGTATGTCTTCCTGACATAAGCGATGAATTCGCCAGCTCTGGAAAGAAGGTTTTCTAATGTCTCAATGTCATCAGGCCACACCTCGCCCTTCAGCTCTGGGATAAAACGACCAGTAAAACTGCCCCAGTCGCGTTCGCGCAACAAGGAGGTAGTCATCACCTCGAGACGATGGGGCTCAGCAATGATTCGAGCCGTATCGACAGAGCGTTTCAAGTCGCTGGCAATGACTGCATCAAGGTGACGGTCCTTCCAAGCTTCACTGAACTCCTGAGCCTGGCGGATGCCATTCTCGTTGAGCTCGCCCTGCGACTGTCCCTGCATAATCTGACGGGCATTATCCACCGTCTCACCGTGTCTGACTAAATATAATGTGGTCATAATTCTCTAAATTTCCTGCAAAAATACGAAAAAACTATAAACTGTAAACAAAAAACTATAAACTTTTTGTATATTTGCAGCGCAAAATTAAGAAAATAACGCATATGAAGATATTACAAAGTTCAGTTTTCCGTGCCATCAGTTCCATTGCCATAGGTATTCTGTTGATAAAATATCCTGATAATACCGTCACGTGGATCACGGTGGCCATTGGTATCCTGTTCCTGCTTTCAGGACTGATTTCACTGATTGTCTATGTGAACGCCCGCAAAAACGTGTCGGAGTATAAGATCATTGATGCCGAGGGGCGCGTAGTGGCAGGCGAAAAGCCCACCTTCCCCATCGTTGGTGTGGGTAGTCTCATCCTGGGATTCCTGCTCGCCCTGACACCCAACATTTTCATCACAGCCCTGATGTATATCATCGGCGGCATCCTGATTCTGGGAGCCATCAACCAGTATATGAACCTGATCAACGCCCGCAGGTACGGCAAGATAGGCTTCGGCTACTGGGTGTTCCCATCCGTCATCCTGCTGATAGGTCTCTATGTCATCATCAAACCAATGGTTCCTGCCAGTATGGCGATGCTCATTCTGGGTTGGTGCTCACTGCTCTATGGTGTGACTGAACTGATCAACTCCATAAAATTCCACACTGACAAGAAGAAGTTCAGGGAAGCGCAGGAGATCCAGGTAGCTGAGGAGGTCGTAGAGAACACTGAGGAACTGACGGCCGAGGAGGTCAAGGACGAAGCACCTGACGATAAAAATCTGCCTTACGCTCCAACTTCATCGGATAAGCTCTAGAGCTGCTGGGCATACGATAGAGGCGCAATGGGCGGCCTTCGAACGTAAAGCCCACAAATTCACCCACCTTAGGAGATGCTACACCAAACTGGCGACAGGCTATTTCTGTGGCCAATTGTCCTGCCGTGACGATACTTTCACACTGGGGAAGATCGCGTACCATCTGACGCAGATCAGTCTCCTCCACGATTTCAAGATCTTTGTCTGAGGCCGTACCAGTCGTACGACGGATGCGCGTAGCGGTATCAAAGAGGGCGATACCTTGTGCTTCGAGGAAAGGGATCAACTGATCCAGCCGGAAGCACTTATGTGCAGCATCGACGAAATGGTCCTTATCCTGAAAAAAGAGTAGTCCGAAGATGCGCCACATGTCGTTGATGAAATTCGGATAATAGAACTTCATCGACCAACGTTTCTCCGAAGGAGGAAAGGTGCCAAGCATCAACAGCCTGGCACCTATGGGGAGAAACGGTTTGAAAGGATGACGCTCAATCTCCATCACTTTTCACCTTTCACTTTTCATTTCTTCATCCCTTCCATCACTTCCTCTGAGAAGCCCTGGATGTAGGTTCTCAGGATATCGATGCCACGCTTGTTCTCACGTCCCCAAGGGATGATGAGGTCGGCAAACTTCTTCGTGGGCTCGATAAACTGCTCGTGCATAGGCTTCACATCGTTTTCGTAATGGTCGAGCACCATTTCGACGGTACGTCCACGCTCCACGACATCGCGACGGATATTACGGATCAGGCGCACATCACTGTCTGTGTCCACGAAGATCTTCAGGTCCATCATGTCGCGCAGTTTCTTGTAATGCAGCGTCATGATTCCCTCGAGGATGATAACGGGTTTCGGCTCCAGATGAATCGTCTCAGGCAGACGGTTAGAGAGCACATACGAATAGGTAGGCTGTTCGACGGCCTCACCGTTTCTCAATTTCTTGATCTGTTCCGTCAGCAGTTTCCAGTCGAAGGCATCAGGATGGTCGAAGTTGATCTGTTTTCGCTCCTCTGGTGTCAGCTCAGTCGTGTCGTTGTAATACGAATCCAAAGGGATGACAACTGCACAGTGAGGAGGCAGCACCTTGGCAATACGTTTCACGACGGTGGTCTTGCCCGAACCCGAACCGCCAGCAATTCCAATAATGATCATTGTTTTATTTACGATTTACAAATTGACGATTTACGATTTACAGATTGACGATTAACTATTTCGACAGATAGACGACTGTCGGCAGATGGTCACTAAAGCCGTTGAGCCACTGGCCTCCAGCATGTGTACGCAAGGTATTGCCCTTATAGGGACCATCCTGCTGGATGAGATAAGGACGACGGAACACCTGATAGTCAGACAGTTTCAGTCCCTTGCCCCCAAGGAGCGACGACGAGACGATAATCTGGTCGAACAGATTCCAGGAGCCCTGGAACTGCAGGGTACCTTCGCCAGCAGCCAGCACGTTCCACCAAGGATTATAGAGGTCGCCCTCATCCACTTCAGCCGCTTCGCGCTTCGCTCCCAGACACTTCGCCATAGAGGCATCCTGAGGATCGTCATTCATATCACCCATAATCAGCAGCTTCACCTGTGGATCGTCTTTCAGCAACGAGTCTTTTACCACCTTGAGCTGCGAACCGCCTTCCTCACGATAGTAGGAGGTGGCACCACGCGAGGGCAGATGGTTCACCACGATAGTGACATGCTCATCGGCCAGCGTACCACTGACAATCAAGAACCCACGACTGGCACGATTCGCATCCTCTGGTAACCTATATATATAAGGTACGAGCTTCACGTCACGCACACTGAAGCGCGCAGGGTCGTAGAGTAGCGCACAGTCCACCCCTCGCTGGTCTGGACCCTCGATATGTACATACTGATAATGACGGGCTTTCAGGGGAGCCTCGTTGCAGAGATCCGTCAGACATCTGGCGTTCTCCACCTCTGCTACTCCGATGGCAGCACACCCCTCCTGTAACTTGTCAGTTCCCATCTCTGAGAGTACACGTGCCATGTTGTGCAACTTGTTGACATACTTCTCACCCGTCCACTTATAGGTACCCTCGGCCAGGAACTCATAGTCGTTCTTACCCTCGTCGTGACAAGTGTCAAACAGATTCTCCAGGTTATAGAAGCCTATCGCATAGTCGGCTTTACCTCCCTCAGGACGGGATCCGCTGACAGTCATTGTTGTCAGAAAAGCCCCCAGAAATAATAGTAATATTCTCATATCCGATCGTTTATGAGTGCAAATATACCACAAAAATCCGAGCACACAAAGAAAAAGGAGCAAAAAAGTTTGTAGATTCCAAAAAAACTTCGTACCTTTGCACCCGCTTTATGCGAAATTTGTATTTAAACATTAATATTTTAACAAAAAATGAAAAAAGGTATTCATCCAGAAAACTATCGCCCCGTCGTATTCAAGGATATGTCCAACGGCGATATGTTCCTTTCGAGGTCTACAGCAAAGACGAATGATACAGTAGAATTCGAAGGCGAAACTTACCCAGTGGTAAAAGTCGAAATCTCTAGCACCTCTCACCCGTTCTACACTGGTAAGAGCAAGCTCGTTGACACCGCAGGTCGTGTTGATAAGTTCATGAGCCGCT
>JAEEGK010014719.1_pt1 | contig 17441 bp, 10 predicted proteins | sample 8958771 | NCBI WGS metagenome assembly JAEEGK01 (sample SAMN16246547, study PRJNA631951) | gut metagenome | biome: gut microbiome; feature: rumen; material: SC-attached | host: Bos | place: Iran: Karaj | collected 2018-10
AATTAATCTATTTACATAAACTTTTAATAAATCATTTGATTTTATCATTTCTTTTTTACTTTCTTTCCAAATTGTTTTAATTTTTATTTTTCCATTAATAATTTAAATTTCAGCTCAACAGCTAGATAATATTTATCCACAATTTTATTATTCATTATAATTTAAAGTTTTTTATAAATAATAAAGATGAAAATATTTTTTATATTCAGACAATCACATTTACTTTCACTATATTTATCACAATAATTCTTCTATTACTATTATTAAGAGAAAATGAGGTAAAATATAATTAATTTCATTTTAAGTAAATACAGATTTTTTTTTGTCATAAGAAAAATTAAAAATTAATAAAAACAATTATAACAATAATTTAAAACAATAAAATAATAATTATTTTAAATAAACATTTTAATTAACTCATTATTATTTAAAAAATATTTCTAAAATATACAAAATTTAATAAATATAAATAATTTTTATGTTAAATTGATAAAATTATTATAATTTATATATTAAGAAAAAAATCCTTCTTCAAAAAATTGTTTATCTAATCTTCTAATTTTTTCCATTTTTAATCTTTTAATTCTTTTTTCAACTTGAGAATTAAAAAAATTCGAATTTTGAGGAGGATTTTCAACTTTATCTTCTTCATTTTCATTTCCTTCTTCATTTTCATTACTTTGACATAATCTACATATTATTTTATTATCTTTTTTTAAACAACAATAAGAATGCATTAAGTGTCCACAATGAAATAATTCAATATTTCCTTTTTGATTTTTATTAAATTTTTTATCACAAACATCACATTTATTTATTTTATAAAAATTACCTTTTTTAATTTCTTCAAGGAAATTTATATTTGTTTTATCTACTGAAGATATACTTAATCTTTTTATTATTCCTAATATTCTATTTGTGTGAATATAATTATTCATTATGTCTTTAAATATTTGTTTATAATCTTGATATTCAGCGTTTTCACTATCTAAAATAAATTGTAATATTTGTTTTATATCAAAGAAAGAAAACATTTTTTGATATATTTTCTCAATTCCATTTTTAATTAATACTGATAATTTTTCCTTTAAATCACCTTTATATTTATTTTGTAAATCATTTCTTAATTCATTACATTTTCTAATTAACATATCCCAAAATTGCTCATTTGAATTTGTTTGAGCATTTTCACAAATTTCAATTGAAATATCAATAAAAGAATAAAAGTTTTGTTCTGAGATTTCATCATATTTATTATTATCTTGCATTGATAAAAATTCTTTTGATACTGATTCTAAAGATATTTTTATTGCTTCTTGAAATTTTAAATATCTTTGAAATAAAAATATTTCACCTTCTATTAAGTTATATTTTTCACATATTCCAATACATTTTTCAGGATATAAAATTCTTTTTTTTAAATTTTTTAACACTTCTTCTTTTTTACCTAATTTACATAATAAATCAAGTTGAATTGGTAATAAAAATATATAATTTTGATATTCTTGGTCTCCAGGAGATAATTCTTCTTCTTTATATTGTTGTAATATGTATTCAATGTAATTTAATTTATCTTCATTTTCTAAAATATCTATAACTAATTTTTGGTTGTTATCAAACCATATAGTTATTAACTCTGATAATAATTTAATTGATAATTTAGATAAATTTAATATATTATCTAAAATTGTTTTTTTGAAAGAATTTAAAGTATCATTATTTTTAATATCATATAATAATTTAAGAGTTTTTTCTATAAAATTAAATACTACTTTGTCTTTATTTGGTTTATAATATTCTTTAATATAAGTTATTAAACATTGATTATAATCGTTTATAATTTGTAATAAATATATTTTTATTGCAAAAAAGTTTTCATTTCTTAAGTATTTTAATAAATCGATTATTTCATTATTTTCAAAACTATCTTTATAATTATTTAAAGTATCATTTATTATTTGTGCCATTTTATTCATTTCTCTTTTTTCAATTTCTAAATGAAATCCAAACAAATCTTTACCTTTTTCTTTCTTAATATTATTTTCCTTATTAAAATAATCTAATAAAAATTTAATTCCTTCAATAATATTTTCTTTATCAATTAAATTTCTATAATTTTTTTTTTTAATAGTATAAGTTTTTTTAGAAATTTCAATAATAAAAGTATAAAAATCAAAAGTAATCCAAAAATGCTCAGCATAATTTTTTCCTTTTTCAATTAAATTTTGTATTAAACTTAAAAAATCTAAATTAATTATTGGTTTTTGATTTAATTTCATTCCTTTATATATCATAGAATCTAATTGTATATTAGAAAGAGCATTAAATGATTTATTACTAAGAAACATTTTAGAAAGTAAATAAAAAAAAGATAAAGAATCAATTTGAACAAAAACATCAAAATAAGTATCTTGAATTAACCAAATAAAAATTTGTTGAATATTAACTATATAAAGATTTTCTTCTATTATTGTATTTGATTGAAAATTTATTCCTTCAATACATAAATTTATATACCATAATAATTTAATTCCTATATATTGTTTACTTTTTATAAAATCTGAAATTGAAATTTTATCTAGAATTTCTTTATATGATAAAATAGAATCTACTTCTTGAGATATATTAGACATTTTAAAACTTTCTTGTATTGATTCTAAAGCAGATTGATAATTTTTTTCTTTTCCATTCATATAAATATAAATTAATGGGGTTAGTAATTGATAACTTTGACAAAGACTTTTAATTATTTCTCTCTCAATACTTTTAATATTTAAATGATATAATATTTGAGATAAAATATCGATTTCATTTTTTCCTGCATAAAAAGATATTATTTTTTGTATAATTTCATAGTCTAATTCTTCCTTTATTTCATCTTTTAAAATATATGATTCAAGATTATAAATAAATAACCAAAGAAAATTTTTTTGCTCAAATAAAGGTAATATATTATAAAATAAGAAATTTTGAGAATCAATTTCTAAACATAAATCTATACAAGTTTTTATACAATCACTTATAATATTGTTATATTCATTTTTTTGAATTAAATAAAATGAATTGTCTAAATTTATGTTAACGTAATTAACAATTAATTCCTTTAATAATAATGAAATAACTTCTTTTCTTTTTTCATCATTAATTGGTAAACCAAGAAAAGCATTTTTTTCTCCTAAATAAATATCAATCCCTAATTTCAAAGATTCAATCCATTCATTTTTCTTTTGAAGTTCTAAGATATAATTATCATAAGTTAATAATTTTCCTTCTTGCATTAATTCTTCAGTAATAATAATTATAATATTATTTTCTCCTAAAATTTTTATTAAAGGAGGTTTTATTTTTTTTTCTTCTTTTTCATTTATATTCAATTCTTCTTCAATTAAATTAAAATATTCATTATCCTTAAATACATTAAAATTTTTTTTAATAATTAAACAAGAATCATTATTTATTTGTTTTTTTCCTTTAATCAACTCTGGTAATAATAAACCGGAATTTAAAACTGATAAATTATTATCAATATCAAAAATACAAAATATTGAATTTAATAAAAATTGGATTTTAATTATTTGACAGTTATTTTCATATTGTCCTAATAATATTAATTCTAATTCTTTATTATTAAATTTAATAGAATATATTTTAACAATTTTATCATAAGCTATTAAAAATAAAATATGTTTTTGTTCTAAATCAAAATCATTCTTTAAAGCAATTTCATTAATATCAATTCTTTTTTTTCTTTGAAAAGTAAAAGTTCTAGGTAAATATCCTATTCCAAAACAAAAATCAGGAAATATATTTTTATTATCATTATCTTGATTAATATCAAAAATAATATTATTATTCTCAATGTGATAAATACAAATTTTTTTTTGAGAAACAAAAGCCATTAAATCAGGAATTTTTCCTTTTATTTTTTCTTTTTCATTAAATGTATTTAACATTTCAATTTTATAATACAAATTATCACTTTCATTAATAATATTATTACATGTTATAGAAGCATTAAAAAAAAATTTTTTAGAAAGAATAATTTTATTAACTTTACCAGAAATATCACTTGAAATAAATGAACAACTTTTTCCATCACAAGTAATTAATTTAATTGATAAGATACATTTATTATGTTCTTCAGAAAATAATTTTATATGTTTTAAAGTTTTAAGATCCCATAATATAATCCATCCATTTGAATAACCACTTATTAAATAATTTAAATCATTTGAGGCATCAATACAAGTAACTTTTATTTTTCTTTTTTTTTCAAAAGTTTCATAATTTAAATTTCCTATTTCAATTTCTTTTCCTAGTGAAAATATTTTTATTATTCCTAATGAATTTCCTAAGAAAAAATTATCATTTTTAAAAAATAAAGAAGTGATTAAATTATGTTTTATTTCTTCTTGGATTCTTAAAAATAAATTTAGTTTTAATTGAATTTGAAAAGGTTCATAATTATATTTATTGTTTATTAATTTAGAATAATTTTGATTATCTTCTATTTGAGTTAAATAATATTTAGTTTCAAAATAATTTATTAATTCAATTGAATTATTTAAATCTGGTATTTCTATTTTTTTTTGCTTTCTTTTTATTTGATTTTCAATATTCGAATTATCATATAAATTATTTATTATATTATTTTCATTATTTTCTTTTTTGTTTTCTTCCTCAAATTGATTTTTATTTTTATCATTTTCTAAAATATCTTCAATATCAAAATTATTATTTTGATTATTTTCTTCATTTTCTAAAATATCTTCAATATCATAATCTTCTTCATCCATTTTTTTAATGTCAAAAAACAATAAAAATTTATTTTATTATTTTCTATTTAATTTAAATTTTAAAATATGATGTTAAAAACAAATGTAAATATCAAAAATAGTAATCAGAATAAAATAGGATATAAAACAGTTAGAAATATAATACTTCCAAATGATTTTTATCAAAAATTATTTGAAGCAGAAACACAATTTCAATTAAATCCAACAATAAAAAATTGTGAAGAACTATTATCATATTATAAACAAGGAGCTGAATATTTTACTCAAAAAAATAGTAAACATCATACATATTTTATTGAAGCAATACAAAAAACTATTTCTATTCATATGTCTTCTAAAATTATTATTAATAATAATAAAGAAATTAATTCTATTAATCAAATTATAAACAATAAGAATAGTAAAAAGCATTGGAATCCTAAGATTAAAAATCAAATCAATAAATTCAATTTAAAAGAATATGATTTTAAATCTGAATCTAAAAAGATGATAAGTAATTTAAATTATTCGATTAAAAAAAGTATGAATTTATTTCTTAAAAATAAAATGAACCAGGAAAGTAATTTTAGGAAAAATGTTGAAAAAAAAATATTCAAAACTAGATTAGAAAAAAAAACTAATGAAAACATAGATAAATATAATACTCCTAAGAAAAGAAGAAGTTTTATTTCAATTTCTTCAACAAATTTATTAAAAAATAATTTTCAAAATCATTCTGATTCAAAAGAAAGAAGAATATCTTATTCAAATTTTAGAATTCATTTAAATTTTAATTTAAATAATGATGAACAAATAAATAGAAAAAGAGAATTTCTAAAACAAGATTTATCGAATGATATAATTTATTTTTTAAAAAATTATAATAAAAAATTTTATTTTCTTTTCCAAAATCCATTAAATAAAAAATTAAATACATTAAATACATTAATTGAAGATTCTTATTCAAAAATGAAAAATAAATATTTAGATTATGAAGAAGATTTAAAAGGTTATATGGCATTATCTGAAAATATAGAAGATGAAGGAATTAAAAATTTAATTGCTTCTCTTAAAAGTGAATTTAAAGAAGATTTAATTTTAATGCAAAAAGAACAAGAGGAAAGTATAAATTCATTGGTTTTGGAAATGGAAAGAAATAATTTATTAAACAATATTTCAATTAGAAATTTAAATTCTGATACAATTGCTCAAATTGCAGAAGTATTTAAATAATCTTTAAGAAATTTAAAGAATATTTTTATTTTTAAAATGTTGAATATTTCCCTTAAAGCATTTAGAGAAATAATAAAATGTAATAAATTTGATTAAAGTATTTATTTAATCAAAAAAATAATTTTTTTGATTTTAATTTCAAGAATAATAATTATTAGAATATCTATATATAAATAAAAATATACATTTGTGTATTTTTATCATTCTAAATATAAATAAGAATATAGAAAATGCCTTTTATTTTAAAAAAAATAAATAATAAACAAACCCAAAAATCAAAAAAATAACCAAAGCAATACCTAACTTTTTAAGTTTTTTTATTAATATATATCTTTCATCAAAATCATAAATATGATTATGATCATTATATATTCCATTAAAATCAATTTCAAAAGCTTCTTCCTTAATATCACTTATTTCCACTAAATTTTTAGTATCCGGAAGTTTAAAATTATCAATATTAGCATAAGAAACAAAATATTTACTAAGCTTTCTTATCAATGAAAAAAATTCATTATCCTTTTCCTTTATAAATTCAAATTCTTTTTTATATTTACTATTTAAATCATTATCATCTTTACTTATTGTTTTACTTTCTTTTTTTTTTCCTGTAAAACAATCATTATCTTCACCAAAAGAATATTTAATTGAAGTTCTATTTTGAATAGGAAAATTAGAAGTAAAACTTCCATTTAAATTAGGAGAATATAAAGGATTTTTAGTATCAGTACTTAAAATTCCAAAAAATGAATTTCTATCTATTATCATACTTGAATTCATATCATCAAAAAAAAAATCTCTTTGATTGTGTTTAAATATTATTTTAGCAAATTTAGCTATATCATCTGTTTTTTCTTTATCAAAAAAAGAAGAAAAATGATCATTGAAATAGTCTTTTATTGCTTTTTTTCTTTCTTTTTCATATTTAGAATCAAATTTAAAAGAATGAACTTTAAAATTTTGATTTACCACCAAACCATAAATATAATTTGAAAAATTAGAAAAAATTAAAGTACATTTTAATTCATTATCAAAATTAAAATTTATTTTATTTGCTTCGATTAATTTAGGATTAAAATTTTCAATTAATAATTCAGTGAAAATATAATAATCTTCATTTCCATTTATTGAATTAAAATATTTTAATCCTAATTTAATTAAAATATTATCCAAATATTTTTTCTCTTTTCCTAAAGTTAACTTTAATTCAAATTTAATTTTTTTAACAATTATATCATCACACTTTAAAGTCATTTGAATATCTAACCACACTTCATAAAACAATAAATCAAATAAAATAATGTCTTTTGACTTTAAAAAATTAGCTTCTTCTTTTAATTTAATTTCTCCATTTTCTGTTTTTTTCATTAAATTCTCAGGAGATAATTTATTTAATCCTGATAATTTAGGAAAAATTTCACAAACTTCTAAAATTTTCCTATTTAATAAATCAAAATTAATATTTCTTGAATCTATCATAATTTTTTTTTTAATATTTGTATTATTTCTAAACATTACTTCAATATCTATTAAATTTGAACTTATCATTTCACCCTCTCCATTATATAAAATATAAATATCCTAAATATAAATTTGAAATAAATACTTTATCATATCTTTTAGTGATTAAAGGGTTTGTAATTATTGTCCCTTCAAACATAAAAAAATTTATTAATTTTTTATTTAAATTATTTTAATTTTTTTATTTATTTATTTATTTATCAATTTTTTTTTCAAAAAATGAATAAGTATCAAATTCATTTTGATATGATTTTTTTCTTTTATTATTTATATTTAAATTTGTTGTGTAAGGATTTAATTGTGTATAAGAAATTGTTTCATTATTTTTATATTTATTATTATTTTTTTTTTCTATTTCATTCCACCATTCATCTTCTATTTGTTTTGTTTTTAAAGAAAAGTTATCATAATGAATAATTTGATAATTATTATTTGAATTACAATGTTTTTCTTTATAAGGAAAAATAAAATCATAAACCATATTATCATATAATTGAAAATATATTAAAATATTATAAAAAAAATCAATATGATTTTTATAAAACTCATTAATATTTATTGTTTTAATATTACTTTTAATTGAATTAAAAATATAAACAGGAGAATAAATTTGAATTTCTTTCTTTTTATCTTTAACAATTAAAATAAATTTTGCTTCTCTTTCTTTAATAGAACATTTACATTTATAAAATATTTTATCAGTTTTCATATTAGAAAAATTTAAGATAACAGGTTTTAAATTAATTTCAATTCCACATTTTTGACATTTATTCTTTAAAATAATATTTATTTTATCTCCTTCATTTAAATTATATAAATTAAAATTTCTTTCTCTTATTCTTGATTTTTTAGGTAAAACTTTTATTTTTTCTTCTTCTGAAAATTTAATATTTAAATAAACATAACTTAAATAAGATTTAAAATTTAAATATTTATAAAATAAAGAACACATTTCTCTATCACCATATTTAACTAAAGTAATTAAAATAAAATTAGATAAATATTCATCTAAAATTGAGTTTTTGTATTGATAAATTTTTTGTTCTATATATTTAATAAAAGTATTAAATTTAAACCATCTTTCTCTTTTATCACAATAAGGAAAAGATTTTGCAAAGATTAAAAACCATAATTTATAAACATAATTTTCTACTTTAGGATTTAAATTTTGAATAAAATTAAAAGTTATATTCGATCTCGCTTTTGGATCACTAATTTTTTTTTCTTTAATAATTTCTAAACAAGCTAATTCATAATCTTCTATATATTTAAAAGAAATATCATTCATTAAAAATTTTTTATGATTAAATTTAGAATAATCTAATAAAGGGAAAAATTCCTTTGGAACTGGTTCTTTATTATTATTTCTTTCAAATTTAATTCCACATTTAATTTCTTTTAAATATTCAAATTTTTTTGAATCTAAAAACGGAGTTGCAATTTTTTTTAAAAGTTTAGATTTTTTATTTTTTTTAACTCTAATCATTTCATCAAATAATAAAACTTCCATTTTCTCTTTTAATTCCTTTCCATATAATATTTTTATTAAAAATTTTTTCCAAATTTCAGTCTTGAAAAATTTTTGATAAAATAATTTATCACATGGAGCAATATCTGATAAAAATTCTTCTTCTCTAAATAAATCACTTGCTTTTATTTTATTTTTTTCTATTAAAGGATAATTAAATGCTAAATCTTTTTCTGATAAATTTAAACACGTTTTATATTTTAAAAATAAAGAAACAAAATAATAATAAAATATTCCTTCAATGTCTTTATTATTTAATTCTAAAAAATTTTTTTTTTGACCTTCCTTATCTTCACATAATTCATTTAATTTATTTTTTAATTTCATAGTATAATATTTAGGAAGATTAATATTTAAAGAGTCAATTTTATCAATATCATTTTTTTCTTCATCTAAATTAGTTTTAAATAAATCATTCATATTAATAATAACTTTATTCTCATCATTCTGTTCAAATAGAAATATTTTAGCATTTGAATTTGATAATACTTCAACAACTAAAACATTTTTATTTCTTACAGAAATTTTTTCATTATCAAAAAAAGTATTTGTAAATTTTTTATTAATTCCTATCATAAAAACATCAAATTCTTCAACAATAGAATAATAAACAACTGGAAGCATATGAATAATAATATGAGAATAATTAAAAGGATAAATCATTTCTTCAAAGGCTTTTATAACATTACATAAAATATTTTTATTTTCACAAAAAACTAAAATTGGAGTCTCTAATAAAATACAAGTTAAAATCTTTTCTAAAGTATTTATTCCAAAATATTTAAATAATATTTTAATATCACTTTTAGGAGAAGGAATTTTATTAATTTCGCCTAAATTTAATTTTATGTCAAAAGTATTATTAAAAGAATATATTATTGAAGTACATCCTGAAATTGGAGAAGGAAATTCAAAAACTAAATTATGAATAAAAGTTTCAAAAGAAACTTTTAAAGTATCGTTTAAAATATTATTTTTTAAATTTATTAAAATAATTCCATATTCATAATAAAGAGGATAAAATGATAATAAAACTAAAGCTTTTTGAGTATAATAATCATCTTTATATTTTTCTTGAAATAATAAACATTCAAAATGAATAATTGGATGTTTGATTGATGAAGATGTTCCTATGTTTTCTAGAGAAAAAAAAAATAATTCATCTTCTTCAAATTTATATTCTCTTATTTCTAAACCATTTGGGAAACAATGCTAATTATAAAAAATTTTAATTACGTTTATTATAATTTCATCTGGGATATTTAAATATAATATTTCTTGATTGGGATATTTACTTAAAATTCCTGCTTTTATTGTTCCATCTTTTACTTCTTGTATTCCAATTATTAAGAATTGTTGAATTAAATGATTTTCATGTTCAATTATTTGATTCATATTTATTATTAACTTGAATAATATTTTTTAAATATTTTTTTTTGTTATTATTAAAATTTCAATATTATTATGAAGAAAAAAAGTAAAATTTACTTATATAATAGTATATAATATTATATAAAAAACTATTTAAAATTAAGTTTAGGAACTTTATTATTATTATTCAAATTATTTTTATTTTTATTATCTGAACTATTACTATTATTAGTTTTATTCTTTTTTCCAAGTGAAATCAATGAATTATTATTACTAAGAGTATTTTCTCTTTGAACAATTGGTTTAATTTTATTTGTTTTTTTTCTCATAGTTTCTAATTCTTTTACAATAGATGAAAATTGTCCTCTTATTTTATTAAGTGTTTTTTCAGTATTAATTCTGAAATTTTCTGAATGTTCTATTTCAGCTTTTAATAATTCTCTTAGCTTTAAATTATCATCTATTAAATTTTTATTTAATTCTATGTTATTTCCATTTTCATTAAATGATTTTATTTGATTTTCTAATTCAGATAATTTATCACTTGTTATTTTTAATGATTCAAAAGTTTTTTCTGATATACTTTTAATACATTCTCTTTGATATATTAAATCTTCTATTGAATTTAAACTAAGTGAACTTTCTTTAAATTTAATCACATAATTATTATTATTTGTATTATCATTAACACTTAATAATTCAAATTTATCCTGTGATAGATTGAATTGAGTTGAACAAAATTTTATTATTTCTTTTTTGTCAGATGTTTTCAAATGAAATGCTGGAAGAATAATTGAAATAAATGACATTTTAATTTTTGCAAATATAATTTGAAAAAATAAAAAATATAAAGAATTAGTAAAAATTTAAAATCACAAAAATGAGAAATAAAATTTAAATTTATTATATAAATAATAATTAATTAAATAAAAGATTTCTTTATTTAACAATAGAAGAAAAAAAACTCATAAATAAATAACATATATTAATATAAAGATATTTAAAAAAAGGAAAAAAATATTATATTCTTTAAAATTTTAAATAAATTAAATATTATAATAACATTTTTAATTTCTTCTTCATAAAAAATTGAATAAATAAGAAAAAATTAAAAAAATTAATTTATGATTTAAAGCATATTTAAATTTTCTCATTTGATAAAATCCATTTTGAAATTTTTTATATTTTGTTGTATGATTTAAAATAAGGAAAATACAATCATATTGTTCTTTTAATATTTGAGTCTTAAAAACAGGTAAATGAATAAATAAAGAAATTTTAGGTTGATTAATATTATTATCATTTAATTGAATCATTTTTAAAGTTAAATCTAAAGGTTCAATTAAATAACAAGTTTGCTTTTTTAATTCTTCTTCATTTTCACTTTCAATTAATTTTTTCATTTTAATATATCTCTCTTCAATTTTATTAATTTTACAAATAAAATTTTTATTATCTTCATTAACTTTTAAATAAACACCAAATTTAGTAATTTGTAATAATTTATATATAGTTGCAGTAGTTTCAATATTTCTATCAATAAAATGACTTTCCCAATTTTCATCAGTGTTGATTGCTAACATTTCTTTCATAGTAATACCAATTGAATAAGGAGTAACATTATTAATTTCTTCAATTCTAATATTTATATTATTTATTGTTAAATGTATATTATCTATAATTTTCAATAAAACTCTTTCAGTATATCCTTTTTGTTTATTTACATCTACTTCATTAAAAGATTCTACTAATTTTATATATTTTTCTTCACAATGTTTCATTAACATTTGAATTTTACTTTCATATGAAGTGTAATCTAAAACTTCCCATTCTGTTGGTAATAACAATGATAAAACTATATTTATTCCTTCTATTATTATTTCTGTTGGAGTTGAAAAATTGGATTTCCAATCAATACAAAAGGTTAATTTATCTATTCTTGCTAAAGATAATTTAAATGGTAATTTTAAATCCGAAATTGCTTTTCTTTTTATTTGAATATTTTCTAAAGTTAATTTTCCACTCCAAATTCCTAATGATAATTTATCTCTATCTAAATTTTCTATATAATCTCCTAAATATGCTAAAATTAATTGTTCAATTAATCCTTCAAACATTTATATTTTTATTCTTTATGATAATTTTTATTTTTATTTTAATAATTTTTATTATTATATTATTGATTAATTATATATTTAAAAACTTTTTAAACGAAAATAAATTTTATATTTTTTTCCACTTTAAAAATAAATATTTCATTAAAATAAAAATAAATTGTGTTCAATGAAAGAAATTACTATGATTAACTCATTAAATTTATTTATTAATATATGATTCCTGATATAAGGACTTTAGAATTTATAATTTATTGCTATTTTTTAAATAATTTGTGTTCATAAAAGAAAATATTCCCTTGATTAGTTATCTTTAATTGATATTAAACAATCATTAAATAAACCAAAATGTTGATATTCTATATATTAACAACATTATAGCTTTAGTAATTTGACAAAACAAAGATAATTATCATATATTTTTTCTAGAAATTTTATTATTAATTTTATTAAATCTTAAATCATTAGTTCATTTATGAAAATTATAACATTCTATTTTTATAATATTATCTATAAAAACTAATAAACATTTTATATCTACAATTGATGAAGTTTCTTCTTATGTTTGATTATAATAAAGTTTCAATTAATTGTTTTTTTTATTTAATGATTTATATATATTATAAACACCTCATAAAATAATAAGTGTATAAAATGCATCAAAGATTTTATGTTGTTTAATAAAGGTGAAATTAATTATTTGGGATAATATTTATATAATTAAAAGGATTATATTGAATAAAAATGAAAAAAAATCAAATTAAAAGTAAAAAAGTAAAAAAAAACAAATTTAAAGAATATATCTTATTTGTCTTTAAAACATAAAGAAAAAAAATAAATTCATATTCTTGATAGAATTAAGTGATTAGCAATACTATTTTTTCATAATATACAATAAATATATTAATTATTAGTGATTCAATCGTAAATTAAAATAAATGCAAAAAGTTAGACTTATATATAATATTTATTACTCTAATAATAATAATATATAAAGGAATAATAATTTCTTATTATAAAATTGAAATGCCAAAAATAAATTCCTTTATATGAATATTTATTTATTAAATGTTATAAATTCATTATAAAAAATTTTAATTGTAATATATTATCTAACTTATTTTTTAAATTTATTATATTCATATATTATAATATGATTTTTCATACAAAATTTATTATGATATTTCTAAAGAAATTAAAATATTTTAAAATTATTTCTTTAGAATAAGATTATATAAGAATGATTTAAAAAACCTCACTGAAATTTAAATTCAAATTTAATTTTCATTTTTATTACATTTTTAGGTATTTAAGTATGAATGTCTTATTATATTTGATTTCATATTCTATTTAAATCTCAATACTTTCTTATTTGTTTTAATTCGTTTTATATCTAATCCTTTATTTATTCTAGAGTTTTCAACAAAAATTCTTTATATATAATATTAATATTTAAAATATAATTATTTCTAAAAAAAATTAAAACTAAATAAAATAAAAAAAATGTATTCTAAGAATTTAAAAATAGCTTCTGTAGATTTATCATCATCTACAATAACAAAAAATATTAATAAAAAATTTAGAGAAGATGATCCATATTATATTCAATCTATTCCATACAAAAATTCAATTTGTGAATTTGAATTAAATGAAAGTATAAGTGAAGAAGAAAATCAAAGATTAAATAACCAACAATCAAAAAATATAAAAAATAATGATCCAATTGACCATAAATTTAATTTCCATTATCCTATTATTTTCCATACTAAATATGATTATGTTTTTAAATTTAGAGGAAAATTTTCAAAGAAAGAATTTCTCCAAAAAACTTTAAAAATAAGAGCATATCCTCTTCATTTAAAAACATCTTTATTTTTTTATGAAAAATGTAATCAAATAAGAAAAAAAGATTTTTCTTTTTTAAAAATACACTTTAATGAAATTAAAAAGAAAGGAAATAAATTATATAAAAAGAGAAAATTTAGAGAGTCATTAGAAAATTATTTAGAAGCATATAGTTTATTAAAATGGATTGAATTTAAAGAACAAAAAAATTATAAAAGATTCTTTCAAAGTCAAATACCAATTTTAGATAATGATTTAATAGAATGTTCATCACTTCCACTAATTAATGATGATGAAAGTGATTTAAATTCAAATGAAATATTAATAGAAATTTTATTATGTTTATCAATAAACTTTATGGAATTAAGACATTTTGAATGGGCTTTATCATGTTTAAATGAAATTTTAAGTATTGATGAAAATAACACTTCTGCTTTATTAAGAAGAAGTCAATGTAGATTATATAATAAAAATTCTAATTGGGATGAATATGCTTTAGCTTTAAAAGATATTAAAAAATGTTTTACAATATTTAATGAATTTAAAATTGAAATACCTCAAATTTTTACTGATCATTATAATTTAATTAATGATTTTACAAAAAAAAAAGATGAATTTGAAATTAAACAATTAAAGCTATTTTTCTTAGATGCATTTAATGCTTATTCTAAATATCCTAATAAATGCTTTTGGGAAAATTATGATAAAAAAAGCATTCAACAAGAAATTCAACTTAAAGTTTTAAAAACAATGAAAAGGAATTATAAATTTTTAATTAAATATTATACTGAAGCTAAAAACTCAGAACAATTAAAAACTGGTTATAAAGAAATTGAAGATTTTATGGAAAAATATAAAAATTTTCAATATTTTCATTTTATGAATATTCCAGGTTTTATTTTTCTTATTGAAACTTATGATGATAAAAGTCATTTTTTAACGCAAGAAATGAAAAGTGTTCTTCATTTAAAAATGTTTCAGAATTTTTTAGAATATTATAAAAATTATACTGCTGATTCAGTTTTTCAAGCTGGAAATTTTAATATTAATTTAATAAAAGAAGCAATTAATAAAGTAAATAAAGAAATGAAAAATAAAGAACTTGAATCAGAAAGTAATTCATCTCAATCTGATTCAAATTATAATGAAAATAAGGAATCTTTATCAAATAATTTATCAATTTTTGTTCCTTTTGGTTTAATGATTTCTTCAATAATTTATATGTTTTTGATATTATTTTTCTTTTTACCTACTCAAAGTTATTCAAATGAATAGTATTTTATTTTTTCATAATTCAAATATAATATATATATATTTAACATTTATATACATTAAAATTTTCATTTGTTTTTAAAAATTTTGTTATATATAATATAATTAAATATATAAATAATAATTATTTTTATTTAATCATCACCATATTCACTACTTTCTTCTTCTTCTTCATCAAATTCACAAATTAAAGTTGCTAAAGATTTAATTTTATCAACATTTCTGTTTAACATTACTTCAACACCAGACATTTTTTCAGATGTATTATTTTTATATACATTAAATATTTGTTGAACTTTTTCACCAGATTTTGTAACTTTTCTCATTTTACTTTTCATATTTTCATTTACATTCTTTTTAGTATTTAAAAACTCTTCTTTCATTCTTTTAACAGAATCAATCATTTTATCATGTGTTTTATCAATATTTTTATATAATCGTTTTCTAAATTCATAAAATTGTAAAGAAAAATCATCTTTAGAAATTTTTTGTTGTAATCTTTTAATTTTAACTAAATCATTAGTAACAACTAAACCATAAAGTTCAATTATATCAAAAATTTTTTCACTTTCCCTTAATAACTCCTCTTTATTAGATATATTTAATTTAGGTTCAGTATAATTTCTTTGAATAATAGGAGTATATATTTGATTTTGAGTTGGAGCAGCTTGTTGATTATTATTATTATCTAATAAAGTTGAAGTTTTTGATTGAAAAACATTTCTGTTTTGAGGTATAGGTCTTACTAATATATTTGTATTTCTTGCTTGGTTTGGATTATTTAACAACATATTTGTATTTGATGACATATATTGAGGAAGGTTACTTGACATATTTAATGCTGAACTATTTGGATTATACTTTGATAATTGATATTTATTGTTTAATAAACTTATTTCATTTCCTTTATATGATGAATTCATCATCTTAATTTGGTAAAATTATTTATTATTTAATTATTCAATTTTTAATTTATTGAATTGAAAAAAAAACTAAAATAATAATATATTAAAAAGTAAATATTTAATAAAACAGCTAACTAAATTAAAATAAAATTATTTTTTAATAATTACTTTTATTATACCTAACCCTAGGAGGAGTAGGAGGTCTTTTTTTCAAATATTCTTCATCATTAATCCAATTAGTATTTCCTCCATCAGGAGGATAAATTAAATGAGGAATCATTGCCATATGTTGATTAATAATAAGCATAGCTCCAGCATTTCCATGTCTCCCACAATAATCAGTAGCACTAAAGACAGTAAGTAAGAGTCCACCAGCGAATCTTTCAAAACCATCTAAAACACATTCATGAGCTCTAATAATATGACTTAAATTATTTTTCTGTAGAAAATCCTTAACAATATCAGGACCATATTTAACTATATTACCATAACCATTACTATCTCTTTGAGTATTTGGTTGAATACCTAATTCTTCATCAGTATCTGTTGGGTCACTCCATAATATATCCATTGCTAATTTCTGTTCTTTTGTCTGTGCTTCATGTACTACATTAAATGGTCTTTTTATTGATTCAATATCACTTAATTTTTTCACATTTGCACCTATTCCTCCATGCAAACATAATATTTGATCTTCAATAACTGCTGCAAATGGTAAATATTCAAAAAAATTATTTATAAAAGAAAATAAGGAATCATTATCTTCACTATTATCTTCTAATCTTCTTTCACATTCTTCTTGGAAACCAAAACCAGAATTAATTAATATATCTTCATGATTACCTCTTAATAAATGAATTTGATCTGGGTATTTAAC
>JAEEGK010014729.1_pt1 | contig 17435 bp, 10 predicted proteins | sample 8958771 | NCBI WGS metagenome assembly JAEEGK01 (sample SAMN16246547, study PRJNA631951) | gut metagenome | biome: gut microbiome; feature: rumen; material: SC-attached | host: Bos | place: Iran: Karaj | collected 2018-10
GCATCGTGCTCAGCGCATTGTGCCCCGTGGGTACTACAAGCAACATTTTGGTGCATATTTTTAAGGGCAACACGGCGCTCTCCATCTCGATGACAATAGTAAACAGCATCCTCAGTCCGTTTACAATCCCCACCGTAATTGCCCTGGCGTCAACATTTTTCACCGACAATGGGGCGAGCGTGGAGATGTCGTTTGCGGAGAGTTTCACACATATATTACTGACGGTGATACTGCCCGCGCTGTGCGGATTGCTGATAAGGCGTTACATTCCAAGCATCGCCAACGCTTTGGAGCGTCCGTTGAAATGGATTCTGCCGCTGATGCTGCTGATTGTGTTCAGCATCAAGATATTCTGGGGCGGCGGCAACAATGCCAATGCTTGTGGCGCACTCTCAATGGACGAGGCATTGATACTCACGCCTTTTGTAATTGGTCTCAACATCTTGGGAATGTACGGCGGATTTTTGATTGCTAAAATCAATCGGCTCGAAAAACCGTCGCAACTCACAGTGGCAATCGAGACCGGGCTGCAAAACACGGCGATGGCTCTTTCGGTGGCTACCACCCTGCCCCACTCCTGCGAAATCGAAAAACCCGCCCTCGTCTATGCCATGCTCACATTCTTTACCGCTGTGGTGTTCTGTCTGATTCACAGCGACTTGAAGATAAAAGACATTATGGGTAAAAGCAAAGACTAAATCTTGAATCCCATGAGTGTGATGTCGTCGCTCTGCTCGAGGTCGCCAATCCAGCCCTCGTAAAACTCCCTGAACGAATTTTTCTGGTCGGCAATCTGCAACGACTGCCTGCGGCCTATCTCCTTCTTGAAATTGATTGCAAGAAGCTTTTTGCAGTACGGACCGCCCACCACCTCGGTGCATCCGTCAGAATAGAGATAGATGACGTCATCGGGCTCAAGCTGTACATCCACGCAATTGAAAGTCTTGTCGCCGTGCACCTTGCCGACGGAGAGATTGTCGCCAAACAATTCCGACACTTCGCCGCGCCTCATCAGCACCATCGTGCGCTTGGAGCCGGCGTAATATCCCTTGAGGGTCTCCGTGTCGTACATAAACAATGAAATGTGCAAGCCGTCGCGCATGATGTCGCTCTCGAGCACATCGCCCATTGTAGCCTGAATCTTGCGGTTGAGGTCGTTGAGCACAAGGTCGGGGCGCATCTCGGAGATACGCTTCACCCTCAATACCTCGTTGAGCAGGTGGATGTCAATAGCCGAAAGCATTGCACCCGAAATGCCCTGCATGTTGCAGTCGCCCACACCGGTGATCACCCAGTTTTCTATCTTGAGCGCGAAGGGGAAGTCGCCGCCGATGCGGTCCTTGGGCTTCTCCAAGAGGAAAAATTCGCGCAAAACATGTTTTGTGGGCGTCACCATCACCTGCATGACGTTCCTCAGGCGGACGGCGTAGTTTTGGTTTTCGTTCACAATGTCATTGACGCTCATGAGCTGCTTTTCAGACAGCCTCAGTGACACTTTGAGACCTTCTATCTGCTCGCCGAGCTTGTAGATGTTGTCCATCTGCTCGTCAAGCATCTGTTCGTTGATGGAGAGCTGCGCCTCCTTGAGCTCCTTCTCGCGGTTGGTGTCGGCGATGTGTCTGTTGAGGGTTTCAATTGTGCCTTCGTGCGCCTCCACCTGGTGCTCAAGCCTTTCGATGGTGTCGTTTTGGTCGGTGAGCTTCTTATTGCGCTCCACCATCTCCTTGTGCATCTGCTCGGCGACATACTTCTGCTTGAAAAATTTGTCGATATTGTTGCTCAACACGCCAAATTCCGACTTAGTGTGCATCAGCTTGTCTATCTTCCCGACGTCGTTGGAATAGAATACGTCCGCTATCAAGTGCAGTGGCCGCACTATTTTCAATTGTGTATATAAGATGAGCGACAGCAGCATCAGCAATACAAGACCAAATATCGCAAACATCACCTTCAACAGCCTATTGAAGATGCTCTCAATCTCGTTTTCCGCCGTGAAATAAAGGTACGCCACGGGGTTGCCGTACTGATTGTTGAGCGCGAGATGGTAGAAATAATTGCCCTGGTTTTCGAGAGCCGCCTCCTCGAGGGTGTTTTGGTTGAGCGCAATGTGCATATCCACAGAGCCGAGCATGTGCGACATCTCCGTCACAAGGGAGTCGGTGTATTCCTTAACGAGCATGATGTAGCCCGTCTCCTGCTCCTGACGAGTGAGGATGTCGTCTGACGACACAATTTTATAAATATAATAGGCGAAGAGCCTGTCCTGTTTCACGGAGTAAAAGATGTTTTTGAACCTGTTGCGGAACATCGCCGGCAGCCTGAGGTCGCTGTAAAAATCGATACCCTCGCCGCTCGGCATCACATTGTCGTAAAAGAGTTTGTTGTCGGTGTCAAACAACGCCACCGTCGCCGCCAAATAATGCTCCGACATATAGCCGATATTGACGTCAATCCATTCCATATTGTGGGTTGCCATCGAGTTTTGCAATTCGTCCCACGCCGAATTGTCGAACACCGGGGTCTGCTCCTGCTTGAGCTTAATATCAAAGATATTATCGACCATAGTGTTGCGCTGCTCGTTGGTGATGCGGCTGATATTGTCGTTCTCCCGCTGCTGCACACGGTAGAAGAAGACCATGGTAAGCAGCAGGATGATGATACTCGCTGTCGATATTGCTACAACGCCCAATTGTACTGAACGGTATTTCATATTCTTATGGTTAATGTTAGCACTGATTTTCGCACTACAAATTTAAAAAACATTTTGCGAAAAAACCATGCCAAGAAATATTTTTTTACAAGAAACCCCTATAATAAAGAAAAAAAAATTATCTTTGTACTGCCAAAATAGTAGGTAAAACCAGCCAACTATTTATTATTCAAGCAATTAATAAAAAAACTACAAATATAATGAGCATAATTCAAAATATTTTGAAGTCCATTTTTGGCGACAAGTCAAGCAAGGACATCAAAAAAATGATGCCGACGGTGGAAAAAATCAAGGAGGAATATTCCAAACTCGCCGGCCTCAGCAACGACGAACTTAGGGCACTCACCACAAGTCTGAGGACGCAGCTTAAAGAAGCCGTCAAGCAGGAAGAAGAACAATTGCAAGGCTATAAGGACAAACTCAACGGCCACGACCCGCTGTCGATCAGCGAGCAGGAGCAGCTTTACAACGACATCGACAAGACTGAAAAAAACATCCAGGAAATCCTGAAAAGTCAGCTCGACGAAATGCTTCCGCAGGCTTTCGCAATAATCAAGGACACGGCGCGACGTTTCGCCGAAAACGAGGCACTGGAAGTTACAGCCACCGACATGGACCGCGAACTCGCCACACGTTTCAACAACATCACAATCGACGGCGACAAGGCTATTTACGCCAACACCTGGATGGCGGGCGGCAACATGCTCAAATGGAACATGGTTCATTATGACGTGCAGCTCATCGGCGGCATCGCGCTCCACCAAGGCAAAATTGCAGAAATGGCGACGGGCGAAGGCAAGACCCTCGTGGCTACCCTCCCCGTATTCCTCAACGCATTGACAGGCAGGGGCGTACACGTCGTTACCGTCAACGACTACCTCGCCAAACGAGACAGCGAATGGATGGGTATGCTCTATATGTTTCAGGGGTTGACAGTGGACTGCATCGACAAGCACCAGCCCAACTCAGCCGCAAGACGCAAGGCTTATTATTCCGACATCACATTCGGCACCAACAACGAATTTGGCTTCGACTACCTCCGCGACAACATGTGCTCCACGCCCGAGGAACTCGTGCAGCGCAAGCACGTATATGCAATCGTCGACGAGGTGGACTCCGTATTGATAGACGACGCCCGCACACCTTTGATTATATCCGGACCCGTGCCTAACGCCGGCGACGACATCCAGATGTTCCTCGGTCTCAAGCCGAAAGTAGTGCAACTCGTAGAAGAACAGAAACAACTCGTAAACCGCCTCCTCATCGACGCCAAGAACTACATCAAGGCGGGCGACAAGGAAAAGGGCGGCGTCGCGCTCCTCAAAGCGTGGAAGGGTCTTCCCAAAAACAACGCCCTCATCAAGTTCCTCAGTCAGGAAGGCAACAAGGTGCTACTCCAAGACACCGAGGCAATTTACATGGCTGAAAACAACAAGCGCATGCCCGAAATCACCGACGAACTCTTCTTCGTCATCGAGGAAAAGCAAAAGTCCGTTGACCTCACCGAAAAGGGCATCGACTTGATAACAGGAAATTCCGACGACCCGCAGTTTTTCGTGTTGCCAGACGTGGGCAGCGCGATTGCAGAAATAGAACATTCGGACCTCAGCGAGGAGGAAAAAATGGAACGCCGCGACAAGGTGGAAAGCGATTTTGCAGTCAAGTCGGAGCGCGTACACACCATCAATCAGTTGCTTAAAGCCTACACGATGTTTGAGCGCGACCAGGAATACGTCGTGATGGACAACAAGGTGAAAATCGTAGATGAAGGCACAGGCCGTATCCTCGAAGGACGCCGCTACTCCGACGGTCTGCACCAGGCCATCGAAGCCAAGGAAAGCGTCAAGGTGGAGGCGGCAACCCAGACTTTCGCCACAATCACCCTCCAAAACTACTTCCGCATGTACGAAAAACTCGCGGGCATGACCGGTACGGCGGAGACAGAGGCAGGCGAATTTTGGGAGATTTACAAACTCGACGTTTGCGTAATCCCCACCAACCGCCCCGTAATACGCGACGACAAGGAAGACCTTGTATATAAGACAATTCGCGAGAAATACAAGGCCGTAATCGACGAAATCCAGCGTCTCCACGATGCCGGACGTCCAGTGTTGGTAGGCACGACGTCGGTGGAAATATCCGAACTCCTGAGCCAGATGCTCAAGATGCGCAAACTCCAGCACAACGTCCTCAACGCCAAATACCATGCACGAGAGGCAGAAATCGTGGCTCAGGCAGGTCTGAGCGGCACCATCACCATCGCTACCAACATGGCGGGACGTGGTACCGACATCAAACTGAGCGACGAGGTGAAAGCCGCCGGCGGTCTTGCAATCATCGGCACAGAAAGGCACGAAAGCCGCCGCGTTGACCGTCAGTTGCGCGGACGAGCAGGACGTCAGGGCGACCCTGGCAGTTCGCAGTTCTACGTGTCGCTGGAAGACAACCTGATGCGCCTCTTTGGCAGCGACAGGATTGCCTCACTCATGGACAAAATGGGCATCGAGGAAGGCGAAGTGATTCAGCACAGGATTGTTACCAAATCCATCGAACGCGCACAGAAGAAAGTGGAGGAAAACAACTTCGGCATCCGCAAACGCCTCCTCGAATACGACGACGTGATGAACAAGCAGCGCGAGGTTATCTACCGTCAACGCCGCAACGCATTGTACGGCAACGGCCTCGACATCGAGATCAACAACATGCTCAACGATGCCTGCGACAACCTTGTTAAGAACGGACGCAACGACGAATACACCACATTCTGTTTTGAAGTGGCCAAGGGACTCGGCATCAGTTGCCCAATCACGGAGCAGGACTTCTTGCAACTCTCCGACGCACAGATTGGCGACAAACTCTTCAATGCGGCATTCGACCGCATGTCGGAGAAGATGAAACTCATCCGCGCCAAAGCCGCCCCAATCATCCAGTTCTTCTACGAGCAAAACAAACAGCAGATAGAGCAGGCACCCGAAAACGCACAGCCCACCATCGCGCTGCCAATCAGCGACGGAAGGCGCATGTTCCAAATCAGAATCAACATCAAAAAGGCCTACGACTCCAACTGCCGCGAGATTACCAAGGCGTTCCAGAAGATAATAATGCTCGTTACCATCGACGAAAACTGGCAGCAGCATCTCCGCGACCTCGACGACCTCAAACAGTCGGTACAGGACGCACGATACGAACAGAAAGACCCGCTCGTAATCTTCAAGATTGAATCTAACGGTCTGTTTGGTCGCATGCTCGACAAGAACAACAAGACCGTGGTATCGTCCCTGATGCGCGCCCAGATTCCCCTGCCCGATTTCAACCCGGAGCAAGTGGCTCAGGCACAGGCACAAGCACAGATGCAGGCACGCGCCCGCGAAATGGCAATGCGCCGCGAACAGGAGAAGATGAAAGCCACACAAGAGGAGGCAAGCAGCATCAACGACACTCCAAAACCGCAGCAGCCCCGCCGCGAACCCGTGCAGAGGGTGCAGCCCGTAAGAGTGGACAAAAAACCGGGCCGCAACGACCCATGTCCCTGCGGCAGCGGCAAAAAATACAAGAACTGCCACGGCAAAGACTCCTTGGATAATTAATGAGGTTTAAAAGTTAATAGTTGAAAGATTAAAGGTTAAAGTGGTTGCTACTTTAACCTTTAATCTTTCGACTTTAATATATTAAGCAAATGAACAAAATCTGGCAATTCTTTTCGCTGTACCTCACCAACATATTCGGCGTGATGAACGACAACGTGCTCAAAGCGTTGGTATGTTTTGTGGCGGCGACTTGGGTACAACCTGAGTATCAGTCAATTATAGTAAACAGCATGGCGGCGGCGATGGTGATTCCATACGTATTGTTTTCGCCGCTGGCTGGAAAATTGCCACATTTTTTCCGCAAGAAAAATATTGTGAAGACAGCCAAAATATGCGAAATCCCGATAATGGCTGTGGCTGTGCTTGGATTCTACTTCCAAAACATAGCCCTCGCAATGTCGGCGGTGCTATGCATGGGTTTGCAGAGCGCGCTGTTTTCGCCCGCTAAATATGGCTTAATCAAGGACATAGGCGGCGAAGAAGGCATTTCTATGGGTATGGGCGGTATGGAAGCGTTTGCATTTCTCGGAATGTTGATAGGCACTTTTGTTGGTTCGGTGATGTCCGACCACAATTCGCTGACACTGTACGCCGGAGTGTTGTTTGCACTTGCCGGAGCGGGATTGATTAGCAGCTTGACTATCAAGGCGCAAGAAGTGAAATCCTGCGAGGAAGGTTCTGCAAATCCAATCAAATTTTTGCGCGAAACTGCGGTCATCGTCAGGCGTTACAAAGGTCTCAAACACGTGATATTGTTGCTGTCGCTATTTTGGGGATTCTGCGCCTCAGTGCAATTGATACTGATAAGCGACTGCTCCGCCTATCTCAATATCACCAATACGCACACCGGCTATATGCTTGCTACAATGGCAATTGGCATCACCATCGGCTGTCTCCTCGGCGGCAAACTCAATCAAAACCGCTATATGCTCGGCCACGTGCCGCAACTTGGCATCATTGCCGGAATATTGATGGTAATTGTATTCATATTGCCCTTCGACACAATGGGCGACTACCGTGCGTGGTATTTTGGGATTTTTATGACCACAATTGCAATTATCGTCGGCATCTTCAAGATACCCCTCGACGCCGAAATCCAAAAGCGCGTCAATACCGCCGAGCTTAATGTCATCCTGGCGTATTTCAATCTTGTGTCGTTCATCTTCATATTGGCGGCATCAGTCACCAACATATTGATTACCAAATTTTTGCCCACCACATACGTGTTCCTTTTCGACGGACTCATATTGGCGGTGTGGTCGGTGATTTTTATGTTTTATTACAAAGGCTCGCTGTGCTACCGCGTGCGCAACATCATCCGCCTGCATTACGACATCAAGATGACCAACAAGGAAGCTCTCGACGTGCCAGAGGGCGACAATCTGCTCGTACTCCCAATGCACCGCGCACTCATCGACCCGTTGATTTTGTTTGCCGAACTGTACGACTACAAGTTGCAGCCGATGGTGGACGCAAGGTTTTGGAAAAACAAATTCCTCGGCCACGTGCTCAACCTCTTTGACGCCGTGCAAGTGCCTGACCTGCGCCGTGGCGGTCGCGAAGGCGTGGAGCAGGTGCAGAAACTCGACGGCATCGTAAAGACGCAGCTCGAAAACGGCGCAAACATCCTTTTCTACCCGTCGGGACACGTCACACTCGACGGCAAGGAGACCATCGGCAACCGCCGTATGGCTTACAACGCCTCCAAAATTCTTCCCGAACACACCCGCGTAGTCGCAATAGAAATACACGGTCTCTGGGGCAGCCGCTGGTCCAACTACGGACGCACCCGCACCGCGCCAATGGTGCCGATGCTCGTCAAGAGCCTCAAATTCCTATTGTTGCTGAGATTCCTCTTCGTCCCGAAACGCAAAGTGGACATCCGCTTCACCGACATCACCGCCGATTTCCGCGAGTGGTCGTCGCTGCCGAGGCAGGAGTTCAACGCCAAGATGGAGGATTTTTACAACCGCGAGGAGGACAAGCTGGTATTGACGAAGATATAATAATTATGATTACCAATAAACTTAAACTACATTAAAATGAGAAAACACAGCATATTGACTGCCGCCTTGCTGGCTCTTGCAACGAGTTCATTTGCTGGCGGTTATCTAACTAACACTAACCAGAGCATCTACTTCCTGCGCTACCCGGCGCGTACAGCGTCCATCGGCATCGACGGCGTTTACTACAACCCCGCCGGAGCCGCCTTCTACAACGAGGGCTTCCACTTCCAGTTCAATTGGCAGAACGCCAAGCAGCACCGCGACGCTGTCGCCAACTACAACAACCTGTTTATGGCGAACTTTGAAAACCCGTCCGCAGACGGTTCGAGGAAGTTCAGGGGCAATGTCAACGTCCCAATCCAGCCGTCGTTGTTCGCGCTCTACAACAAGGGCAATTGGAGTTTCCAAGCCGGATTTGGATTCATCGGCGGTGGCGGTGCCTGCGAGTTTGATGACGGCGTGGGAATGTTTGAGGCAATGGTGGGCAAAAACGGACTCACCGCCCTCGGCGACAACTTCGGCGGATACGCACTCAATAGCCAGGTGACGGGCAAATCGTATTATATGGGATTCACGCTCGCCGCCGCACGCAAACTCACTGACAATCTGAGTGTTTCGTTCGGATTGCGCGGCATCTACGTGACACAGAATTATACCGGCAGCATCACCGACGTCAAATTCAGGACCAAGGATGGCACAGTAATCGACCAGACGCAAAATCCCGCATTGAGCGACCTCGTCCTCGACTGCAAACAGACCGGATTTGGCGTAGCACCAATCATCGGCATCGACTACAAAGCCACCGACTGGCTCAACTTGGCTGTGAAATACGAGTTCAACACCCGTCTCTCCGTCAAGAGCACCGAACATAACAACGCCGCCTTCAATCAGTTGGCGTCCAACAATCCCGCTTTTGCAGGCTATCTCGACGGCGCGAAGACCGACTGCGATATGCCGGCTCTCCTCTCCATCGGCGCACAGTTTACTCCCACTGAAAAACTCCGCATCGGCGTCGGCTACAACCGTTACTTCGACGTAGCCACCACTCAATGGGACAAAGACCGCCTCGGCGACACCAACGAATTGACCTTTGGCGTGGAATACGACGTCAACGACCGTTTTGAAGTGAGTGCGGGTTTGCAACGCACCATCTACGACCAGAACGACACCAACGTGAGCGACCTCGCGTTCAGTATGACGAGTTTCTGCTACGGATTTGGCGTTGGCTACAAGGTAACGGACAAGGTGAAGGTCAATGCAGCGTATTTCCAGACGATATACAGCGACTACTCCACCCAAACCACCACTTACAGCCGCACCAACCGCGTCATTGGCGTAGGAGTTGACATTGCATTCTAAAAGATTTTTTTATTATCTAACACAACACTTACTTATTATGAAAAAGTTATTAATACTAATGCTAACCGCGCTGCTCTTTGCGGCGTGCAGCAACGGACAGAAAATCCTTGTCCTCTACTATTCGCAGAGCAACACCACCAAGACTGTTGCCCAGGAATTTCAGAAACAGCTCGGCTGCGACATCGCCGAAATCGAGTGCGAAGAGCCTTACACCGGCGATTTTGGCGCAGTGATTCAACGTTGGCAGAAGGAGCAGCAGGAAGGCAAGACCGCCGCAATCAAGCCCCTTAGCAAAAACATCAAGGACTACGACGTCATCTTCCTCGGCTACCCAATCTGGGGCGGCACGTATGCATCGCCGGTGGCTACATTGCTGAAAGACACCGACTTCCAAGGCAAAAAATTGGTTCCCTTCTGCACATTTGGCAGCGGCGGACTCAATACAAGTGCCGACGCATTGAAGAAAAACGCCAAAAACGCCAACATCGTCGATGGCTTTGGCATCCGTCAGGCAAGGATTGCAAAAGTGGCCGGTGAGGTGGAGCAGTTCCTCATCAAAGGCGGCTTCAAGAAAGGCACATTGGAGCAACTGCCCGAATTTTCGGCACAGAAGGCAGTCACCGACCAGGAGAAGGAGATTTTCAATCAGGCTTGCAGCGACTACCAGTTCCCGCTTGGCACACCGTCCACAGTTGGTTCGAGGAAGATTCAAGGCGGCACAGAATACCTCTTCACCGTTGAAGGTCAGATGGGCAGCTCCAAAATCTACGTAATCGCCCCCGACGGCGCAAAACCCGAATTTACACAGGTGGTAAGGTAGGAAAGAGGAACGAGGAGAGAGGAATCTCCCAATCTCAAAATCAACAAATCAACAAATCAATAAATCAATAAATCAACAAATAACCATTGCAACCGTCTCAATATGTACAGTGTGTGGAAACATATCCACAGGCTGTACATATTTTGTTTTTAGGCCGTTGTCCTGCAAAATCCGGAGGTCGCGGGCGAGAGATTTGGGATCGCAAGATACATAGACCAATCGCGACGGGCGCATTTTTATAATGGTGTCAATCAACACTTTGTCGCAGCCCTTTCGCGGCGGGTCAACTACTACGACATCGGCTTTCAGACCTTGATGCTGCACGAGGTCGGGGATTATTTCCTCCGCCTTACCTTCAATGAAATCCACATTGTCGATATGATTGAGCGCGGCGTTTTGCTTGGCGTCGGCAACAGCCTGAGGTATGGTCTCCACGCCAATCACCTTGCGGGCGTTGCGAGCCAAGAAAAGCGAAATAGTCCCGACACCACAATAAAGGTCCATAACAGTTTCCTCGCCAGTTAATCCTGCCAACTCCAAAACCTTGTCATACAGGACTTTGGTCTGTGGCGTATTAACCTGAAAAAAAGACAACGGCGAAATCCTAAACTTGATTCCGTCGATAATATCTGTAATATAGCCATTGCCATACAAAGTAACAACCTCGTTGCCTCGGATGCGGTTGGTATTGTCACAATTGACGGTAAGAGAAATGTCTTTTATATTTTTTACTGACGACAACAACCTCTCAACCAGCTCATTACGATGTGGCAAATCATTGTCATTAACAACAATAGAAACCATCAGCTCATTAGTGGCGAACGCCTTTCTAATCATTATGTAACGCACTGTGCCTGAATGTGTTGCTTCGTCGTAAGGCTCTATATTATAATGATTGAGATGATTGATGACCACAGCAACGATTCTGGAATTTTCGTCCGCACCCACGGGACATTCCTTAGAACTAATTATCTGATGCGACCGCCGTGCATAAAACCCCGCAACTATCTCACCGTCAATGTTTTTGGCGACGGGATATATCGCCTTGTTGCGAAAATTGAAAATTGTCCTGCTGCCAATCGTACCGGGGATTTCGCGGTCAAGTACAACGCCAGCAGATTGCAGATAGTCAACCACTTTTTGGCGTTTCAACAACAATTGCTCATTATAATCCAACTCCTGAACCTGACAGCCCCCACACTGCCTAACATACTGACAATTAGCCCTTACGCGGTGTTGCGAACAGCGGATGATGCGTTGAAGATGGGCGTGGGCGTATGATTTGGCAACGTCGTCCACTACCGCGCTGACACGCTCGCCCGGCAGCGCGTTGCTAACATATACAGTGGTCTTGCCGAGCTTGGAGATGCCGTCGCCGTCTTCGCCAACTGACTGAATATCAAGTGTAAGGATGTCGTTTGGTTTCATAATAATTGCTATTGCAGATGCGCAAAATTACACAATTCCAGCAAATAATCGAAAAAAAATTTATGATGGGCGCACAAGTTGTCAAAAATTTTTTGTAGGTTTGCAGATGCTAACTAAAAAAAACATCAAAATGGAACAGAAAGAAAATCGAGAAATCAACTCTATAATCAAAAAACTCGAAAAGGCGGAAATCAAGGGCGACGCATTGCAGATTTACCTTTGCTGCGACGCGCTTTTGGAAATCTACGCCTCCAACTACGGCGCGGAAATGGCTGTTGCACTATGCCAAAAGGCCATCGACGCACTGCAAGAGGCTGGCGCGGCACGCAGAGCGGAGCTGGCATCGGCTTACTACAAGCAAGGCCTATTTTTGCAGGACAAATACTACCGCGCATTGCCGTGCTTCAAGAAGGCGATGGACTTGTTTTCGCAGGTCAACGACGACAATGGCATTGCACTCTGCAACTACCGCATCGGCCGCCTGACTCTCAATAAGAGCGTCATCGGCGAGGATTTTGCCGAAGTCGCGCTGTCGTATTTCAATACCGCCGTAGAGCTTTTTGAAAAGGTGAAGGACACCGACGCCCTGGCAAGCGCACTGACATACAAGGGCCTGTGCGAAATCAACATCGACAAGCTCAATGAGGCTGAGGAGGATTTGGAGCAAGCCGTGGGCATCGCACAGCAAATCAACGAACCCGAAATCCTCGACGACGCGCTCTATCACTTGGCACGTGCGTATTACAAGGGCGAGAAGTTTTTCAAGGGGCAGAAACTCTTGGAGCAGGCTCTCGAAATCAACCGCAAGAGCAAGGACTACGAAGACCTTTCGTATATGTTGCAGACTTACGGCGAAATCCTCGTCTCCCTCGAAAAATACGACCAGGCAATCGAGGCCTTCAAGGAAAGCGAACAGATAAAGCGCACCAGGGGCTACATCCGCGAACTTCCCGACACTATTTGCTGGCTCGGCAAGACGTATTTCTATATGGACAAGCTGTCGGAGGCTCTGCTGTATTTCCAGGAAGAAGTGTCGCTGCGCAACGAGGCAGAAATTGAAAGCATCGCCACGGCATACGGCAATATGGGCTTCATCTGTATGAAAATGGGTTACACACGTGACGCTATTTCGCACTATTTCAACAAGTTGAAAACTTTTGGCGACGATGACGACTACACAATGTCACGTGCCGAAACCCTGTGCGACCTCGCCGAAGCCCACGTCGCCAACAATGAAAACGAAATCGCCGTCAAGGTATATCAAAAGGCGTTGGAGGAGTACAAAATTGCGTTGAAACTCGGTCAGGCTGACGACACCTCTCTCATCGAGCGAATCAACGAGCGCATCACCGAACTCGACGAGCAAATCACCCAAAAGGACGAGGAGCTGCCCAAGATTGACGTGCCCGAAGTGCTCACCGACGACTACATCGCCGACATCATCAGGTCGATGGTGGCAGACGTCATTATGTCGTCGGGCGACAACGAGGACAATTCACGCAAGTCGATTGGATTCCGCCACAAAAACACCGAAAAATTCAACGACGACGCCACCTTCGAATCCCTCGGCGCGGACGACATCGACTTTGTTCAAATCTGCGTCAACGCCGAAAGGCTGTTTGACATCGAGCTGCCCGACGAAGTTTCCGACGAAATCTCCAACACGGCAGAACTCATTGCGGCTGTCAAAGAATTGATATAGCTCTTACATTCTCTCCAATACGTTGATACCCAACATATTCAAGCATTTCTTGACTACCCTGCCAGTGTTTTGGGCAATCAGGAGGCGGAACTCGCGGATTTGCGGGTCGGCTTCGCCCAGAATCTGGTGGTCGTGGTAGAATTGATTGAACTGCTTGCTGAGTTCATAGACGTAATTGGCAATTTGGGCGGGGCTGCACATTGTGCAAGCATCATTGACGGCAGCGGGGAACGCCGCAATCTGCTGTACCAAAGTGCCTTCCACGTCTGTCGCCTTGTCAAAATCTGACGAAAGCGGCTCGCGGGCAATTCCCTTGTCAGCCAACTTGCGGAAGATGGACTGTATGCGGGCGTATGTGTAAAGCACAAACGGGCCTGTGTTGCCGTTGAAATCGATGCTCTCCTTGGGATTGAAAAGGATTGTCTTCTTGGGGTCAACTTTCAAGATGAAATATTTGAGAGCCGCCATTGCAATTGTAGAAACCGTAATGTCCTGCTGCTCCTGGCTCATCTCGTCGAGTTTGCCAAGCTCCTCGGAAGTCTTGCGGGCGGTCTCTGTCATCTCGGCGATGAGGTCGTCGGCATCCACAACAGTGCCTTCACGCGATTTCATCTTGCCTTCGGGCAATTCCACCATACCGTAGGAGAAATGTTTGATGGCGTCGCTCCACGCAAAACCCATCTTTTTCAATACAAGCTTCAACACCTTGAAATGGTAGTCCTGCTCGTTGCCGACTACATAGATGTGTTCGTCGAAATTCCACTCGCGATGACGCATTGCAGCCGTGCCGAGGTCTTGCGTCATATAGACCGTGGTGCCATCGGAACGGAGAAGGATTTTTTTGTCGAGGCCGTCGGCGGTGAGGTCGATGTAGGTTGCGCCGGTTTCGTCCTTCTGACAAAGACCCTTAGCCAACGCATCCAACACATATTGCTTGCCTTCGAGATAGGTCTCCGATTCGTGATAAATCTTGTCGAAAGTGATGCCCATCAATTTGTACGTAACATCAAAACCATCATAAACCCACGAATTCATCGTCTTCCAGAGGGCAACTGTATCGGGATCGCCCTGCTCCCATTTTTGGAGCATTTGGTGAGCTTCGATGATGGAAGGTGCTTTCTGCTTGGCGTCGTCCTCAGACATACCCTGAGCCATAAGTTCCTTGATTTCAGCCTTGTAGTGCTTGTCGAACTCTACATAATAATTGCCAATCAAATGGTCGCCCTTGATGCCGGAGGTTTCGGGAGTTTCGCCGTGTCCCCATTTTTTCCAGGCGAGCATCGACTTGCAGATATGTATGCCACGGTCGTTTACGAGGTTTACCTTGATTACATTGTTGCCGCCCGCCTTCAAAATGCGCGAGATTGAGTCGCCAAGGAAATTGTTGCGCAAGTGTCCGAGGTGCAGCGGCTTGTTGGTGTTTGGCGACGAAAATTCGAGTACAATCTTCTTAGATTTGTCGGTAACAGGCGTGATGCCAAAATCTGGGTCGGCATCGATGCGCAAAAGCATTTCGCTGATGGCCGATTTTTTGAGGACAATGTTCAGGAAGCCCTTCACAACGTTAAACTGCTTGGCGTTTTCCCAATTTTGCATGAGATAATCGCCGAGGTCTTTGGCGGTGTCTTCGGGTTTCTTGCCTGAAAGTTTCAGGAGAGGGAACACCACGACGGTCAAGTCGCCCTCAAATTCCTTCTTGGTCTTCTGAATCTGTATCTGCTGTTCTGCGGCATCCTTGCCATATATTGTCTTGACGGCGAGAAGCACCGCCTGTTTGAGTTTTTCTTCCATTATATATTAAGGTGTTTGTAAAATTATTTTTTCGCGAGAAATTCGGTTGCTGTCATCATCAGCATCGACATCGAAGTATATGTCTTCACCTGCGGCACAAGGAGTTCGGTGTTGTAACAGTTTTGCACGTCCACTTGCTTGACGCCGGCGGACACTTCGTTGATGTCAACTGAGGTGTAAATGCCGTTGCGGATAGACGCCATGCGACCTGTCTGCTCGTTGAGTATCAGTTCCATAGCGATATTGCTGTATGCAATCGGCACCATCGAATCGGTTGCGTCAGGATAGCCCGACCGCACAAGATAGCCAAGGTTTTGGACGATGGTGTCCACGCGCTTGCCGTTGTTGAACTTTGCGGAAGCCTTGCGGAGTTTTTGCGCCACAATATCGCCGATGCCCGAATGTGTATAAGGCATTTCGTCCATGCCCTTAAACCGCGCTCCCTCCGAAACCACCACGGTGGAAAATTTGCCGGGGTTGTTGGCGCGATCCATCACCATGAGTTCTGCCAACTGACTGATTTTAAACTCCACTTCGGGTATCACGCAACGGTCTGCCATGCCCGCGAGCGTAGGCATCATGGCTGTAAATCCGGCGTAACGTCCAAATACTTCTATCACCAAAAACCTCTCGTGGCTGCCCGCCGACGCGCTCAACGTGTGTATCAGGCTGATTGTGCGCGTGATGCACGTGCTGAAACCGATGCAATAGTCGGTGCCATACACGTCGCCGTCCATGGTTTTTGGTATGCCGATTATCTTGACTCCCTCGTTATGCAGGCGCACGGCGTATTTAAGCGTGTCGTCGCCACCAATTACCACTAAGTAGTTGAGTTGCAGGAACTCCACGTTGCGGATTACTTCGGGCGTGAGGTCGTTGGTCTCCTCGTAATAAATGTCCTTCAAATGCTCCGGCACGTCCTCGCGCTTGATGCTCGACGGCTTGGTGCGCGACGAGTGGAGAAAAGATTCTTCGCTCAATATTGTGGAGTTGATGAGTTTTTTGGGAAACTCTTCATAGCAGTCGGTATTGTCGGCGTTGCGGTCGCGGCGCATTTCCACAAGCCCCGCCCATCCGCGCTTGATGCCGATTACCTTGTAACCTTCACTGACAGCGCGTTTTACGAGGCCACGTATCGCGGGGTTTAGCCCCGGCACGTCGCCGCCGCCGGTAAGGATGCCGATTATTTTTTTGTTTTTCGTTGGAATCATAACACTAATCCATTTTACGGCAAATTTACAAAAAAATTTTCAACAACAAAAAAAATTTTTAAACCATTTCCACGGCGATTTTATTTAACAACGAATAAGTTTATAAAACTAATGATCTGTGCGCCGAAAAACATATAAGTTACTCATCTCCACTGCTCCTACATATTTAATTCACCAATTTTTTTGGTTCTTGGCGACAATCCCAGAAAGCAACAACTTCTACATGGTCGTCAACCACGTAATACACTATTTTGTCGCGACGTTTTATAACAAAACTACGATATGATTCAGGATACTCGTCAAGCAACGGCTCCTTCTTACCGACACAAGGATTAAGTCCTATCAAATTGTTCACTTCTTGAACCTCTTGAAGGAAATCATCTTTGACGGTTTCGCCAAATTTTTTTTTGATATATTTGGCAATGCGACGCAATTGATTCATTGCCAACGGCATCCAAATCACTTTCATACCGCTTCTGCCAATTCAAGTTCCTCGTTTTCTGTCGCAAGTTCCTCTCGAATTTGGCGAAACATCACCTCACTGTCGATACCGAGACCGGCAGCGGATTCGTGTTTTGCCTGTTCTATCATGGCGCGTATATCGTCCATCGTATAAGGTTGCAACGGCGTGTCGTCATCCCAATACAATGTTGAAGCCATGATATTTTTGGGGATTGATGTTTTCATGGTTGAATGTTTTTAATTGTTGTCATATCCTCACCCCAACCATCGTCATATCGTCCACTTGGAGAGAGCCATTGCGCCATGCCTCCATTTTTTCGGCGAGACGCTCCCCTATCTGCGCCATGGGAAGGTCGATG
>JAEEGK010014731.1_pt1 | contig 17434 bp, 10 predicted proteins | sample 8958771 | NCBI WGS metagenome assembly JAEEGK01 (sample SAMN16246547, study PRJNA631951) | gut metagenome | biome: gut microbiome; feature: rumen; material: SC-attached | host: Bos | place: Iran: Karaj | collected 2018-10
CCCAATCCCCAATCCCCAATCCCCAATCCCCATCCCCATTATCAAAATAATTTAATTTATCTAATTTATCATTTTAAATTAAAATTTAAAAATTAAATAATAAAATAATTAAATATTATTATTTTTCAAAAAGTATTTAAATTAAAAAATCAAATCGAAAAGAAATAATTAAATATTTAATTCTATTAAAAATGTCAAAAGAAGATACAGAAATCGACATTGTAAAAGATTTTTTAAAGATGAGAGGATACAAAAACGCCTTGGATGGCCTTGAAAAAGATGACTATAAAACAGTAGAAAAGAAAAAAGTAAATAAAATAAATAATATTTAATTTTAAAATATTTAGGATACTTCTGAAGATAAACAACCAAAACTAACCAAACTTATGCAAGAAAACAAAGAACGTAATAAAAAATACACAAAACTCCAAGAAGCCTACAAACAACTGGAGAAAAAACATAAAGGAATACTCCAATGTGCACGTCAAATATTTTCAATAGTTATAAATTGTCTCCAACAACTTCATAATATTAAAGATGGAAATCAATCAAATGAAAATTTAGGAGAAACTATAGAAAATTATAAAGCTCAAATTGGAAAATATCACAAAATTATTATGAGTGACGAATGGGATGAAAAAACAGAAATAATGAGTCAACCTGTTATGATGGAGCACAAAAAGAAATTAAATAAAGCAAAAGAAGAAAAAAATAATGAAAATATAATTGAAGTTCTTTTATCCTTAAGAGTTAATGCTTTACAAATAAGTCCAGAATTGAGAAAAAATTTAGTATATGAATTAATCAGAAATGATATTTTAAATATAGAAGAAACAAAAAGTAATCAATTTGTATTAGATTTATTGAGTTTCCATGCATACAATTTAAGACATGCAACATTAAGTTTAATATCAATTATTTCTGCAACATATAAAGGTGTTGAATATTTAATGTCTAATGGGCCCTCTATTGTAGAAAAAATTATAGAAATTATGAAAGGTACAGAAGATGGACAAGTTATCCAAAGATTCTGTATCGCCATTTTACAAAAAATGAGTGTAAAAGAAGATACAATTCCAATATATATGAAATTCGGTCTTATAGATTGGATTATAAAATTATTACAAAGAAGTAGAGTTAATGATATTCACATATTTTGTTTAGATTTTGCTAGTGCACTCTTAGCTAATATTTTACATTCTAATATAACTTTAGAATTCTTAGAAAATAATATTAGTGTTTGTAAAAATTTAACTGAGACTTTTCTTTCTATGATTAAAGAGAATATTCCTACCTCTGTTTTAATGCATATTTTAATATGTCTTAGTTATTTAAGTAAAGATAGATTTACTGCTATTAAAGAAGAATGTAAATTCTATGATAGAATTACAGAATTTGTTGAATATTATTCTAATATAAGAGCTAATAATGAAAGCGCAGAAATTGATAAGAGAACTGTTTTAGATTTATGCGCCCATATGTTCCACCCTAAAGATACTACTATGGACATGAGTGAGGCTATGGAAATTAATGATATGAAATATGAAGATAGAATTAAAGAATTTGAAAATGAACAAGGTGATCTTATTTTTGAATGCTTTCAAGATGAAATTAGTTAAAAGAATTTAAATGAATTTTTTAAATTCTATTTTTTTTTTCAATAATTATTTTTTATTAATTAAATCTATCATTATATTATTTTAATCATACTATTAATAAATAAATTTTCAATAATCATTCAGTAATAATTTGGCCGAATGGTTAAGGCGTCTGTAGTTTAGATGAAAGCCTTCTGCAGATGGGGAAACCCGTGTGAGTTCAAGTCTCGCAATTGTCTATAATTTTTTCAGATAAAGTTTTTTTAATTCAATATTTTAATTAGATAAATAATTGTTTTTTCATTTATATTTAAATATATTAATTGTATGAATGTTGTTATATTGGATAAATTCTTTGAGATTTTATTAGTATTGATTATAAAAGAAAAAATCATTTGATATTTTAAAATAATAAAATATATTATATAGTTTAATCTTATTAATTATATTTATTAATAACTTATTTCTTTATTTATTAGAAAAAAGTTTTATAAAATATAATAATATTAATTTAATTTTTTATAAATAAAAAAGTTCTTTTTACTAAATAATATTCTGAATTAAAACCCTCCAAAATAAAAAAATGTGAAAAAAATTAAAAACAAAATATAACTAATAAAATGAAAAAGACCTAATCAAGTTTATCATTATTATTTTCTAAAGAATTATTTCTTGAATATTGACTGAAATACTCAAAATATTTTTCATAATAATTATAATCAACAAAAAGAGAAAAATTAAGTAAAACATAGAATTCATATTCCAATTGATTAACATTTTCAACACTTTCACCACTAATTCTAGCATATAAATCATTATGAAAAGAAATATCTTCATTAAATTTAATACTTAATAAACAAGAAGATAAAATTAATCTATGAATATTATTAAAACATAAAATATAACTGTTATTTTCACACATTTTATCAATATATATTATTGCAAGTATTAATGAGGATATATTCATTTGAGTATATTTCATTATTCTTTTTATATAATCTTCTATAGAAATTTGTGGAATATGATTTAAAAAAAATATATCTGATTTTATATAAAGTTGATATATATTATGCAAATTTTCCATTATTAAATCTTCAAGATTAGATGATATTGATGTTATTATTTGATTTGTTAAATTTAATGATATTGACGAATTATCAAACTCATTATAATGATTGTATGTGTCTTTTGTTGGCATTGTGTTTCTTGTTTGTTTACTACTTGAAGATTTATCCATTTTTTTCTTCCAGTTTTACTTTTTTTTCTAATTTTAATTTTTTTTACAAATTAAATATAATTAATTTTGAATATTATTATATTAAAAATAAATAACTGAAAAAAATATATTTATTTTTTCACAATAAAATAAGCATTCTTAAAATATAAATATATTATTATTTAAAATAAAAACAAAAAAAACCGATTTAAACCTCATTATTACCCTCATTATTATTATCATTAAGATTATTATAATTACTTTCATTACTCTCTTTATTATTAATTATATTAATATTATTCTTTTCATTCCCATTATCCTTTAATTCTTCTTTTAAAAATTTAATAACAATAGCAGAACAATTATCAGTTCCAAGAGCATTATTATTATTAATTTCATCAGGAACTAATTTATCAATATAATCTCCAAGAACTTCACTTCCTTTTTTACCTAAATTTAATTCTTTAAACACAAATTCGGCAATATTATCATTAACTTCATCTTTATTAGTAGGATCAAAGAATCCATCACATCCAATAATACAATAATAAACATCACTTAATTTCATAACTTTAATATCAGGATTAGAAGTAATAACTTGATCTTCTTGTTTTAACCATTTACATTGTTTATGTTCTAAATCACCAAAACCTCTTGAAACATCTTTAGAACCTTTAATTCTATTACTTTCTAAAAAACCTTCTGCTTGTTCTATTCTTTTTTTTTCTTCTATATTTGTACATTTATGATCTGTTGTTTTATATATTATTTGACCTAATTTATTTAATATTAAACAACGAGAATCACCTGAATTTGATATATATATTTCTTCTTCTGTTATTAAAATTATACATGCGGTTGAACCACATAAATATGATATATTTATTTCTTGTAAATTTCGAGGATTAAATAAATTAGTAAATACTTTCATTTTTTCTATTTCTTCTTCTTTTATTTTCATTTCTTTACAATAATTCTCCAATTTTATATTATCTTTTATTCTATCATCTTTTGATATTTCTATTAATTCTTTTCTTGCTTCTTCTGTTAAAAGAGACTTATCTAAATTTAAAAATGTTTCTCTTAATGCTTTTTCATAATTTTGTTCTTCAAAATTTGGGTTTTTTAATAAATATTCTATAAAATGACGAGATATATATTCTGATACTTCTTTTCCTCCATGACCATCACAAATTCCAAAAATCGAAAAATTTTTTCCTGGAATTAAATCTGTGGAATATAAATATGCATCTTCCATTGAAATACGATATCCTTGCATTGCACATATACCATATTCAAGTCTTGATGTTTTTCCATCTTCTGTTTGTTTCTCACGAATTGGTTTTGAAAGTCTTTCTCCCATTTTTTTTAAAATTATTTTAATTTCTTTTTTTATGATGATTTTAATTTTTTTATTATTAGTTTGTAATATTTATTTATAATATATAATTATATTATTATATTTCATTTAATTAAATTATTATAATAAATAATTAGGGTATTATAATTTTTTTTTTTCTTTGTTTTTTTATGAGTGATTTTAAACTTTATTCTTAAATTTACTTTGGAAATTTTAATATTATAAGAATAAAAAATAAATTTTTAATAATAAAACTTGGCTTTAAAAAACTAAAAATATTACCTCCAACATTAATTATTATTATTTCCATTAACATTATTATTCCCATTATTATTATTTCCATTATTATTATTTGCATTATTATTATTTGCATTATTATTATTATTTGCATTATTATTATTTCCATTATTATTATTACTAAAATTTCCATTACCATCAGTTTCTTTATCAATAAATTGTTTAATTTGTGTATTTTTTTTAGAAAACTCTTTTTCCAAAGCTTTATTTTTTTTTTCTTTTTTCAATCTTTCGAATTCTTTTTGAGAGATTAAAGAAGCTTCAATAAAAGTTCTTCCAACTTGTAAGTCGATTTTTTTGTCTTTAATCATTAAAGGTCTTTTTAATAAAACAAGAGTTCCAAATTTACTTTTTAAATTTCTAATTAATAATCTTCCTGAAATTTTATCATATTTTAATAAAGCATGAACTCTAGAAACGGAAATATCATTTATTCTAACATCACTTTCATGTCCTCTTCCAATTTTAATTACATCTCCAGTTAATTGAATTACATGAATAGATTTAATATTACAATTATCTTTAACTTGATTTAATGATTCAAATATAATATAATCACATTTAGGTTTTTCTATATCAATTAAATTAAATATATCTTCTTTTCCTTCTATTTTAAAACGATCTAAAAAAATATATTAAATATATATTATTTTACATGGATAAGGGGTTTTACATATTTCACAATTAAATGATTTAATATTATAACTTTTAACTGTTTTTTTCTCATTTTCCTTAATAATTAATTTAGTTTCCATCCATTTTTTAATGCAAAAATAGTGTGCAAATCTAATTCCTCCTGAACAAGAACATAAATGAACTAAAGGATTATCATTTTCATTACTATCAGAATAACATATTTTACATATATTTTCTTCATTATTATTTCCTAATTCATTTTTGGCTGAAAAAATACAATTAAATACAGGTTCTGAATTCATATTTATAGATTCAATATTATAACTTAATGGATCTAAAGGAGTTTCTATATCAATATTATCTTTTTTATCTGGTATATGAACACTGTTTAAAGCATATTTTACTCTTCCTAATTTTATAATATCATTTTTACATAAATTATAATCTTCATTTATATTATTTATTGTTTGTAAATTAGTTGAATTTTGAGTATCTTCACTTTTTAAAACATACCAAATTTTATTTGATAAATTAACAATATTTTCTTCAGTTGGTTGCATCATAAAAGTTATTGGATTTTGAATAAGGTAATTATCATTATTTTGATATGTTACATATAATATTAATTCTTGATCACTTTCTAATCCTTTATTAATTGGAACAGTTTGAATTTCATGTTTTTTTCTTGCTATTATTACTGATTCTGCTAATATAACATTAATATTTTTTGTTTGAGATGATTCATAATCATATAATCCATGACTATCTCGAACCCAAGTTCTTGTAAATAAACTTACTAATTTCAACTTTTCTTGAGTCATTTTTTATTTTTTTTTTATTTTTATATAATTTATTTTTTTGAAAAAATATATTTATATTAAGAAAAAGAATATATTATTTTTTTAATTTAATTTATTGTTTTTTTCTTCTTTGGTATTGAGAAAAAAGCATCTACCATTCTTTCTGCTGTTTGATATGTATTATTAAGTTTTGAAGATTTTTTCATTTCTAATGATATAGTTGTTTTATTTCGAGAAGAATTATAATTTGTTGTCATATTTTCTTCTGTTTTATTATTATTATTATTCGTATTATTAAGATGATTATAAATATTATTATTATTATCATTTAAAATATTATTATTATTACTTATGAATTTATTATTAAAATTTTTATTTTGTGAAATAGAGGTTATTAAAGGTGTTAAATTTCTTTTATGATTTATTTTATATTCTAAATTATTTTTCAAATTAAAAATTTCGCTTTTTGAATATTGGATTTTATTTTTTAATCTTTGAGTCAAAGCATAATTATATAATCTATTTGATATACTTTCAATTGTTTTTTTAGAAGCTTTTCTATTTCTTTTTCTCATTTCAAATAAAATATTTCTTTCTTTTTTTTCTTCTTCTTCTTTTTTTTGTTTTCTTAAAATTTCTAATTCTTTTTCTTTTTTTTTTAATTTATCAATAATATTAATTTGATAATTATGTAAAAATTCTTTTTCATTAAATTTAATTTGAGATTTTTTATTATTACCTTCATATAATTCATTTTTAATTTTATAATTTTTATTTAAAAATTCAATTCTATTTTTAGCTTCAATTCTTCTATTAGAATCTTCAATTAAATTATTAAATATTTTAATTCTATCACTTTCTTTAATTTTAGGTTTTGTTTTTTCAACAATAATATTAAGAAATTCTTCTTCAGATTGTTTTTTAATAGAATAAAATTCCATTCTTTCTAAAAAATTTTTATTTTTTGGTTTATATTGAGTATAATCTCTTATTGCTTCATATTTAATATTTTCTGTGTTATATCTTTCATATTTATTATCTGATAATTTACTATTTTTTTCTTTTTTTGTTAAAGAACTATTTTTCTTTTTTTTCTTATTATTTAATTTTTCAAATAAAAACTCATTTATATGTTCATCTATTTTATAATGTGCTCTTGAAGAAAAATTCTTTTCTCGAGATGAACTATGAATAAAAGACATTTTTTTTCCATCTACATCACCCTTATTAAAATTTAAATTATAATTTTTTTTTGAATTTTTTTTTTTTTTAACGTTTTTAAATTTTTTTACTAATTCTGCACTTTTTGAACCTAATTCAGTATCAGAAAATGTGTTCAAATCTACTATGTTTTCTTTTGAGTTTTTTATTATATTATTATTTTGTTCATCTTCTTTTGTTTCTTCACTATTTAATTTTAAAACATAATTTTTGTTTTCTCTTTTTTTTGCAAAAATTTGTTTTATTGAGTCTTCATAATTAAAAGCCATATATAATTTTTTTAAAAAATTATTATAAAAAATATTCAATAAAAAACAATTAAATAAAATAAAATGGGGATAAAAAAACAAATAATTGAATGAAATAATATATGTAAAAATTAGAGAAATTATTCAAGTTCAATTAAATGAACAAAACTAATCAAAATATTCAATGATGAAAAAATCAAAAATTATGTAAATATAATTTACAAATTTATAAATTAACTTTTAACAAACGAAAAATAATTTACTCTTGTTACTTATTTAGTATTCTTTTCAGAGAATATGTATAGAATTCAAGCTGAAAAAAATAATGAAAAATATAGTGAAAAAGAATATTCTTTTAATGAAAATGTTGAAAAATTTTTCTGACTATATATAATGATTTTTTCTAATTTTCTTGAAAAAATAATTTTTTCATTTTTTCTTATGTAATAAATAAATTGAAATTATACAATATTTCCATTATTGGCTTTTTATTAATAATAGATTAATATAAATCATTATTTTTTTTCATTTAAATTTCTTTGTTTAATTTAATCTTTGTTTTTAATTCATTTATTTTTTTTCTTTATTATATTTATTATCTTATTATATATTTTAATAAATTATTTATTAATTATTTATATATTTATTTGAAAAATTTTTTAAAAACCAATTATTTAAAAGAAGATGAATAGAATAAAAATGATAAAAAATATTCAAAAAGAGAAGAAAAAGCAAGAACAAGAAAGAGAAAATGGAATAAATGAAAGATTACCAATGATACATGGAGACAAATTTGTACAAGAATTTAAAATAGAATCTCAAAATATATTAAATCCTCTTCGTTTAAGACAACAAACAAAAAAAAATCTAGTAAAAAATAAAATAAGACCAAAATCAGCAAATAAGAAAATATCATTAATAGTATCAAATAAAAAAAATACTCAAACAAATACAAATGCAAATAATTCAAAATTGTCTTCTCAACAAATATCAAGACATAATTCTATTTTATTAAAAGATGAAAATTTCATTCAAATTTTAAATTTATGGGAAAAATTAGGAGTTTCAATTAATTATCAAAATATATTTGAATGTGCTTTAATTCAATTAAATGATAACAATTTTAAAGAAGGTTATTTAAAAAAAGAATTAAATCATTTAAATTTAATTTATAATATTGTTTTAAAAATTATTCAAAACGTTTCTTCAAGAGAAAAACAAATTCAATTTCTTCAAAATTATGATAATAAAATAAAAACAAATCAAAAAAAAAATGAAATAGAAGAGAATTTATTAAATGAAATTACTATTACTTTAAAAGAATTAAGAATAACTTCTTTAAGTATAGTTAATTGTTATATTGAATTAAGAAAAGAATGTAGTTATGAATCTTTAGTTAAGAAATTAGATATCAGAAAAATTCCTGGAATTAATTATAATTATATATTGGTTATGAAAGAAGATACTAATTTTTTATTTAATTCTTGTTTTTCTCAATATTTTTCTTTCTCTAAAAATGATCCTTTTTTAACTTTTTCATTATATGAAAAAGATAATTCAAAAATTAAAATTCCAATTTCAGAAGAAGAATCAGAAGAAATAAAAAAATGTCAATATTATATTTTTGATGAAATAATATTTAATGAATTATCAAAAAATAATAATATTAATAATAATAATTATTCAAATAATAATTATAATAACAATAATAATTATAATAATAATAGAAATGAATATACTTTATCACCATCTTATTCTTTAGCTTCAATAAATTCATCAAAAAGAAATATTGAAATAAATTCAAAAATAAATAATCATGAAAATAATATTAATTATATTAATAAGACAAATAAAAAACAATTAAATCCAATTAGACCAAATACTGCTTTTCAAAAGAAAAAAAACGCTGGTTTTAAAAAAAAAAATCCTATTAATTTATTAACAAGTACAAGTTCTTTAAATGATGAAATAAGAAAAAATGATAAAAGTCCTTTAGTTAAGAGAAAAATAAATAAAATTGAGAATAAATCTAAAGAAAAAAAAATTGATAAAAAAAATGAAAAAGATATTCATTCAAATAAATATGATTATCAAGAAATTCATCCTAAAGATTTAAAAATAATTGATCATATTATTGGTAGAGGATTAAAAGAAAAAAAAAATTATGACAGGAATTTAAAAAAAAATAAAAATATTAATAATAAAAATTATGAATTTTCATCTACAAATGATAATAATAATAATGATTTTTCTTCTATTAATGTTACTAATATTAATAATAATGATATTACTGAAAATACTTCTGATTATATTTCTATTTATGAAAAGAAAGATAATGAATTTAAAAATATTAATGAAGATTTTATTAATGTTAAAAAAGAAAAAAATATTGAAAAAGATGATGATACTATTAATATAAAAGAGAATGAAAATATTAGTAATAATTATAGTGTTAAAGAAGAAAAAAAAGAAGAAAAAGAAGATATTAATGATAATTATATTATACAAGAAAAAATTTCTCCTAAAGAAGAAATAATAGAAGAAATTCAAGAAGAAAAAGATAAAATAAAAGAGGAAAATAAAGAAGAAAATAAAGAAGAAAACAAAGAAGAAAACAAAGAAGAAATTATAGAAGAAAAGAAAGAAGAAAAAGATAAAGATAAAGAAAAAGAGAAAGAAGAAGAAGAAGATAAAATAAAAACAAAAAATATAAAAGATTTACTGAATAAAATGGATATATTATTAAATGAGAGTGAAATAAGTAAAGATAATTTAAGAAAAAGTGAAATAACAGATGATCAAAATGAAGAAAATAACATAGTAATAGATAATACATTAAAAGAAGAAAAGATAACTGAAATAGATAATAATATTTTAATAATAAAAAATATAATAACAAATGAAAAGAAAGAGAATAATAATAAAATAACAAATGAAAATAAAGATAATAATGATGTAATAACAAATGAAAATAAAGATAATAATGATCTAATAACAAATGAAAATAAAGATAATGTGGTATCAAATGAAGGTAAAGATAATTATAATATATTATCAAATGAAAATAAAGATAATAATAATGATTCAGAATTTGATAGAAGTGATGAAAAATCTTTATTTGAAGAAAATGAAAATAAAGAAATAAACATTGAAAAAAAAAATAATTCAGAAATAATAGAATCAATAAATTTAGATAATTTAGAAATTAATGAAGGATATAATTATTATATTCAACCTTTTTCAGGAAATATAATAGATTTAAATCAAATTTTTTCTGATTTTCTTTTAAAAATTCCAGAAGAGCAAAAAATAGCTTTTAATATTGAAGATAATATAACAAAATATATTTCTGGAATTTACCCTAAATTAATTATATTAAAAAACAATAAAGGAATAATACAAGGATTATCAATAATATCTTTTGATCCTTTATCTCAAATTTCTAAAAGTTTAAATTTACTTTTAGTATGTTCATTATCAAATGAAATATTATCAAATATATTAAAAGATATAATTAAATATATAACTGAGAATTTAATTTATGATGAAATAAGAATAGAATTATTTTATGGAATGAAAAATGAACAATTTTACTTAATTAAAGATATAGAAAAGTCTTTAAAAGAAGATGTAAAATTTAAATGGGTAAATATGGAAAATGATGGTATTCATAGGAAAATAAAATATAAATATCAAAATCCTAATAAAATTATTGATTTTTCTATCATTCCAACTGGAAAAAATATTTTAGAATTAAAAACTGCTTCTATTGTTTCTTTTAATAATAATAATATTGATAATAATAATTTAATTAAAAATAATGAATTAAATGATTTTGGAATTATTTCTATTATTTCTGAAATGATTTCAATGAATGATTATGAAATTAATTTTGATAAAGATAATTCTTTTTCTCAATTATTACAAAAAATTCAATATAATAAATTTATTAAAATTACAAATGAATTTATTCAAAATCAATTAGGAAGTTTCGAAGAAATTAAAGAATTTATAAAAGATAATTTAAGTAATTTAACTTCAATGATAAACAATAATTTCATTAAAACAAATTTAATAGGAACTTCACTTATGAAAATTGAAGTTTCTTTTGAAACTGTAATTCAAACTTCATTAGATGGTTTTTTATATAATATTATTTCTAATAATGATATTGAAGTTTTTACATTTCAAAAAGAAGATAACAATTATTTTTATCTTTTACATTCTTCAAATGAAAATTTATCTTTTATAATTTATGAATTTAAAAATAATAAATTTGAAGATTTAATTGATTCAGATGAAAATAATATTTGTGAAATATTTCAAAACATTTATTCTAAAATAAATCAACAACCAAAAAAAATAATGAAAAGAATGTATTTACCAGTTTTTAAAATAAATAAATCTAAAGTTTATAATAAACCTTTATTTTTAAATGGGATTAAATTATCTAATAATGATGGTGATTATTATATTCAAAATTTAAATCAAATAGAAGATTTTATTTTTGGAATTGAAGAAAAGAAAAATAATCTAATTAATGCTAAATTAAATTTACAATTTATTGATGATAATAAAGATGTTGTTATTAAAAATGAATTTTTAATTGCTTTAATTAATCCTGATTTATTATGTGATTTACAAATTCCTACTATTTCAACTTTTATAGTTAAAAAAGATTTTTGGGAAAAAGAATAATTTTTATTATATATTGTATTAAAATTTATATAACTAATAATTGAAATATGAATACTTATTCTTATTAATATTAATAAATATTTATTTTATTATTTATTATATTATTATTTTGATAAGATTATAAAAATAATTGTTTATTTATTTTTATTTACAAAAATAATTTTTTTTAGAGATTATTGTTTTTTTCAAAAGAGATTTTATTAAAGTTAGCTTTAAACTTTATTAATTTTTGTATTTTTATAAAGAATATTTTTTTGAAAATTTCTTTTAAACTTCTTTTAATTTAAATTTGATATATATATTATTAAAATATAATTTAAAAGTATCAACACTATTTTTTAAATTTTTTTTCTTTCAATAATATTACCTTCTGTATTTGCTATTTTTTTAATATAATTTTCAGTTTCCTCATCTAATTTAGTTTTTTTAATAAGAGATTCAATATCAAATTTTAAATTATCAATTAATTTCATAGTTTCAGTTTTATTTTTCTTTTGTCTATTTTTTTCAATATTTTCCATAAAATTAACAATATTAAAAGGTTGTTGTCTGACACTTTTATTACTTTTATTAAAAGGAATATATTTCTTTTCTTCTATTGAATTTTTTCTTGTTAAATTCTGAGGACTAATATTAACTTCAATATTATTATTATCATTATTATTTTTTATTTGTTCATTTTCTTTATTTTCTTTTTCATTATTTAATAATTTGTTTCTTTTTAAATAATTAAAATCTAAAATAGATTTTTTCTTTTTTTTTTCTGCAAAAAAAATATTTTTTTCATTTTTTCTTATTTCAAGATTCAACAGAGAAATTTCTTTATTTAATCTTGCCATTGTTTTTTCTTGGTCTTCAATAATAGATTTATAATTTGTTTCAGAAACAGTAAATTCATTTTTTTTATTATTAAATGTTTCTTTCATATCAATATAATTATAAAAAATATTTTTTTTTTTTTCATTTTCATTTTCAACTTCATTTATTTTTTCTTTTTTTTTATATTTAATATTATCATTAATTAAATTACATTTATTTTCTAAATTTCTTTTTTCTTTTAATTGAAGTCTAATTTTTTCTTGATTTAATTGATAAAAATCTTTCTTAGTTTTAATTAACTCTTTTAAAGATTTTATTTTCTTATTAATATTATTAATTTCATCATTTTGTAAAACTTTAATTTGGTATTCTCCAATTTTAGTAATTTGATTTTCTCTAATTTTATTTAAACCAATATTTTCATTTTTTAATTTTTTTACATAATTTATTTTTTCTTTTATTAAATTTTCATATTCAACAATTTTATTCATTGTTAAAGCAATTTCTAATTCATTTTTAGTTTTATTTATTAATTGTTTAAAATAATTAATTGTTTTTTGAAAATTTTTTTCTGTTTGTTTTTGTTCATTAATTAATTCTTTTTCTAAAGTCTTTGGATTTTTTTCTTTTTTTAAAAAAAAATCATCTATATTTTTTTTTTTTTTATTTTTTTCTTCTTCTTCATTGTTTTCTTTTTTTGGATAATAAATTGAATTTAAATCTGTTTCAATTTCAATGCATATTAAAGTTATTTTATCTTTTAATTTATTATATGTTTTTATTGAATTTTCATAATTTTTTATTAATCTAATTCTTTCTTCTTCTTTTTTTTTAATATTTTCTTCTTTTAATTTTTCAAATCTTTCATTTTCTTTTTCTAATATTTTTTCTTTTTCTTTTTCTTCTTCATTTTCAATTATATTTTTATTATTTTCAATTTCTTCATTTTTTTCTTCTTCATTATTTTCTTCATTTTCATTTTCTTCATTTTCATTTTCTTCATTTTCGTTTTCTTCATTTTCATAATCTTCATATTCTTCATTTTCTTCATTTTCATTTTCTTCATTTTCGTTTTCTTCATTTTCTTCATTTTCATTTTCTTCGTTTTCTTCTTCTTCTTTATTTTCATCTGAATCTTCGTTAGGAACGTTTTTTTTCATTTTTTTAAAATATAACTTATTTATTTTTTTATATTATAATTTATATTTATATTTTTCTTAATTTTTATTATATTTAAAAATTATTATAATTATATGTGATTGGAATTGAATTATTATGTTCTGATAAATTCAATGAATTTATCATTCCTATAAAAGGTAATATTTCAAAGTTAAAAACTTTTTGAATTGATAATTCATTTTTATCAAATATTATATTTTTCCCTTCAAATATTTCTAAAGTTGTATTTGAATAATCTTCAGTTAATTTAATATCTAATAATTTTTCTTCTTCATTATTATTATTATTTAAATTATCTTTATATTGAAAAGAAATATATTTATTATTTTCTATTTCAGTTGTTAAAGTAGATTCAGTTATTTTTGAATAAGGAAGCATAAAAGTAATATCTAAATTTAATAATTTAAAATACCAAATTAAATTCCAAAATTCAATTTTATGTTTATTTTTAAAATTTTCAACATCAATTTTTTCTTCATTAAAACCAATTTTTAATAAATTTTCCATTAAAGCTTTTGGATTATATAATAAAACACTTTCTTTTTTAGAAGAAGATTCATTAGTAATATCATTATTAAATAATTCAATTCCAAATCTAAAATTTAATTTTAATATATTTTGTTTTTGACAAGAACATTTAATCCATTTATCATCTTTTTTAAATTTTTCTAAATCTTTACATTGTTTAAATATATTTATTATTTTTTGACATTCAATACAAGTATCATAAGCAAAAAAAATAACATCTTCAGATAATATATTTTCATCATCTGAATTTTTCATTGTTCTTTTTCTTAAATAATCTTCTTTTTTTGTAAAATCATCTTTTGATTCAAATTTATCATAATAATAATTATTTAAATTCTTATTTTTTATTATATTTGAAATCATTGAAAAAATTCCCCAAGTTGGTTCTAATTTCCAATTAATTATTTCTTGATATAATAATATAGATAAATCATCTTGATTACAATTAACAATTGCTTTAAATATTAATTCTATTATTTCCATATTAAAATTTTCTTTTTTCTTTAATATTTCCATTAATTGATAGAATCTATATTTTTTCTCTTCTTTATCAGTATACCAAAATGTTAAAGCAAATGTTGTTATCCAACATGAATAAATATAATCATCCATTTCACTTATTTTTTTAGTTTCTGATAATGATAATGAACTTTTATTTATTATTTGATAATTTAATTCTTCTATTTCTTGATTGTAATTTAATGTTTTACTAAAATTTTTTATATTTTTTATAAATAATTCTTCATTTATAAGAATTGGAAATATATAATATTTAAATTCTATTTTGTTATTTTCATTTATATTATATTCATATCCATGTAATATAGTTTTTTTAATATTATTTAAATTTGAAAAAAAATTTTTGTCTGATGATGTTAATGTAATTTCATTTTTAATATCTATTGTTTCTTTAAAATCAAATTCTTTTGAATTTAATAAAAAATTAGGTTTGGATTTTGAAAATATTGTTTTTTTTGATTTATTATTTATTTTCTCATCGAATAATAAAATATCCATTTTATCATTTATATTTTTTGGAAGCATTCTTTTATAAATAAAATCATAAAAAAGTTGAGTTTCAAAAAATTTAGAAAAAAATTCATTTTCGGAACCAAGAGAATTTAAATATGCATCAATATTAATCATTGATGTTAATTTCATTCCAATTTTAACATCACTATCTTTAATTAAATATTTAGAATAATTTTCTAATAAACTTGTCATGAAACTTAAAAACATTTCTCTATAAATATCATTTAATTTTTGAACATCTAATATATCATTTTTTAATTTTCTTGAATTATCTTCAAATTTATTTCTTAAAGAAATTGGTATTTGAGGATTTTCATTTTCTGATATTTTAGCATCAATTAATCCATTATCAATATCAATTAAAATTATTGAATCTTTGATATTTAAATTATTTATTTGAAGAAAATTATCTTTATATGATTCATTTATTCCAAAAATATAAGGCAATTTATTATTAATCAAATGAAATATTTCTTTATGTAAAATTGATATAATTAAATATTGGTATTTTAAAGGAAAAATCATTGAAAGAAATATCATTATTATATAAGTTAAATTTTCTATATTTGAACTAAAAAATATTATTTTTTTTTCTAGGAGAATATATTTTAATATTTCTAATATTTCTTGACTACTAAATAATTTATAATATTTTCTTATTTCAAAATCTAATAAAGGTATTTCTGACATTTTATGTTCTTCAATAAGTATATTAATATCTTTTATTATATTCAAATTTATTTTTCTTAATCCTCTTGGAATTTCTGGTGTTTCAATTATAATATGTTGAATAATTTTATCTAATAGAAAATCAGCTTTTAATTTTATTTTTTCTTCAAAAAGATTTATCAATGTATTTAATATAATGGTAAAATAATTAAAATAAGGATGAATTGAAACAAAACATAAACATTTAGGAATATAAATATTTTCTTTATTTTCTTTGTTTTCGATATTTATTTTATTTTCTTTTTGTAAATTATAGATTTCTTTATATTGATTTATATCTTCATATATTATTGCACATGTTATAAACTTATATGTGTTAATTGCGCTATAAAATCTATTATCAAGAATTAAAGAAAAATTAATTTTATTTGGTTTTTCATTACTTGAAATTAACTTATATCCATTAGGAAAAATATTTTTTATTATTTCATTATTAATTTGAATCCTTTTTTTATCAATATTTGGAAATTTACATAAAATTTCTGGTTTTATTATTTCATTTAGTTCATCTAAATTTTTATTAAATATATTTTCATCATTAAATATTTCTGGTTTTATTCCAATTTCTAAAAAATAATCAATAAATATATTATTTCCATCAAATAAAAGTCTTTCATATTCAATAATATCATCTATTTTTTTATTTTCAATATTATTCTTATTATTATTATCCTCCATTCAAAATAATTCAAAAAAAAATTTAATAAATAAAAAAAATTTTAAATTAACAATATTTACATAACTTTCTTAAACTATGAATAATATAAATTAATAAAATTAAAAAATAAAAATAAGTTTATTAAATATTGAAAGAGAAAATGCAAAATAATTTAAATAAAAATGCATCATTGAATTAAAAATAATGTAAAAAATTAAATAAAAAATAAAATAAAATTCTTTAACTATAATTTCAAACAAAAAAAAAATAAAAGAAGAAGTTTTATTTACTTCAAATATAAGTGAAACAGAAGATGTAAATATAATAAAAAAGTATCAAATTCAAATAATATAGAAAATAATTATATAGAAAAAGAAAAAAATTAAATAATAATGGAAGGTTACTTATTATTTAG
>JAEEGK010014732.1_pt1 | contig 17431 bp, 14 predicted proteins | sample 8958771 | NCBI WGS metagenome assembly JAEEGK01 (sample SAMN16246547, study PRJNA631951) | gut metagenome | biome: gut microbiome; feature: rumen; material: SC-attached | host: Bos | place: Iran: Karaj | collected 2018-10
GTTATAAAAAATGAGGTGATAACGATGGCAAAAAAAGAAGAAGAAAAGAAAATTAACTTTGAAGAAAATATTAAGGAATTAGAACAAATAGTTCATGATCTAGAAAGTGGTAATGTAGCTCTTGATGATGCATTAGAAAAATTTAATAAAGCTTATGAACTATCAAAAGAATGTGATACTAAATTAAAAGAAGTATCAGAGTCCGTTAATAAAATATTAACAGAAGATGGTAAACTAAAAGACTTTACAATCGAAGAATAGTTTACAAATGTTTACATACAAAATTTTACATATTTTACCTAAATTTACACTTTAATATTATATCTTTGATATAATATAATAAAGAAAGTAGGTGATATGATGAGAAAAATAATTTTTGTTATTTCTTTTGTCATGTCACTTTTTTTAATGACTTTAAATACTAAGGCCTTAAGTTATACAGATAATGCCTTAAAGACAAGAAAACAATGTAGTAAATATGAGCTTGCTAAAGCTAATAGTGATGGAAGTATTGCACACCTTAGTTGTCATAATGATTATACTAGTGCCAAGACAGCTATGGATACTAATAGTGAACGTGATTTAATAATCATTAATGAATTTAATAATCCAACTAGAGTAGTTGATGCTAAGTATGGTATTTTATATTTACATCGTGGTGATGTTGTAACATTAATTTACCCAAATGAAAATTGTACATCAGATGATAACTATATGAATAACTCTATTAACTATGGTGGACCTGATGCTCCATTATTAAAATATAGTGAAAGTAAAAATTCTTATCGTATGAAAATATCAGGTGATATTGGATGGGTTAAAGGTAGTGAGGTAACAGCTGTTGTTCCTCTTGCTTGGGTAAAGACTACTGCTCAATATCAAGCTGATGCTAATCACTTATATCATCATTTTGCAAAAGATATTGAAAAGAATGATTATACAAGATATGTTTATAAACTAGGACCAAAGCCTAGTATGTTAAATCCAGGTTGGTACTACAGTTATGATGGTAATTATTTCTATACCAGCCTTTATGATATGATTGATGACTATAAAGTTAATAAGTTTGATAAGAGTATTAATAAAGATAATCCATATTATAACTATTATATGTATCTACCTCATAGAACAAGAAGTAATTATGATATTGATGACTTAGATGTTTATTTTAGAAATCATTTAAAATTCGTTGGTAGTATTTATGGTAAGATGAATGTTACTAATTACTCCGTTTTATATGGTGAAGCTGATAGTTACATGGATGGTGAAAAAAAATATGGTGCTAATGCCATATCAATGTTAAGTGTATCCCTTAATGAATCAGGTAGAGGTACAAGTCAAATAGCAAGATACAAAAATAATATTTTTGGTCATGCTGCTTTTGATTCATCACCATTTGCTAGTGCAACAGGTTATTTAACCGTATCTCATAGTATTGATATGCATGCGTATTCATATGTTAACTATGGTTTTGCAAACCCTAATGATAGTCGTTATTTTGGAAGTCATTTTGGTAATAAAGAACGTGGCTTTAATAGAAAATATGCTAGTGACGTTGTATGGGGAGAGAAAGCTGCTAACCATTATTATGATTTTGATCTAGATAATGGTATGAAAGATTATAACTATTATCAATTAGTTGTTTCAACAACTAGTGATATTTGTGCAAGAAAAGGACCTGGTACTAATTATGGTGAAGTTTATAGAATAAAATATGACGGCTTACCATTTGTCTTACTTGAAGAAGTTCATGGTGAAAAAGTTAATGGCACTGATATCTGGTATAAATTACAATCAGATCTAAATATCGATAATAATGGTAATAGAATAGCTGGTAACTCTAGTAATCCACCAAAATATAATTGGAATGGTGTTGTATATGTTCACTCATCATATTTCAAAAAAATAAATAATGCTCCTGGTACAAACGGTAAATATAATAGTCCATCTTTACTTCAAAAAGATATTGATAACTTTAACTTTACTTTCTTTGGTACGAAAACCACAATGGATTATAAAGTTGGTTATTTAAAAGAAAATAAAGATTATTATTATTCATCAACCCTTGCTAATAAAAAAGGAACATTACTTAAGAATTCTTATGTAACAATAATTAAAGAAGCAAGAAATGAAAATCAAGTTAATTATCTAGTAATAACTAACTATGGTACATATCAAAAACATTGGATAAATGGTAATAATGTTGAAATAGTAAATCGTGATTTATTAAAAGTAAATATTGATAGTGAAGGAAGTTATATTTCATCTTATGATAAAGTAGGTGGAAATGTTAACTTAAAAATTTATACTAATAACCAATTACCAATTGTTGAAACAGAAAATATTAATAATAAATTATATTTAAAAGTCCAAATTCAAAATGAAGGTTCTGTTAAATATGGATATATTGATTCAACAATAAGTAACATTAAATATACTTTAGACTATGTTAATGTTAAAGGTAATAAACCAGTAATTGATGCTAGTGATAAGTCAATTTATCTTGGTACAACATTTAATCCAATGGATGGTGTAACTGGTACTGATATTGAAGATGGTAATATTACAAGTAGTATCAAAGTAGTAAGTAATGCTGTTAATGCAAATAAAGAAGGAACTTATGAAGTAAGTTATTCCTTAATGGATAAAGATGGTAATCTAACTACTAAGACAATTAAAGTTACCGTAAGAAAGGTTACTAATGCTGATGGCTTATTTATGTTTAATTCACTACAATATAAGAGTGGTAATACCTTTACAATATCTGGTTTCATGGGAATCGATGGTATGGATAATAAAACGGTTACTCATGAATTAATCTTTGTTAATGAAAATGATAAAAAACAATATGTATTTAAACTAGATAATTGGAAAGATTATCCATATGAAATGCATGGATTAGATGATAAGAAGAACTATGATTATAGTGGTGGATGGTTTAAGTCTGATATCGATCTATCTAAAGATGTAATACCTAATGGTGATTATAACTTATTAATTCGTGTTACCAATGGTAATTATCAATCAACAGAAACATTTACCAATGTTGCCTTTATGGATATGACAAGACGAGCTAAGGGAACTGGTAGAGAATTCGCTATTGAAGTTGATTACTTAACACTTAATAGCCCATTATTATTCCAAATAAGAGATAGTTTAATTAGTTTAAATGTTCCTAAGACTTTAGATCCAATGTATAACTATATAACTAATGTTAAATATGAAAATGGTTTATACATTAAAGGAACTAGTATAAATGTTAATGTATCTTATAAGAATAGTACTGATGTAACAAGATATATTGTCTTTGAAAATGTAACTACACATGAAAGACATAGTTATAAAATGAATAATTCTTTAGGTGATTATTTAGTTCATCTTGCAGTAGATGATAACTGTGATAAAAAATATGCATGGTTTGATGTTAATATTCCAAAGAGTGAAATAGATACCTTCACTAAAGGTAAATATTTAATATATATATCAGGAACTGTATCTAATGAAACATTCTATGGTGAACTAGAGGATGTTGCTTATACAGACTTTGCAACAGTTAATAAATCTTTAGGTCATGATATCGTTCGTAATGAAGATTTACGTTTCCGATTAGAATTAAATGTGAAATAAAATGTAAAAGAATAGGCAAAACTATTCTTTTACTTTATAATAATGTTAGGAGAAAGTTATGAGAATGATATTACCTGCAGATACATATACAGTCTTTAATAAAGCTTTTTTAACGCCACAAGGAAAAGATGTAATAGTATCTTTATATCAACCAATAATAGGTTTAACAGCTGTTAGTTTATATCTTACTTTATATAATGACTTATTAAATGATGAAGTAGAAAGCATTAGTTATAATCATCATCATTTAGAGAAGAGTATGATGACTAGTTTAAAAGTTATTGAAGAAGCAAGAAAGAAACTAGAAGCTATTGGATTATTAAAAACTTTTTATAAAGAAGCAGAGATTAATAATTATCTATATGTTATTTATGCACCTTTATCTGCTAGAGAGTTTTTAAATCATCCTATTCTAAATGTTGTTTTATATAATAATCTTGGTAAAGCTGAATATGAAAATGTTATTAGTAAGTATCGTTCTCGTAAAGTTAATATCAAAGATTATCAAGATATAACAACTAGTTTTGATGAAGTTTATACTCCTGTTAATGGATATAGTGTAGATAACTATGATATTATCTCTGATAGAACAAGAAAGATTGAAATTAATAGTAATATAGATCTTAATTTAATAATAAGTGGTGTACCTAAGAATTTAGTTAATGAACGTTGTTTTAATGAAGAAACAATGGATTTAATTATTGACTTAGCATACTTATATAAAATAGATAATTTAAATATGCAAGGATTAGTACGTAATTCAATTAATGAAAGAGGTTTAATTGATACTAATGAACTAAGAAAAGCTTGTAGAACATATTATCAATTTGAAAATAATGGTAGATTACCAACCTTAATTTATAATGTTCAACCAGAACATTTAAGAGAACCAGTTGGTGGTAAAACAAGTATTGATAAACTTATATATACTTTTGAAAATGTAAGTCCGATTGCTTTTTTAAAGAGCTTGCATGGTGGAGCAGAACCAACAGATCATGATAAGAGGTTAATTGAAAATTTAATGGTTAATCAAAAACTCATGCCAGGGGTTATTAATGTCTTAATTGACTATGTACTTAAAACTCATAATATGAAACTAAATAAAAGTTTAATTGAAACTATCGCAGGTCAATGGAAAAGAAAGAATATTGAAACTGTTAGTGAAGCAATTGAAGAATGTAGAAAAGAACATAAAAGACTTAAAAAACAAACACCAACTATTACTTCACCAAAGGTTAAAGTTGAAGAACCTGTATGGTTAAATAAAAGAATTGAAAAGAACACTGAAAAGATTGATGAAATCGAGGATATCTTGAAAGATTTTTAATAATATGATATAATATACACCAGTTTTGAGGGGTATATGGAAAGTGTTGTTGAAAGGATAAATAGATATAAACAAGAATATTATAAAACATATAATTATGATAAAAAATCTAGTTTGTTTAATTTAATACTTTTACTAGAGCAATCTATTGGTTACCGTGATAAAGAGTTTTTTGAAGCACATACTAACGACAAACGTATGAGAGAAATACGTGATGATAAACATCAAAGAATGGCAGATCGGCTTCCTGGCTATATGGGAAAAAATAATGATTTAATTGAAAATCTTATTGAACCATATAAAGCTGATTATTTTATAAGTGAACCATATCAAGAACAACATATTGATACTAACACTTGTTTAAAAATAGTAGGTGACTTCTTACTTAGTGGTAGTCCATATTTATATAATGTTTTTTGTGAATTATATAATAGTAATAGAATACTTTGTGCTCAAGGTATTGGTGGTAATGAGATAAGTGTCAAAACAAGAGATTCAATTCATGTTTTTATAGATTCTTTATGCAAAGTTTCTGATATGGCTACACTTGCTCATGAAATGGGTCATGCTTACAAGGATTATTTAATACCAACATATCATAAAGCTTTTGATATTGAAGATTCATTACATAGTGAAATCTCTAGTAAAACATTAGAATTAATGTTTATCATGTATTTAATTAACAATAGAATATACTATGATGATGCCATTAAGTGTTTTAATAATTATGAAAATTTTCTTTATGAAAAAGCCCATAAGTATTCAAAAGAAAAAGTTTTAAATGCTGTGTGTGCCAAAAACTTATCTTATCTATTAGGCGCTTCAATAGCAAATAATTATGTGCTTGAACCTAATATGTCATATGATGATTTTATAAGAAAAATATATTTTAGTAATATAAGAACAATTCTTAAAGAATATAGTAAGAATAATAAAGTTAAAAAGTTCCATTTTTAATGGAACTTTTTTATTGAATAAAAACAATTAACTGTTATAATAAAAAGTAATTAGGAGTATTTATGATTAATAAAAGAATGCAAGAAATCTATGATGATTGTTTTGATCGTTTTAATAAAACTAAGGACTATGATGATCGAGCTTGCTTAGAAGACATAATAGAATGGTTTCAAAAATATGTTGGACCAGCTCATCCATATCTATATACAATTTTATATTTAGATAGTAAATATGAAGAGTTTGTTACTCTTGGAGCTTTTAAAATATCAGAAGATTACAAAAAATGGGCTATTAATAATAAGGATTTCTTAACAGGTATTTTTAGTAATTTTGCAAATTTAGAATTAAAAGATAAAGTTGATAATAATACTTTAGTACCTAATACTGATGAAATAGTAGGGGAATTCTTTAAAACAATGGATATGGATTTATATAATTTATTTATTAATTCAAAAAATAATATTTTTAGAGTTTATGATCATAGTGGTGGAAAAGCTCTTTATGATCCTGTTAAAGATCAAGTATATGTTTTATTTGGAAAAGAACATAATTTTAAAAATATGGTTACTTTAGTTCATGAAATGGGTCATTGTTTTAAAGATCATCTAATAAAAAAAGTATATTCTACTAATAGTGTTGAAGAACATTTAAAAAGTGAATTATATAGTGAAATAATAGAACATATATTTGCTATTTATTTAGTAAATAATGATATATATGCAATAGATGCATATGATCATCTTAATAATACTCGTAATGAGATAATAGAAGTATCTAGAAAATTATCTGATGCTATCATTGTAAATGATGATTCTAGTACATTACATGAGATTAAATATTTATTAGGAAGAATACTAGCTTATTACTATATAGAAAGTGGTATGTCTTTAAAAGAAATATTTATGGATATTCATAATCATACAACATTAGAGATCCTTAGTAATCCTAATATTGACTATCAAGAAATAAGTAATAAACTTAATAAGAATTATTGTCTAAAGAAACAATAATTCTTTTTTTTATGTTATGATAATAATGATTGGAGGGAATATGTATTGTGATGTTTTAATAGAATTATCTAGTTTTAATATTGATAAAACATTTACTTATAAAGTACCTAGTAATACTAAGATATTAGTAGGTAGTCGTGTACTTGTTCCATTCTCTAATCAAAAACTAGAAGGTTTTGTTTTAAATATAAAAGATAATATTGATGATATTGATTATGAAGTTAAAGAGATTATTGATGTTATCGATCAAGAACCAATATTAAATGAAGAATTATTAAGTTTAGGGAAAACATTAAGTGATAAAACAGTATCTACTTTAATAAGTTGTTATCAAGTAATGTTACCAAAGGCATTAAAAGCAAACCATAAAGTATCTAGTAATATTAAGTATGTAGACTATGTAAAAGTAATTAATAGAGAAGTTAAGTTAACAGATAAACAACAATTAATTATTAATGAATTTAATAACAAGGAAGAAGTACCATATTTAGACTTAAAGAAAATTAATAGTAGTGTCGATACTTTAATTAAGAATAAAGTTTTAGAAAAATATAAAAAAGAAACATATCGTTATAATAGAGATGAAGAAATAGAAGATAAATATACGTTAACAAAAGACCAAGAAGAAGTTGTTAAGATTGTTAAAGATAATTTAAATACTAATAAAAAGTATTTACTCTATGGTGTTACCGGTAGTGGTAAAACCATATGTTATATGGATATCATTGAAGAAGTAATAAATAAAGGTATGCAAGCTATATTACTTGTTCCTGAAATAACTTTAACAACCCAAATTGAAATGCGCTTTAGAAAACGTTTTAAAAGAATAGCGATCTTACATTCAGGTCTCTCTGATAGTGAAAAATATGACGAATACAGGAAAATAAAACGTGGTGAAGTAGATATTGTTATTGGTGCAAGAAGTGCTATCTTTGCCCCTCTATCTAATATTGGAATCGTAATTATTGATGAGTGTCACTCTGATACTTATAAACAAGAGAATATGCCTAAGTATGATGCTAAAGAAGTAGCTTTAGAAAGATGTAAGTATCATAATTGTCCTATTATTCTTGGGTCTGCTACACCTGATATTATGGACTTTGCAAAATGTCAAAAAAAGATATATGAATTATTAGTTTTAAAAAATAGAGTAGGAAATGCTAAATTACCTCATGTTTATATCGCAGATATGACTAAAGAAAAAAGAGTTAATAATACTTCTTTTTCTGAGAAACTTTATAATGAAGTCATTAATGAAACAAGAAAAGGTCATCAAGTAATATTATTGATTAACAGAAGAGGTTATTCATCAAGTATTATGTGTGAGATGTGTGGAAATGTTTTAAAATGCCCTCACTGTGATATTAGTTATACATATCATAAAACAAAAGATATCTTAAGATGTCATTATTGTGGTATGGCAATTAGTATGCCTAAGGAATGTCCTTACTGTCATACTAAGACTTTAAAGGAACTAGGAACAGGAACTGAAAGAATCGAAGAAGAAATAAAGAAATTATTTAATCTTCGAGTAGTTAGAATGGATTTAGATACAACCACAAGAAAAGGAAGTCATGAAAGAATAATTAATGATTTTCGCAATCATAAATATGATATTTTACTTGGTACCCAAATGATTAGTAAAGGCCTTGATTTCCCTAATGTAACTTTGGTAGGGGTTATTAATGCAGATACTAGTTTATTTATCCCTTCTTATAAAAGTCCAGAACGTACATTTCAACTACTTTCACAAGTCTCAGGAAGAAGCGGAAGAGGCGATGTCCCTGGTAAAGTAATATTACAAACATATAATCCTGATCACTATGCAATTAGTCTTGCTAGTAAGAATAACTATATTGGTTTTTATAATGAAGAAATGAAAATAAGACTAGGTAATAAGTATCCACCATATTTTTATTTAAGTTACTTAATAATTAAATCTCGTGATTATGAATATTTATCTAATGAAGTTAATCGTATTTGTAATTTATTAAAAAGTAAATTACCTAACTTTGATATCTTGGGTCCATCTGTTTGTACCCCATTTAAAATTAATAATGTATGTCGCTTTGGCATATTAATTAAATATAAAAGTGAAGATAGCTTACTAACGGTTTTACGTAATTTAATAGATCATTATAAAAGTAATAGTAAAATACGTATAGAAGTTGACTTTAATCCTAATAATATTTAATATATAGTGATATCTGGAGTTTATATGGAACAAGAAAAGAATGATTTATTACTTGATGATTTATTTGAATCAAAAGCAAGTTTTGATAATCTCATTATGGAAATGCAAGATTTAGGAATAAATTATCCATATGATGATACTATTTTATTAGCTGAAGGAAGTTACTCTAATGCTTTTAATGCAATTAGTAGAATGAATGGTTATACTGAAGAATATAATTTTCTTTATGAAGAAAATATTGATTTCTTTGAACATGAAATAGGGATTGTTATAAGAGGATTTGTATTGTATGGAATTTCGATTATTGCTTTTAAACTATTCTCTAAGGTTTTATCAAGTAAACAAATAAATGAAATGGTATATTTACTTGTAGGAGCTCTATTTGGTTCTATTAATATGGGAATAATCTTTAATAATGTTAATCAACATCGTAATGGTACTAAAGAAAGTAGAGACCTATTGAATAGATTAAATACTTTAAAAGAAGATTATAAGAAAGATAAAGAGTTAGCAACTAATGAAATAGATTCATTATTTAGTCTAAATCGTAATTTAATGAGAGAAATAGAGAAATTTAAAGAAAAACTATATATAAAAAAATAAAAAAATATTTAAATATTTATTTTAATGATATATAATCTATGTATACGAGGAGAACTTATGGAAAAAATTAGAGTTTTATTTGAAGAAGAAGAAATTGTAAAAAGAACAAAAGAAATAGCAGAAGAATTATATAAAGCATATGGTGATGAAGAAGTAGTATTTGTATGTACACTAAAAGGAGCTGTTTTCTTTGCTTGTGACCTGTTAAAAGCATTTAAAGGTGACGGAAGAATTGAATTCTTAAGAGTATCAAGTTATGAAGGTGAATCAAGTACTGGTAAGATTAGTCTTAAACTTCCACTTGACGCTGAAAAAGTTTATGACAAACATGTTGTCATTGTTGAAGATATCGTTGATACTGGTTACACTCTAGAATATATTTGTGATTATGTAAATAATATGCATCCAAAAAGTGTTGTAACTTGTTCATTACTTGATAAGAAAGCTCGTCGTGTTGTAGATGTTAACCCTGATTACTCTGGTTTTGTTATTGATGACTTGTTTGTAATTGGTTATGGACTTGATTTTGATCAAAAATACCGTAATTTACCATACATTGGGGTTGTCGAAAAGTAATTTTTACTTGTCATTAAGATTTCTAAAATTTTGCATGTAAATAGTTGTCTAATTTTGACTAACTACTTGCATGTTTTTTTTTACTATTATATTCTAATAATAGAGGGAGCGTGAATCTTAGTGATATATCCATCAATAGATAAATTATTAAATGTTATTGATTCAAAATATACATTAGTTACCATCGCGGCAAATAGAAGTAGAGAAATAAAAAGAACAGAATTTTTACAAATGCCAAAAGATAAATATAAATCAACAAGTAATATTGGTAAAGCATTAGAAGAAGTAGCAGAAGGACTTATTACAATTAAAAATAATTGACATAAAAATTTATGTTAGATATAATTGTATATAGTAGAGGTGGTTCTAATGGATATTAGAAATATTAAAGGTCAAGCCTTAGTAGAATATGTATTAATTATTGCCTTGGTTGCTGTAATTATCATTGCCCTTATTAATGCCTTTGGCGGTTATATAAAAGATGCCATGACAAAAACTAGTTGTGGAATGGTAGGGCAAGAGTATGTTGCAGGTGAAAAACCCGGTGAAGGACATTGTAAATAAATGAATAGGAAACTATTCATTTTTTTATTGAAAAAAATATATAAATTGATATAATATTAGTCATCAAGATGGAGTTAGTTATGGAATATAATAATAAGAATTTTAATATACATGGATATCGTACTAAAAAATTTAAAACGCTTAATATAAGAATATCTTTTATTACCAATGTAACAAAGAGAGATCGTATACTTAGTGAACTATTATTAGACGTATTACTATATACAAATAATCGTTATCGTACTAATAGAGAATATACTATGGCTTTACAAGATTTATACGATATGTATTTTAATGTTTCTTGTGTACGTTATGGTAATAAATTAGTATCAAATATTGACATTAATATGATTGACCCTAAGTATACAAGTAAGAAAGTGTTAAAAGAAAGTATTAACATGTTAAAAGAGTCATTATTTAATCCATATGTTTATGATAATCATTTTGATACTAAAAACTTTAATATTGTTAAAGAACTATTAAATACTTATATTAAAAATCTTTTAGAGACTCCACAAACCATGGTAATTGAAAAAGCCTTCTCTAGTTTTAAAGATACTTACTTAGAAGATACTATAATAGGTTCTAAAGGATATTTAGATGATATTGATGAATATAAGTTATATGACTATTACAAAGAATTTTTAAATAATCGTGAAATTGATATTTATGTTTGTGGTGATTATAATGATGATTTAATTAATTTATTATCAAAGTTACCTTTTGTTAGTAAGGAAATTAAATATAATTCACTAGACTGTAATTACAAAGAGTTAAAACCAACTTATTTATATGATAATTATAATCAAGCTAAACTAGGTTTACTGTTAACTTATAACAATATTAGTGAATTTGAAAAAAAGTATGTATCAACTATTTTAGATTTAATATTAGGTGGACTACAGGACTCTTTATTAATGGAAAATGTAAGAGAAAAAAATTCTTTAGTTTATTACATTGAATCAGCTATCTATAAATATGATCAAGTTATTTTAGTATATGCTGGCTTTAATAAAGATAACAGTAAAAAAGTATTAGATATGATTGATGAGGCTATTAATAAATTAGCTACTGGTGACTTTAGTGATGAATTATTAAAGTCTGCTATCACTGATTGTGTTGTTGTTCTTGAAGATAGTGAAAGAACTCCATCAGTTGTTTTCAATCGTATGTTATATCGTTATCATTTTAATAGTGATACGCTTGAAGAAAAAATAAATAATTATAAAAAAGTAACTAAGAAAGATGTTATGAATTTAGCAAAAAAAGTAAAGAAAATAAAAGTTGTTCTTTTGAGGGATAAGAATGAAAGAGTATAAATTAAAATATTTAGATGAAGCTATCTATTATGAAAAACTAAATAATGGTTTACAAGTATATATTATTCCTAAAAATGATTGTAAGAATTATGATATTAGTTTAACTATCAAATATGGTTCTTGTGATATAAGTTATAAACTAGGAAATAATTATGTAACTGATAAATTAGGTTTAGCTCACTACTTGGAACATCAATTATTTAATATGGAAGATGAAAAAAGTTTTAGTAAGTTTTCATCATATGGAACAATTGCTAATGCAAGTACATCATACTTTCAAACAAGATATTATATTTCTGGTACAAAAGCTTTCAAAGAAAACTTTAATTATTTCTTAAAGATGATCTTCACACCTTTTTTTACTGACCTTTCAGTAGAGAAAGAAAGAGGAATTATTAAAGAAGAAATAGAAATGAATGAAGATGATATATATTGGAAAATAGATCATAAATCAAGAGAATGTTTATTCAATAATCATCCTATTAGAAATAAAATAGCGGGAGAAGTAGAAACAATAAAAGATATTACTAAAGAAGATTTATATCAAGCTTATAATTACTTTTATATCCCTAGTAATATGATCTTAACAATAAGTGGAAAAGTAGATAAAGATCTTGTTTTTGATATTCTAAGAAATAATAAATTACTTGATATTAAAAATCATAAAATAGTAAGAAAAGAATATGATGAAGATGTATTAACTTATAGTGAATATGGTGAATTATATGATAATGTTACTATTCCAAAATTAGATTATTCGATTAAAATTGATAAAAGTAAAATAAAGATTAAAGATGATTATTTAGTTAATATGTATTTATCAACATTATTTTATTTAATGTTTGGTGAAACAAGTGAATTTAGTGAAGAAGTATATAAAAATAAATATGCATCTAGATATGATGAAGAGTGTACTTTTATTGATAATTTTTGTATCTTTTCTTTGCATACAGATAGTGAATTTGCTGATTTATTTAAAGACACTGTTGATAAATATTTAGAGAATATCAAAGTTAATGCTGATGACCTTGAACGTATTAAAAGAATTAATATTGCAGGGGAAATTAGAAATAGTGAAGATGTTAATAGAATAGCGCGTTATATTCAAAATGATTTTATTATTTATAATAAAGTTTATTTAGATAGTATTAAGTATTTAAAAAAGATGAATATCGATGATTTAAATGAAATAATTAAGAGTATTTCTCTAGACAATAGATCTTTTGTTTTAATGCTTCCAAATAGCGAAAATTAACTTGTAAATATTAATAATAATATAAAGTATTATTATTGTTTGTTTAAGATTCTCGTGATATACTTAGAACAGGATAGTATATGGAGGATATATATGAAGTCTATTAAACTAACAATAATAACAGTAGTGGCTTTATTTCTTTTAACGATTAATGTAAAAGCTTTATCTCATAGTGAGCCATTTGTTGATACTTCTAAGGCTGCACCTAGTGATTTCGTAAAATCATTTAGAACAGAACTACCTAGAGTAGCTTCACCTATATATAAAAATGGACTTGTTACAGTATACTTTGAACCTAAGATTTATAAAGATAATGTTCATCATTATTTCTTATATGATATTGAAGAAGAAGATACTGAACTAGATGGTAATGAAGAATATCGTTATAAAGGTGAAATAACTGATCCAGGAATTGTTTATATTATTAAAAATGGTTATCCTACTAAAACATATACTATAACAAGTAGTCAGGCTTATCCTGATAAAACGGTAGAAATGAATAATTATACAGTTACCCAATTAGCTTTATGGATATATAATCATGAAGTTTGGGGTAAGACTTTCGCAAAATATGATGTTGTTAATAATAAACCAAGTAATGCTTTTTACGCTAATTTAGTTACAAAAGCTAAGAGTTTATCAGATGCTGCAAAGACTGTTCATAATAATGAATGGAATGGTAATCGTATTATTCCAGCAATGAATGAACCAGTTGTATCATCTACATCACTTAAAGTAGTTAATTCAAATTACTTATTATCTGAAGTGGTTGAAGTGCCTACAGTGATGTTAGATAAATTTACGGTAACAGCTGATAAAGGTATGATTGTTGACTTAAATGGTAATCAAAAACAAACATTTAATCCAGGAGATAAATTTAGAGTAAGATATAATACACCAGAAGATGTAACAATTAGAGTAACGATAAAAGCAAATTCTAGTTATGATCACTTATATGCATATACAAATTATACAAATCATGATCATATGGATTTATTACTTGCTGTTATTCAAAATGAACCACAAAGTTTTGAAAAAGTATTAACGTTTAGTTATTCAAATGAAAATAAAATTAGAGTTAGTAATCAAAATGTTATAACAGGTAGTGAAGTAGCAGGAACAACACTTGTTATTAAAGATCAAGCTGGTAATATTGTTGTTAATCCTTGGGTTACAACTTTAAATCCTATTGAAGTAACACTTGATCCTGGAACATATTTACTATATGAAACGATTGCAACTACAGGTTATAAATTAAATAGTGATCCTGTTAGATTCACAGTTAAAAGTGATGGTACTGTTGATGAACCATTAATTATGAAAAATGAACCATTAAGGGGATTAAAAATAGAATATAAAGATGGTACTACTGGTAAAATGTTACCTGGAGCAAATCTTCGTATTACCCTTACTGATGGAACATTAATTAGTAATATTACAACAACTGATAAATTAACTTATATAACATTAGAACCAGGAACATATAAATTATTTGAAGTTGTTCCTGCAAGTGGTTATGCTAAGTCACCTGAAGAGTTTACTTTTACCGTTGATAGTAATGGTATAACGGAACCAATTGAAATAAATGTTTATTCATTAAAAGGATTTACTGTGTCTCTACTTGATAAGAGTACTAAAAAGTATATTCCAGGAGCTATCTTAGCTCTTCAAAGAATGGATGGAACAGAAGTGGCTAAATGGGAAACTACAAATGAACCATATAAAGCTTATGTTCAAGCAGGAACCTATAAATTAGTTGAATTATCAGCAAATGAAGAATATATTTTATCAGAAGAAGAAATAGAAGTAGTTGTTAATAAAAATGGTGAAACTAGTAAAGATATTATAATGTATAATGAATTAGCTAAGATTCCTGTACCAATTACAGGTATGACTCGTACAATATTAGTCTTTGTAAGTAGTTTACTATTAATAGGTTGTGGATTCGTTCTATTATATAAGAGTAGAAAACAATATTAGAGGTGGTTATATGAAAAAGAAATTGATGACTTTAATATTTATCTTAATAATGACTTTAGGATTTATTGTTAATGTTCATGCAGCAACTCCAAGTGCAAATAGTTTAACACTTAAAGTTATAGAAAGAGATATTAAAGAAATATATGGTGGTATGAAGAATGGATATATTGAAGTATCTAAAAAAGCTTTATACAACTCTAATGGAACTATTCATAGTTATGTATATAGTGTAGAGCCACAAAAGAATAGTATTGATAATGATAACACTGTAAAAGGTGTAAGACCTGCCAGTGATTATGGATATACTTATTTAATGAAAAATGGTTATCCTAATAAATCATTTGGTTTTGGAGATAATGGAGATTATTATGTAACCCAACTTGCTGTTTGGATGTATGCATATAAAGTATATGGAAATAAAGCAGATGATAAGTTAGTTGGTTATTTAATAGATAATAATGGTGAAAAGAACTTTAACTTTACTGGAAGTTATAGTGATAGTAATCGTCAAACAAAGATTGCTAATGCAGCCTTTAACTTATATAAAGAAGCTCTTAATGCCCATACTCAAGGTAAACCAACAAGGACTTATAAATTAAGTCATACAATATCAACAAATGATATGTCAGTAGTAGATGGTAAATTACAATCTAAACCTATTACGGTAACTCTTGATGGGGTAGCCGAATATAATGTTGTATTTAATATAAAAGACGTTGTAGCGGTATCAGTAGAATCTGGTAAAGAAAAAACTTCATTTAGAGTAGCAGAGAAGTTTATTGTAAGATATAATGGTACACCAAAAGACTTAAGAGTAAAAACAACTATTACAGCAAAAGATCCTAATGCTGTTGTTTATGAAATTACTCCTAATGGAGAAAATAAAGAATTGTTATTATCAGCTTTCTTAGATAATGATGGTAGTAACTTATCTGATGAATTTAATTTAAAATATGATTCAAAGAGAACTACTATTAGTAATCAAGATGCTGATACAAGTAGAGAATTATCAGGAGCAACTCTTGTAATTCGTGATTTACATGATAAACAAGTAGCTACTTGGGTAACTACTACTGAACCATATTATATTGTTTTAGAACCAGGTGCATATACATTAGAACAAACGATTGCACCATCAGGTTATGAAAAACAAACAAAAGCTTTAGCCTTTACTGTTAAAGGTGATGGAACTGATAAAGTAACGATGCTAAATAAAGCTTTAAAAGGATTAGAAATAGTTGTTAAAGATAAAGATAGTGATGAATTTTTATCTGGAGCTACTCTTGTAATAAGAGATAGTGGAAAGAATGAGGTGGCTACTTGGGTAAGTACTAATGAACCATATCATCTTACATTAAATCCAGGTACTTATACATTAGAAGAAACAGTAGCGCCACTAGAATATGAACTTAATAAAAATAAAGTAACATTCACAGTTAATAATGATGGAACAACTAATGAACCAGTAGTTATGAAAAATGAATTAAAAGCTATTGAAGTTCCTATAACAGGTAGTGTTAGATCTGTATTAATAGTATTATTAAGTTTAATACTTGTAGTATGTGGAACGCTAATCTTCTATGATGGTTATCGTAAAAAACAATTAAGTAATTAAAAGACTAGCAATAGTCTTTTTTTTGTTATATAATTTATACTAGGTGATACTATGAAAGATAAAGGTTTTACTTTAGTAGAATTATTAGCAGCAATGGTTATACTAGCATTACTAATTTTTATTGGTACTATGGCAGTATCTAATATCTTTGATAATACAAAAGATAATTATTATAAGTCACTAGAAAACACTTTAAATATCGCAGGTAACGAATATTTTAGTGATAATCGAGCAGATAGACCAATTGATGATTATAATTTCGTAGATATGGAAACACTTGTAGATCACGAATACATGGATGAATTAACTACATATGATGGTAAAGATAAATGTAGTAATGAAACAGGAGTTTATATCTATAATGATGGTGATGAAAATAGATATGAAGCATGTCTTGTTTGTGG
>JAEEGK010014734.1_pt1 | contig 17429 bp, 11 predicted proteins | sample 8958771 | NCBI WGS metagenome assembly JAEEGK01 (sample SAMN16246547, study PRJNA631951) | gut metagenome | biome: gut microbiome; feature: rumen; material: SC-attached | host: Bos | place: Iran: Karaj | collected 2018-10
ATTATAATTTTAAAAAAAAAAAATATTAAATAATACTTATTTTTTTTTATTTATAAAATAATATAATTAAAATTAATATTAAAAATGACATAAATATACTTTATTATTAATATAATAAATAATCCTATGAATAATCGTATAAAAAAATATTTTTTGCCTGAAGAGTATTCGTAAACTATTATATATTTATAAAATATAAAAATAAATTGATTACTTATTAATCATATAACATCATATTTTTAAATTCTTGAAAATCTATTTTTCCATCTTTGTTAATATCAATATCTTCAAAAAAACGAGTAAATAATTGTTCATCCATAGAAGGATTATCAAAAAATAATTTCAATTGATCCTTTGTCATAAATCCATTATTTTCTTTATCAAAAAAATGAAACGCATATTTTAAATTATCATCCGTTAATAGTTTTTTCCTATCTAATGCAGCTCTAAGAAATTCATCATATTCAATATATCCATGATTTTTTCCATCCAATGAATTAAATATTTGATCAAAATTTGATAAATATTGTTCAGAAACGAAATTCAGTAAAGTATTTTTAAGTTCATCTTTTTTCATTTTCCCATTTCCATTTGCATTAACTAATTTAAACAATTTAATAGCAGTTTTTGTTTCTTTGTTATCTGGTAGATTATGAACTATATAAGCTAAAACTAATTCTTCAAATTTTGAATTAATATTATATGATAGTATATTTTGTATACATTGAAATATTTCATATTTTGGTATATTATAATATAAAATATTTGAATTTGTTTTTTTGAACCAAGGATGTTCCATTGCTTCATTTGCCGTTAATCTTTTATTCGGATCATAAACTAAAAGTTTTGATATTAAATCTTTTACTTCGAAAGATGCCTCATTCCAACGCTTGTTATTTTTATCAAAAACACCAGTTTTAATACTTGAAAAAATTCTTTTCTCACTTACACCATCAAATGGTGGTGAGCCTACAATTAATATATACAATATTACTCCAGCGCTCCATAAATCACATTGTTTATTATATTTTTTTTGAAATACTTCTGGAGCTATATAATAACTACTTCCTACTATTGAATCAGTAGATAATGTTTTATCAAATATTCTAGCATTTCCAAAATCTATTATTTTTATATCAAAATATTCTTCTCCAGTCATTTCTACATATTCTTTATCTGAAATTAGAATATTCTCTAATTTTAAATCTCTATGTACAATATTATTACTATGAAGATAAGATAAACCTGATAATATTTGTTTAAATATGACTGATATTTGTGTTTCTGATAAATCAGTTTTGACTTTATCGAATAATTCTCCACCAGAACAATATTCATTTATTATATAATAAGCATCTTCTGTCCCATAAAATTCGATTATTTTTACAATGTCAGGATGACTCAGACTTTTTAATATTTCTATTTCATCCAAAATTACTCCATCATTTAATATTTCATCATTTGATTTGTATATTTTTTTTATCGCAACTTTTTGTTTTGTATAAATATTATAAGCCAAAAAAACATCTCCATAGCTTCCATGTCCAATTGTACTTGTTATTTTATATTTTTTTTCTGGTGGTATTTCAATTTCGTTAATAAATAATTTATTTGAAATTGATAAAGAAATATCACTAAAATCTAGTTTTTCAGTTGTTGGTCTAATCATAAGATTATATGTACTATTTATCAGTCCATCAGTTTTTCTTATTATTCCATTTGATTTATATGAATTCATTGAAATTTTTTTTTTGTATTTTTTTTTTTTTCTTTTAAAGATTTTAAATTAAGTAAATTTTTCTTTTTATCATTTTTTTTTTTATTTTCATTATAAATTTTTTTTTTATTATACTTTGTAAGATAATTATCATTTTGAAATTTATCATTATATTTTTTATCATATAATAAATTATAATTATTATTAATTAAAGGTTGAAAAGAATAATTTTCTCCTTCTTTTAATTGATATATTATTTTTAAAGTTTCTAAATAAGATTCTCTTTTTTTATAATCTTCATATAATCTTAAATGAATTTTATTATTTTTTATTTGATTTAATTTTAAATTTAAATTCAGAATTTTATATCTCCATTGATTAAAATATTTTAATTTCATTACCTTTATTTTTTTTGAATATAATCTTATTAAATTTTTAAATATTTTATCAATTTTTATATTGTCATTTTCTATAAATTGTTCATATATTTGATTAGTCATATCTAAATTTGATTAAATAAAATATTATTTTACTTGTTTTATTTGATTTTAATAATATTTCCCTAAAAAATATTTTCACTGAATTTTCACTTTTAAAAAATATTTTTTCATTATCTTTTATTTTTGTCTTTTCTATAATTCCATTTTTAATAAGAAAAAAAGACAATTTTCTTAAATAATATTTCATTTTTAAAATTTTAATTTAATTTAAAATGAAACAAAAAAAAATTAAAATAAATTATCTTATTATAAAGTCTAAATATTTATTAATAAAAAATTATTAATTTAATAAATAATTTAAAACTTTTCTTGAAGAGATATAAATTTCTAAAAAATGAGAACAATTTATTTTCATTTTTTTAAAGAATTATATATATTATCTAATTTAAGAAATGATTGGTTTTAAGGTTATTTTTAATTATAAAAAGAAACTTGAAGGGATAGATTGTTTTTCTTTAAAAATATAATTTATAAAAAGTTTAAATTGATTCTATTAAAAAGTATTTTTACTTTTTTTTTTGGATACTTTTATAATTGTTTTTGAACAAATCATTGTAAAATTATATGACTAATATTAACATTTTATAATAAATTTAATAATTTAACATATTTTCTATATAAAAATTAATTACAAACTTATTTTTATTTTGTCAAAATAATAATGATATATAAAATATTTTGATAATGAATGAAAATAACTCTTAATATAAAAATGCTTCTTTGTTATTTAGATAGTCAATATTTAATTATTAATTTTTCTTAATTCAAAATATCTTTACACCCTTTAATTATTTAATTAATAAAAGTAATTTAAATTTTTAGATTTAATTTTAATTCAATTTGAATGGAACAAAAGCAATTATTTGATTGTTTAATAGTATCTTTTTTTTAAAGAATTTAAAAAAAAATATCTTCAAATTATAAGTATAAAAGTATCATGTGATTTTTCTTTTTTATCTTTCTAATAATTCTAATTATTTTTAAATAAATTATAAAATCTTCGATATATTACAAAATCAATTTTTTTATGTGACTTATGATAAATAAGATATTTTATTAGTATATTATTTAAATACATATATTAAAAATATAAATATATATATAATATTATATATTTATAAATGGAAAAATCAGAAAATAGCCTCAATTTTCTGAAACGTAAATAAGTTTAATCAAGATAACATTGTCTAATACTCAAAATTTTTTCTGTGCGAACTTTCACATCCGGATAGTCAGTCTTTTATGGTATTTACATTTTTGTAATCAAATTGAAAAAAATCACTACAAATAATATTTAAAATGATTTAATTTTATCTTTTTGATGAAAAGATTATTTTTATTTTTTAAATTTTTTTTTTAATTAATAATATATTCCCTGATACCTTTTCAAAAAATCAAAGATCTTTGTGTTTTTTTGAGGTTAAAGAGTAAAAAAGATTTTCGATATTATTTTTTGATATTTTGAATTAAAGTTTGAATTGAATTTACTTTAATATAGAACCAAACAAAGTAATTCAAGTCATTAAATCAAAAAATTATCATAAAAATAGAAATGATATATCTATCCTTCATTTTTTGAAATCCTTTATTTTAAAATTCTGATGAAAAGAAAAAAATATTCAATACATTCCATTAACTAATTTTCAAAGGCTTATACTATTAAATATTTTATTTAAATAAGAATATAATACTAAATGAGGATAAACATCAAAAAATTTTCAATTACTTTTTTTATTGTGATATGTTCTGTGGACAAATAATATTAATTTATCAATGATATAAACCTATAATCATGATGATGAAGAAGATACTTTTAATAATAAAAATTCTGAAAAAAAAAATGACATCATTAAAGATAAAGTTACAATTAATTGATGAAAAAAATGAAAGAAAAGAAAAAAAATTTATAATGATGGAGAAATAAAAAATATCAGAAGATCTTTATTTGGAGAAAAGTCATTTATGACTTAATTATTGTTGTTTTTTATATATTAATTTCAATATAAATGCTCCATTTTAAATGATGTAGATTCCCAAAATATAGAATAGAAAAAAAGGGAATCCTTTTTTGAAATGGAAAAGAAATGACAGTTTTATTTTAATAACTGCATTAATTATATATTTTTTACACAAGAAAATTCTAACTACCATATTTACTAAATCATAACGTTTTTATCAAGAATCATTTCTTACAAAATAAACATTTATTATTCTTTTTGAATGTATATTATGAAGTTGAATTAGAATTCTTAATATTTTCAAAATCATAAAAGAATAATATTATTATTTAATAATTTTCAATTTAATATATTAATTAAGCATTTAATTTTAAAACCCGTTATTTTCATTACTTTTTTCTATATCACAATAATTTTATTTAGGGTCTTTGGATTTATCCCTAAAAGCAAAGGGACTGGTTTTAATAATATGATATTTATGTCCACAAAGATTGCAAGTATAAATAAAGACATAATGTATCCAAGCATATCCGTAATATCCAAATGATTGTCCTAATTCCTGCCTTGTCATTTGTTGTTCATAAAAAAAACAAACACTATTACAATAAGGAATTCTGCTTATTTGATTTGGAAAAAATTCATATTCATTCATTAGAAAAAATTCTTTCATCCCAATTCCGTATGGAAAATCATATCTTTCACCATCAATCATCATATAATGATAAGGCATATCATATTCCTTTATTGTTTCATTAGTATTAATAGTATAATGACATTTTTTTTCATTGTCAACTTTATCAAAAAATTGGAATAATGCATCTAAATCAACATCTTCTTTACCTATATTATTATTAAATATAACTCCAGTACATATTTTTCTTTCATTATAATCCTTAACTTCTTGATAACATTGCTTAAAATCATCATATTGTATTTTAATCGTATAATCATTTTCAAAATTTACTTCTACTTTCCCACCACATTTAGGGCATGCTTTTGTTAATTCTAAATTATATTGATAACATGGATTGTTACAACTATTTCCAGTGCCTATTTCAACTATTTTTGAGCTTTGTTTCAACATTAAATCATCTATTTTGGCTCTTATTACAGGGACTATTCTTTGATTTTCTTCATCAATTTTCTTTAAAATTTCAATATTTTTTTTACTATTCTCATAAATAAGTTTAACAGCTTCAATGTCTGATACCATCAGATATTTAGCCTTTCTTACCAATTGAATATCTTGGGATGATGGTATATCTTTTTTTTCTTCTTCTACTTCTCTTATACAATCACATCTTCTTTCTACTATTAATCCTATTACTATTCCCATAATTTATTTAAAATAATTTACGAAACTTTATATACTTAAAAATCTATATTATTTTATTAGAAACAAAATTTATTTAATTATATTGTTTTTCTTTAGCATTTCTTGATTGATTTTCAAGTAAAAAATAATTCATCATTACCAATTATTTGTTATATATTAACAATTGTTTTAAATTCTATAGGAGTTTATGATCCATCTTGTTTAAAAAGATCGTTAACTAAATTTTTATGATTTTAATTAATTTTGACTATTTGGTATAATAAAAAGAATTTAAATGAGAAAAAAAAATTGATTATTTATTCATAATAATTAAATTGAAATTAATCAAAATTAACAAAAAATAAAAATCCACTAATTTGAAAAACTTTACCATTGTTGGAGGAATTTGAATCAGGATTGGCAGTAGTTCTTACACAAGTAGCTTTACCAGTTATTTTCATAGGTCACTTTCAGAAGTGAGAGAGGTGGCAGTATTATCAAGTTAACATATTAAATTTTAATCTCATATCAAGTTTACTTCCCTTTTATGTTTTCAATCTCATCCAAATTATGATTTATGGAATAAAATTTATTTATTTATCCAATAGATTTTAGATTCATTGATTATACAGTTAAATTTATTCAATTTATTGAAAAGATTTTTCCCTATGTTGATTTTTTAATTAACAATGCACTCAAACAATAAGAAGAAAGACTGATTATTATAAATATTTCTACTTTTTGAATTTTTAATATTACTTTTTTTATCGTTATTCTTTGAAATTAAAAAATTTAACAAAATTATTAGTATTGAATTCTTTTTGTTTTTTTAATTTTTTAAGATTAAATTTGCTTTATATATATTAATTTCTTTTTTATATTTATATACTTCTTCTTATCTATTATCAATAATATTTTTTCAAATGTTAATATTTTTTTTACAAATTTAAATGATTGTTTTTTAAGTTTATGATTATCAACAAGTAATAAAGAATTGTTCTCTAATATTTCATTAATTTCTTCTTTTAATTCAATGATGATAATATATCATCATTTTTTCCTTTTTCTTTATTTTCACCGTAAACAACAGAAATATTTATTATAATTTAACCATTTAATTATTTTATATTTATAAAAAGAAAATTCTTTTTTTATTCTCTATATCATCTTCTTTAATTTGATTTTTTTCAAGAAAATTATTTTTACTTTTATTTAATTATTTTTTTTCTATTATTTGTTTCAAAATGATTAGTTATAAATTAAATGAATTATTTAAATTGATGAATTATTATTTCATTTATTTGTTAATTTTTTCTTTAATTTTGAATTTATTCAATGAATTTAATGATTTATTATATGAGTTTAGTTTTGGAAGTACTTTATCATCACTCATATTTAATATCTAAATTTAAAGATTATTTTGAATCTGAATTAATCAAATTTTCTCTTATTTTCTATATTCGAAGGTTTCTATTTGTTTTCAGAATTAAAAAAATTAATAATACTACACTTAAAAAAATAACAAAAATAAATAAATAAAAAATAAAATCATTCATATGAAAATATATGATTTAAAAATAATAAAGCAAATTTTTTTTGTAAATTAGCTAATGAAATTTACCTTTAATATGATTATATATAAACAATCATTCAATATATTTTGTTTCATCAAATAATTAAATAATATTTTATATTATTTAATAATTCTATCCTCAAATAATTGGTGAAGATCAACATAATTTTTTCATTTTTTTTGTTGTGTTGAATTAAGAATATTTATTATATCTTTTTTGTTTGATTTTTTTTTCTATATTAAATTTTTATTCCTTATTTTTCAAATTATTTATTATGATTTCTTTTTAAAAAAATATAAATTTATTTTTATATATATTGTTTTAAAAAAATATATTTTAATCATATATTAAATTTTTAATCTTCTTTTTTTTCTTCATATTCATTTTCTTCTTTTTTTTCTTCTTCAACAATAACTTCTTTATTATCTTCTTTAATAGTTTTAATACTTTTCATAACATTATTGATTCTAATTCTTTCCATTAATTCCTTAAAACTATTTTTAAATTCTTGATAATTTAAGACACCATCTTTATCTTGATCCATCCAAATAAATCTTTCTTCAATTTCATCAGGTTGAATATATGGAATTAACCAAGTAATAAATTTTTTAAATTCATCTTTATTTAAAAGATGATCAAAGTCTTCATCATATTTAATAAAAATTTCTTGTATTTGATTACAATATTTATCATATTCATCAAAAAAATGTTCATATTTAATATATTGTGATTGAGTAATATCTATTTTTTGCATTCCTATTTCACCACTTAATAAATATTCTACTATATTTCTTAATATTAAACTTGCAGGGTAATATTCTATTTCTGGGTTTTTATTTATATCAAATAGATTTAATAAAAGTAATATTTCAGTCTTTTCAAATTTTATTTTATTTTCTGTTAAAAAAGCTTGTTTCATTTTTTTATAATGTAATTTACCACTTTTATAAGGATCTTGCTTTGAAAATATATTTATTAAGTATTTATATATTTTATCTTCACTGATTAATTTTTGATAATTGAAATATTTATAATATAATATTCTTAATATTTTATCAAATTTCCAATATTGGAAATTTTGATCTGGGTTTATTTGTTTTAAAATGATTTCTATTTCAGTTCTTGTAAATAATTCGTTTTCTTTTAATAAACATTTTTTTAAATTTTCAAAAGAAATTTCTTGATTATTTTCAAAATCATATTCTTTAAAATGTAAATTCATAATTTCAACACAATTTTTTATTTTTTTATCAAAACAATTATTATTTTCATGTTTATACATTGAAATATACCAAGCACTTAAACAATGAATTAATAAAATAGAAAAATTAACAAAATCATCATAATCAATAGTTTCATTATTTTTTTTATTAGTATATCTCCATAATTTTTTAATATTTTCTTCACTCATATTTAATTTCCCATATTCAAATAATAATTTAAATTTATCATAAGTCATTTTTAAACTTGAAGGATCAATATTTTTTTCTTCTTTATTATCATTAATTTTTACTTCTTTTTTTTTAACATTACTTTCGCTTTTTTTTTCTTTATTTTCTTTAGGAAAAGGAATATCATTAGTAACTAAAGTTTTCCAAATTATTTTAGTTAATTTATCAATATCATCTAAACTTTGAGTTTTAAAATTTAAATCAACACCTTCATATTTATAATAATCACTTCTATTATTAGTAAATATATTTTCATCATCTTCAATAGTATATAATTTCTTAGTTTCACCATTTAAATTTAATATTCTCGTTGATTCAAAATTAGTATGTAAATAAAGTGCTTTACTCATTCTAAATTTATCTAATAAAACTCTATCAATTAATGATTCAGTATATTTTAAATTTATTGAATCAAAAAGAGGATAATATACACTTTCATTTTCTACTTGAAATGATATATCATCTTTTTTTAATGTTCTATTTATTTTGAATATTAATACTATTTTATGTTCTGGAACAGGTAATTTATTTTTTCTTTCAAAAAATTCAACTGGAATAAAATAATAATTTTCTAATAAAGCATTTTCTATGGGAGAACAATATTTCTTTGTGAATCGAGATGTTAATTGATCTAATATATTTGATAAAAATTCTAAACATTCTTCATATGTTAATAATTTTTCTTCTTTTAATTGTACTGATGGTCCTTTTAAAATATTTTTAATATCTGCCATTTTTTCAATTGAAGTTATTTAATTAATAATTATTTTTAGTTTATTTATTTAGCTTTTTTTTTATTTTTTTAGTTTTAATGAAAATTTGGTTTTTTTATGAAAAATTAAAGGATATTTTGTTTTTGATTCTAATTTTTTTAATTCCATTTCTTTTAATAATTTTTTGTTTTCTTTCATTATTTCTGAAAATTCGGAAATGTCTTTTGAATTTTGGAAATATTTTTCATTAAAATTTTTTTCATAATTTAATTTCTGATTTTTAAGACTTTCATTTGATTTTATATATAAAGTTTTTTGTTCTTTTAAATATTCATAATAATTATATTTTTGTATATAATTATTTTTTATTTCTAATAATTTTTCTTGATAATTTTTTAATATTAATTCATTATTATTTATATTATTTTTAATTTCTGAAATTAGTTTATTTTCTTTTATTAATCTCTTTACATATGAATATAATAAAATTTTTGTAAATGATTTATATATAGAATGATTTATATATAATTTTTTTAAATGAGAAATTTGGTTTTTATAAATTTGAATTTTATGTTTTTTAATTATTTGATTTTTACTATTTATTATAAATTTCTTCATTCTTTTTAAATTAATAATATTTGTTTTATTATTAATATTATTTCTATGTTCTTTTTTTCTTATTATATTATTTTTTATATTTATCATAAAAATTTTTGAATAGTAATTACTTATTAATTTAATTCTTTGAATTTTTGATTTATTTATATTAATTAAGTTTAGAAATTTATGAAAGTAAAATTTGTTTTTCTGGTTTTTAATTTGTAAAATGTTATTTTTCTCTATTATATATTTTTTAAATGATAAAACATTAATTTTAAATTTTTTAAAATTAATTTTCCAAATAAATTCATGTGATTTATTCTTTAGATTTATATACATATTTTTATTCTTCTTTATCTTTTTTATGTTCCTTTGAAAATTAAATAATAAAAATTTTGTTTTTAATCTTAAATTATTATCCTTTATTTTTATTTTTCTAAATATTTTTTTCATAAAATATCCAAGAACAAATTTCATATATAATAACTCAAAGAATTTTTTATCATTTAATACTTGTTTAAATTTCCTAAATACAATTTTATAAATTTTGTGAAAATTTTTGTCCTTGTAATTTTTTATTTTTTGATTAAACATATTCTTAAACTCAATATCATGTTCTATATTTTTTCCAATTTCAATTTGCTTTTTTGATAATTTTTTTAAATAGTTCAATTGATTTAAAAGTTCAATAATTTTATTTTTATTTTCTTCATTAATATTTATTAAACTTTGTTCTTTTTGATTATTTGTTTTTTCATTATTTTTATTCTCATTTATTAAATTATTATTCTCGTTTTTTTTCTTTTTACAAATCTTAGATATTAAAAATCTCTTTGATTTCATATTCAATTATTTAAACATAATTATCAAAAATAATATAAAAAAATATTTGAAAATATTATCACATTTAATTTTTAAAGTTTCTTTAAAATATAATTACACAAAAGATTAATAAAGAAAAAATATATTCAAAAACCATTTTATTTCAAAGGAAAAATAATAATAAACATAACTTAACTCTTTTTTAATATTTTATTTAAATAGAAGATGATTAATATAATCAGCTTAAATATATAAATTAAACTAAACTCTTTTTTAATTCTTGAAAAAATTAGAATTACTCACAAGAAATAAGAATTTTTAAATGCTTTTCTTTTTAACAAAAATTTTGAAAAATTAGATAAAAACCTTATTTAATGCTTTTAATATTTGAATATATTTATTAATGTTTTTATTAATCTTAAATTTTGTTTGTTTTTTTCAAAATGAAATTTTATATAAGAATTTATTTAGGTTTTTTTTAATAAATATATTCTATTTCAAGTATTAGAGCAATCAAATAAATTTGAAATAGATTGATTTAGAATTATTTTTTTTTTATTTAATATGAAATAATATTTTATAAAAAATCCTCATTTAATTTTTAATATTTTTTTAAAAAACCAGAAAAATAAAATTTATAATGGAATAAATAAAAAAGCAAACTTTTAAAAATATTCTACTTAGATGGAATATGTATATTCTTTATTTAAACAAGTTTAACTTGTTGTGAGAGACCGTCTTATTCCAGAATGGAAACTCATTCTTAATAAATAAACGAAAAAAATAATTTTAAATATATAATGTAAAAAATCAAATTAAATTCTAAAAATATAAAAAATAATTCGATAAAACAAAATCAATAAAATAATTATAAAATCATTCCTTCCCACAATAAACAGAAATAACTTTTTCTAAAACTTTACATTGAACAGGATAAATATTATATCTTTCACCATCAATAGAATAAAAAGTATTAAAATTAATAATATAATTAACATCATCAGGATCATTTAATTTACTTTTAGGAATTAATCTCCAAAATTTAGTTTGAACATAATGTATTCCATCAATAATATTATTATCTTTAGTAATAATTTTATTTCCATTATCAAAATAATAAACTAATTCATTCCATAAATCATATTTTCCACTATCACTTCCTTTTAAATATATTAAATCAATTAATCCATCTTCAAGTCTAGAAAGAGGATTTGGCATTTGAGTTTCACTTACAAATTTAGTATTATTTGCTATAAATAAATTATATTGATCATTTTCTTTAATTAAACCATAATCATCTTCATTTATATTTTCATTTATTGAAGGAATTGAATTTATATTAATGTTACTATCTTTTGGTAAATAATATAATGATCCATAATATTTTCTTAAACAAATAAATCTTAAAATTCCTATTAAAGTAGTTCTAAACATTCCTAAACATCGTAAATTTTCACTTTCTAAATCACAATCTGCAATAAAACTCCATGTTAAAGTTAAGAAAGAATAAATTTTATTATTATAATTTTTTATTTCATATTCATCTAAATCAATTTTTTTACTTAATCCTTTTCCAATAAAATAGCAATGAGTTTCTAATCTATTATCTTCATTACAATAATCTGATATTGCTTTTGAAAAACCATTTGCACTTCCTGCTGGAAGTGCAGAAACAATAATATTATTTAAAAAAATATTTCTATCTTTTTTATGCATTATTCCATTTATTATTTCATGTAAAATTCCATCACCCGAACAATTTATTATTCCATCATATTCATTAATTTTTAAATTTAATACTACTTCATATGCATGTTTCTCTCTATTTGTATATATTTCTGTAATTTCTAAATTTGCTAATAATAATATTTTCTTCGCTTTTTTCCATATATTTATTGCATAACCTTTACCACTTATTGGATTTATAAATGCTAATATTTTTCTTTTTCTATTTTTTGCTTTTAATTCATTTAATTTTAATCTAAAATTCAAGGAAGATGAAATTTCTTCCGTAATATTACTTTTTATTAATAAATAAATTATGTATATTTCTCTTTCTGTGTATATTTTATTTTTTTGACAATCACAACAAAAAATACATGATAATAAATTACATTTTGATTTATTTATTTTTGGAATAAATGTTAATTTACATAATTGTTTGCCTATAATTAATTTTTCCATATATTGAGATTTTATATTATTGACTTTTTCTGAATCCAAATCATTTTCATTTTTAAAAGAAATAAAATCATCAAAATTAATGTTAAGTATTTCATTTTTTTCTTTGGTTTCAATAATAATTGAATAATTTAGGTAATTTAAAATTAAATTAACATCAACAATTATTTTTGAATAATTATTAATAAATTGACATTGGAAAACTTTATTTTCTTTAGAAGATAAAATAACTTGTTCTTCTAAATCTAAAGATAAAGGAAAATTTAAATCATTATTTTCAAACATATTAAAATAAGAAAAATAAGGATATAAATTTATTTAAAATAAATAAAATTAAATAAAAAATATTATGATAGAAATTGATGAATCATGGGAACAATCAATTATTCAAGAACAAGAAAATAAAGATGAAATAGATACTTCAAATCCAAATATTAAATTAGAGAAAAAGAATAATAATTCAAATATAGAACAAATATGTTGCATTGAATTAACAAATAACAATTATATTTATATTCAATATGAAATTGAATGGACAATAAGAAAAGTAAGAATATAAAATTAAATAAAAAAAATATTAAATAAATAGTTAATAGAACAAATATTAAAACATAGAGATTTTAAAAAATTATACAATAAAAGAAATTGGAGAATAAATTCAGTATTACATATTCCTTTATTTGATCTTCATTTAAATTTATATAGAAAATTAAAAAGTGATATTGAAACAAAAGTTGATTTTAATGTTTCTTTAAAAACATTACATGAAAAACAATTATTGAAAAATCCAAAATATCCTTTTTTCAATTTTCAAGATAATAGAAATATTGGTAAATTAAATAATTATGACTTTTACTATGATTTCCAAAAAAAAATTCAAAACAATAATTATGAAAAGTTTATAATATATAATGAATATTTACCTAGAATAAATATAATAAATATATTAAATTCTCATCCTGAATTAGAAAATTATTATCAAAATTCAAAAAAAGGAATTTACAAAATGTCAAATTATAATATAAGTGAATTAATTTCAGGAGATAATAATTTAGATTGGTTTATTTATGATGATGAGTCATTGAATTTTTTGAGTGCTTTTGAAAGAGAACAATTTATAACAGAATCTAATGTTAAATACATTGAAGATAATGGAACTAAAGTTATTTTTGAAGATAGATATAAAAATGTTACTTTAAATGAAAAGCAATTTACTAAGTTATTTATTAATGTTACTTATATTCCTCCTATAAATGAAAATAATAATAATGATAATATTAATAAATCAATTACTATAAAATTAAAATTAAATCCTAATATGACTGCTAAAAATATTATTGAAAGGATGAATGAAAAATTATCTTTATTAAATAATCAATTTAAATTTGATCCAATGAAAAAAATTCTTAAAGTAAAATCTCTTAATGATTATATAATAGATATAAATGAAAAAATGATTAAATATGCTTATATTCATGATTGTGTTTATCAAAATGTAGAACCTGATTATATTATATTAGATAATCCAATTAAAGAAAATAATTTAGAAAATGATGAAAATAATAAAAATTCAAATTCTTTAATTCAAGATGATGAGAATAGTATAAAAAAATTTTTTACTTCTTCTAATTCAAAAGGAAAAGAAAATTCAAAAGAAGATTTTTTAAAAATTACTTCTCATTTAAATAAAAATAATAATAATATTCAAAATGATATATTAGATAATTTCATAGATGAAATTTCATTAAGTTTTAAAAATAAAATAAATGAGAATTTAAATAATGATAATAAAATTAATGATGATAATAAAAAACAAGATTTATTATATAACGAATCAAATTTGTTCTCAGAATATTCAAATTTAGAACAATCAATGAATGATATGAATCCACATAATTTTTCTCGTTTAACATCTTTTTTTTTATATGATAATTCAATAAATATAAGTAAAAAATCAACAGTAAAAAATAATTTTTTAGCTCCTTCTTTTTTTAACACTTCTTATATTCCAAGAAAAAAAAAAAGTAAAAATCAACAAAATATTTTTTCAGAATTTTCAAAAGAATTACCAAATATTTCAAATATGTTAGAAGAAAAAAGAAAAAATATAAATTTAAAAGAAATTGACCGTCCATTTTCTATTATGGTAAGAAATGCATATATAAATAAAATTTATAATTCTTATCCAGATCAAAAAAAATTAACAAGTGTTTTAGTTTTTAAATTTCAACTTTTTTGTGGTTCACAAGAATTTTCAAATAATCCTATAATAATAAAATGGATTAATAAAAGAAAAAGTGAAAAAGATTATTTTGATTGTCATCCTTGTTTTAACAAAAGAATATATTTTGACACAAATTATAATACTTTACCAATATTTTGTTCTTTATTAATTAAAGTAAAATTAAATATCTATGATAAACAAAATCACTTAATAAGTAATAATAATATAGGATGGGTAAATTTTAAATTATTTGATCACAACAAGAATTTAAAAACTGGAACTCATAAATTAAATTTATTAACATCTAATTTTTCAGATGATTCATATTTTTGTTATATAGATAATAATGATTATGAAGAAATAGAAAATAAAGAAGATAAAAAAAAGAATAAAAATATTGATGAACCACAAAAAAAAAAAATAATTAAATCATCAACAATATCATTTGAAATAGATTCATTTGTAGGAAGAATATTTAATGAACCATTATATATATCAGATCCAGAAATAAATATTGATCAATTAATAATAAGTGAAACTGATAAATTAAAAATAAAAGAAATAATATTAAAAACTCCTTTTGATCCATTAAATAATTATGATAAAAATGTTCTTTGGACAAATAGATATAAATTAAGTCAAGAACCTTCAATTTTACCAAAATTATTATTATGTATAGATTATAAAAATCCTAATCATTTATTTGAACTTGAAAAAATATTAAAAAAAGCAAAAAAATTAACTCCTGTACAATCATTAGAATTATTAACGGGGAAATATTTACATGAAAGTATAAGAAATTTCGCAGTTATTTGTTTAAAAGAATGTACAGTTCATGAATTACAAAATTATTTAATTCAATTAGTTCAAGGTTTAAAATTTGAAATGTATCATGATAATGCTTTAGCAAGATATTTATTAGAATTATGTGTTAAATATCCTTTAACAATTGGTCATTGCTTTTTTTGGTCTTTAAGAAGTGAAATGTATAATAAAAGAGTTCAACAAAGATTTGGATTATATTTAGAAGTATTCTTAAGTAAAATAAGTAATAATTTATTAAAAATTTTCAGAGAAGAATCTTCCTTAGTAGCAGATTTAAATAACATTGCAAAAATTCCAAAAGAAAAATCAAGTGAAAAATTATTTAAAGATGCATTAAGAAATTTAAATAAGAAATTAATAGATAATAAAATGGAAGTATCACTTCCTTTAAATTTTAAATTCCGAATTAAAGGAATAGTAATAGAAAAATCAAAAGCAATGAAATCAAAAAAAAAGCCATTATTATTATATTTTGAAAACGCAGATAAACATGGTGAAAATATAATAGTATTATTTAAAGCAGGAGATGACTTAAGAATGGATATTGTGACATTACAATTATTTAAAATAATGCAAACAATGTGGTTCAATAATGATTTAAATTTAAAAATGAGTTTATATAATGTTTTAAGTACAGATTATTATTCAGGAATGTTAGAAATAGTTAAAAATTCATTAACTTTAGCAGAAATTCATAAAGAAGAAGGAGGAGCATTTCAAAGTTTTAGAAAAAATACATTAACAAAATTTTTTAAAAAAACAGGAAAAGAAGAAAATGAATTTTCTGAAAATTTCCTTTTATCAACTGTGGCTTATTGTTGTTCAACATTTGTTTTAGGAATTGGAGATAGACATTCTGATAATATTATGTTGAAAAAAAATGGAGAATTATTTCATATAGATTTTGGTCATTTTTTAGGACATTTTAAAAAAAAATTAGGAATAAAAAGAGAAAGAGCTCCTTTTGTTTTTACTAAACAATTTCAAAATGTTTTAGGTGGTGATAAAGGGAAAAAATATTTAGAGTTTAAAAATAAATTATGGAGTGCTTATCAAATATTAAGAAAAAATTCTGCTGTTTTAATTACTTTATTAAGAATTTTATTAGTTACTGAAATTCCTGAATTAGATGAAAAAAGTATTAGATATTTAGAAATGACTCTTTGTTTAAATGGAAGTGATGAAGAAGCTAAGAAATTTTTGGAAGAAAAATTGGAAGAAAGTATGAATTCATGGAGTGTGGAATTCAATTTTTGGATACATTTAATTGCAAATAAGTAAATTTTTTATTATATATTTATTTAAATTATTTTATCATATATTTTTTTATTTGTTATTTATTATTTGTGCTTTTTTCAAAATATTGTTTAATTTTTTTTATTTGTTTTATAAGATTTTTTCAGAAAATAAATTATTGAAAGATTCTCTTAAATTTTCATATTTTAATTTTTTTAATATTTCAAATATATTTTCATACATTCCTTTTTTAATTATATTAAGTTATGTTATAATTGATTTTCCCCTTTTTAATAATTTTATTGAAATGAAT
>JAEEGK010014736.1_pt1 | contig 17428 bp, 12 predicted proteins | sample 8958771 | NCBI WGS metagenome assembly JAEEGK01 (sample SAMN16246547, study PRJNA631951) | gut metagenome | biome: gut microbiome; feature: rumen; material: SC-attached | host: Bos | place: Iran: Karaj | collected 2018-10
CGGGATTAAGAAGCATAATCACGTTTTTGCCGAGTTGCAAGGCTGTTTTGACGGAGGATTTAAGGCGTTCCATTCCGCCGGAATTTTCTTCGGCGTTTTTAGGGACAACGAGTTTGTCAACAACGATTTCTATGTTGTGGAGTTTGTATCGGTCGGTTTTCATGTTGACGATGATGTCTTTTACCGTGCCGTCAACTCTGACTTGGAGATAGCCTTTTTTGCGTATTTGTTCAAAGAGTTCCCTGTAATGGCCTTTCCTGCCTCTTACGACGGGTGCGAGAATAAAAACTTTCTGTCCGCCGTAGTGGTTGGTGATGAGGCTGCAAATCTGGTCTTCGGTGTATTTGACCATTTTTTCGCCGGTGTTGTAACTATATGCCTCACCCGCACGCGCAAACCAAACCCTCAGAAAATCATATATTTCGGTGATTGTTCCGACAGTCGAGCGCGGGTTTTTGTTCGTGCTTTTTTGTTCTATGCTGATAACAGGGCTTAGTCCCGTGATTTTATCCACGTCGGGGCGTTCCAAAGAGCCGAGAAATTGTCTTGCGTAGGCGTTGAAAGTTTCGATATAGCGGCGGCTTCCCTCGGCGTAAATCGTGTCGAAGGCAAGCGAACTTTTGCCGCTTCCGCTGAGTCCCGTTACAACGGTCAGCGAATTTCTCGGAATCGTAACGTCAATGTTTTTGAGGTTGTGAACCCTCGCGCCGTAGACGTGAATATTGTCCAAGTCGAGTTTTTCTTCGTCAAATACTTTATTTTCTGACATAAAAATTCTTTTCCTTTTTAATAAGTGTTTTCTCTTGCGCCCTCTTTCAGGACGGTGATTTTGTAAACGGTGCCTTTTGTGTTTGTCAGTTTGGTGTCCCTGAGCCACGGGTTGAGAAGTTTCAGCATTTTGTAAGTTCCCGTAACCTGTTTTCCAAAACTGTAAAGGTCGTTTATTGTAGAGTCAATTTCTATGGTTTCGGTTTTGAGTACGGGGTAGAGGTCTTTTTCCCTGAAAACAAAACCGTAGTCCTCCGGGTGCGAGAGCAGAAGTTTGTACGCCAAAATTCTGTACACGTAGCGTCCCGTTTCGGTATTGTGTTTAAGGTTGTAATACGAGGTTTCGTCCTGTGTCCTTACAAGTCTCTGCGCTCCCGCCTGACCGCAGTTGTAAGCCGCAGCCACCATGGTCCAGTTGCCGAATTTGACGTAAGCCTGTTTCAGATATTTGCAGGCTGCCTCGGTTGACTTTTCCACGTCGTAACGCTCGTCTACCTCGGAAGTGATTTCAAGACCGTTTTCTTTGCCGGTCGCCTCCAAAAGTTGCCAAAAGCCCACCGCTTTTGCCGGCGAGACTACGTTTGACATGCCGCTTTCCGTTACGCAGAGATAGATAAAATCCTCCGGCACGCCGTTTTCTTTCAGTATTTTCTTCATGACGGGGAAATATCTGTTGGCGCGTGTCAAGTACAAAAACGTTTCAGAATGCCAGTACATCGTTTTGATGAGTTCCCTTTCGAGTGCCTCTCTTACGTCGAAGTATTCTAACGGAACTTTTTCTCCGCAAAAATCCAATTTGTCGGGTAAGACCGGCAAATAATTGGTGAAATTGTCTTTCATGTCTGCTTTGTAAGTTGTATCGCTTGAATCTTCCGTTGCTTGAACGAAAAGTTTTACGGCTGCGAAGGCTATGACAACAAACGTCAGCAGATACGCCGCAAACAGTATTTTCTCTCCCGTTTTGTTATTTGAAAAAAACATTTGATTTTATTTTGTAATTATCGGACAAAGTTAGAAAAAAAAATTAACTTTGCATTGCAAAAAAACACCGTATTTTTATGAAAAAATTTTTTTTAACGCTTTCAGCGGTTTTTACGCTGCTTTCTTCTTGCAGTATCAAAGACGGCAATTTTGAGATAAACATAAAATCTCCTGACGCCAACAATATGATTGTCAGACTTTTCAGAGAAACGGCGGGAGGTTTGGAAATAGTGGATTCCACAAAATTTGAGGTGTCGAGGGCGTATCTCAAAGGCTTTGTCTCATCGCCGGAGTTGATGTTTCTTTATGTCGGCAAAGCAACTGATTATCTGCCCGTGTTTGTTGAAAAAGGCTCAACCGACATAGATTTTAATTATTCCAAACCGTCAAAAAGCACTGTCAAAGGCTCTGAAACGCATAAAATTTTTACTGACTTTGTGCGCTCGTATTCAGTGTATTGCGACAAGGCGGCGGGGATTGACAAAATGCTGACAAGTGCCAAAAGAAACAGCGATACGGTTATGATCAGCGGTCTTGAACAGGACAGGGAAATGCTTAGAGGCGAGATTACGGGTTTTGAGGAGTTTTACGTTGACAAATACTGTGATTCGCCTTTGGCGTGTTATATAATAAGTACGCAGTTGATGTACGAGTTGGACTGTGCGGGTTTGAAGTTTTTGCTTGACAAAATTCCGCCGGAAAACCGTTCAAACCGTTATTATGAAAAGGCGGCTGAATATCTCAAAAAATTGGAAGTTCCGCCCGTTGACCCTTTGAAAGCGCAGTACGAAAACCTTTCGGCAGCCTTAAACAAGGATTTGCCGCTTAACCTCTTGATTGTAAAGGCTGCGGAAAACTTTTTGAACGAGCCGTATGTCGGCGGCACTTTGGAAGTGAACGACGAGGAAGATTTGGTCATAAATTTTGACAAATTCGACTGCGTAACCTTTCAGGAGATTGTCGCGGCTCTGGCTCTTGACAAAAAAAGCGCGACTCCGTCATACGAAAATTTTAGGGCAAAACTTCAAAACCTGCGTTACAGAGGCGGTGTAATCAGTGGATACACATCGCGTCTGCATTATTCGTCAGATTGGATTTATGATAACGTTAAACGTCATAATGTCAGGGATTTGACTTCGGATTTAGGCGGCGAAGAACTGACTAAAAAAATTGATTTTATGTCTTCGCACCCGCAATATTATTCTAACCTGTCAGATTCTCTGAGTCTGAAAGAGATTAAGGACATTGAAGACCGAATCAACGAAAATCACGTTTGTTATATTCCTAAAAACAAAATTAAGGAAATCAGCGCAAGGATTCCCGACGGCAGTCTGATTTTTATCACCACAGACAAAGAAGGTCTGGATTTTGCGCATGTTGGAATTTCGGTTAGGGAAGGCGGCGTTTTGAAGATGTATCACGCTTCTTCTGACGCGAAGAAAGTCGTCAAAACGCCGTCTGCTCTTTCCGATTATCTGCTCGGTATGAAACATTTTACCGGCATTGCGGTTTTGGAAGTTTTATAACAGTTCGTGGCTCAGGCAGTGCAGACTGCCTCTGCCCCAGATTATGTTGGAGGCTGAAACTCCTACAACGTCTCTGTCCGGAAAAACGCTTTTAATAGCCGTCAACGCTTTTGCATCGTTAACATCCTGATAGACAGGAACCAATACTGCTTTTTCCATTATTAAAAAGTTTGCGTAACTTGCCGGAAGACGGTTGCCTTTGTAATATACGGGGCGGGGGAGAGGTATCTCTACAACTCTCAGCGGACTGCCGTCTTCGATTTTTGCGTCTTTGAGGCGGCTGAGATTGTCCTGCATTGCAAAATAATTCACGTCGTTTTTGTCGGTTTCTTTGCAGACTACGACAGTGTTTCTGTTGACGAACCTGCAAAAATCGTCTACATGACCGTGAGTGTCGTCGCCGGCGATTCCGCAGCCGAGCCAAATCACGTTTGTTGCTCCGAAATATTCTTCAAAAACGTTTTCATAATCCTTTTTTGTAAAGCCGGCATTTCTTACCTGAATGTTGTTGTCCATAAGACATTCTTCCGTGCAAAGCATTGTACCAGAACCGTTTACGTCTATTGCGCCGCCTTCGAGAGTTATGCGTTTCCCGTTGTAATTGGGCTGCAAAACGTCTTTTTCCATAAATTGTGCGACAATTTGCGGTATTCTGTCATCTTCTTTGTAAGGCTTGTAGTTTGCCCAAGCATTGAAGTTGAAATCCAAATACACAGGCTTTTGCGTATCGTTGTCAATAACGGGAATCGGTCCTGAATCTCTCATCCAAACGCGGTATGCTGCATACTGTAAGTATTTGATATTGTCCATTTTAGCGCAGGAGTCGAGCAGAAGGTGGTATACAAGGCTTTTGTGTTTTTCGTCTTTGACAATCACCACGCAGGTCTCGTAAAACGAAATTCTCTTTATAAATTCTACAAACTCGTATTGCACCGCCGTAAGTTTCGGTGCAAAATCCTCTTTGTCGCTGTGCGGAAACATAATTAAAACCGCGTTGTGTTTTTCAAATTCAGCAGGTAAACGGTATTTCATATAAGTTGTGAATTATGAATTACGAATTAATTTTGTTGTTGACTTTTTGAGCCAAATCCATAAAGTATTTTGCCGTTAACGCATTGTCGTTCAAGACACTCGGAGCACCGCTGTCGCCGCTTTCGCAAATCGACTCTACAAGCGGAATCTGTTCCAGCAAATCAATGCCGTATTTTTCGGCGATTTTTTTGTTGCCGTCTTTTCCGAAGATAAAATACTTGTTTTCAGGAAGTTCCGCAGGCGTAAACCAAGCCATGTTTTCAACGATTCCGAGAATTGGCACGTCGATTTTGTCGTTTCTGAACATGTTGATGCCTTTTATGACATCGGCGATTGCCACTTGCTGCGGCGTTGAAACGATGATTGCGCCTTTGAGTTTAAGTGTCTGAACAACAGTCAGATGAATGTCGCTTGTTCCCGGAGGCAGGTCAAACAGCAGATAGTCGAGTTCGCCCCAGTCGCCGTCGTTGATGATTTGGTTCAAAAAGTTTGAAGCCATAGGACCGCGCCAGATTGCGGGGTTTTCGGGGTCGATGAAAAAGCCCATTGAAAGGAGTTTGACACCGTATTTTTCAGCGGGTTGAATGTAATCTTTTTCGCCTTCGCGCCTTGACATCGGGTGGAAATCCTCCAAGCCGAACATTTTGGGCATTGACGGTCCGAAAACATCGGCGTCAATCAGTCCGACAGAATATCCGAGTTTTGCGAGACCTATTGCGAGGTTTGCCGTAACGGTGGATTTTCCGACGCCGCCTTTTCCGGATGCAACGGCGATTATATTTTTCACTTTTTCGAGCGGAATGTTTTTGGGTTGGTTGGCATGAGCGGCTTCTGATTCCTCAACGTAAATTTCTACCGGGATTTTTGCGTCAATATCCGCTGCGATAACCTGATGAACGGCTTTTTTCAGCGAACTCAAAAGCGGCTTGGTTGAATGAGTGATTTTCAGGTGTACAGAGATACATTCTTCTGTAACTTCCACGTTTTCAACGAGTCCCGAAGATACTATATCTTTTTGGTTTTGAGGGTTGGTTATCAGTTTAAGAGCGTTGATAACGTCCTCTTTTGTGATTTTTTTCATTTCTAAACTTTAAAATACTTTTTGCAAAGAAAATAATTTTAGCGCATTTTTCCAAAAAAAACTTGTTAAAATAAAAAAATCTCGTTGGTACGTGTGATTGTAAGCGTGTAGTTAATCAAAAATTTTTTACGAACATACAGTTCGTAGTTAGAATATATCTTTGCAGCGTGAAAAGAAAAAAGTTTTGCAGACTTGTTCACAAATCCGCAAAGTTTTTTTAAATTTGCAAACAAATAAACACAACAATTATGAACACAAAACTCACAATAAAGAATTTTCGCGTATTCGACGAAGATGGCGTAACAGTTGACCTTAAACCGATTACCGTCCTCACCGGCTGCAACTCATCGGGCAAAAGTTCGGTGGTAAAGGCGGCGTTGATGCTGAATGATGTGTGGAGACAATTGAAACCAATTGCCAAGGGTGAACGTATCTGGCCTGGCATCGATTTCACAACCTATCCAAGTGTCTCGGCAGGCATTGATTTCGCAACCTATCCCAACAATCTTTTGGGAAGGTTCGACAAGGTATTGCACAATTCAAAAAACGGCAAAATCACGTTTGAATATACCGTGTATTCATATCTGATTTCCAAAGATGTGACCGTTTCGTTAGATTTTGTTGCAAGCAAATCAAGTAAGTTGAACGGCGCACATCTTGATAAATTCGAGGTCAAGACAGAAGATGGCATTATCTTTTGGATGGAACAAAACAAGGCGGAAGAGACCAGAAAGGCTGAGTTCGCTGAGGCAAACCAAATGCAGACTGTTCAGACAGTACTTCATTTGGATGATTATTGGGCAAATTATGACGAAAAAACTACAACTGATTCTGTTTCTGACAGTCGCAGAGTTAATGCTAAAACTACAACTGATTCTGTTTCTTACAGTCGCAGAGTTAATGCTAATCTTGTAAGAAATCAATTTGTCGAGTATGCTGTATTCAAGAACCTTGATTCTTCTTTTACAAGCAATTGGCATAGCTACGAATTCGCTGAATTTTCAGGATATTCAGAAGATAAGTACAAAAAAGAGAAAGAAAGATTGCAAAGTTTGTTGAAGGATAATGCGTCTCGTTATCATTTGGTACAGCAGAGATGGGAAGATATTTGCAAATCCAAGACGAATTCAATTTGCAATAAAGACGATGTGGACATAATCGAAAGGGTCAAACAGGACAATTCTCTGTTCTACATTCCCGTAATGGAAGAATTGGACAAAATTGGCAAGAACAATGTTGAAAATTTTGTCAATGAAAACGGCTTGGCTGACTTCATTCAATCATACATTGGTGAAAAAGATGTTGACACGGAGATTGTAAAAGGTTACATTAAAGATGTTATTGTTGATTTTCTGTCAAGCAATGAGGTTACTTTTTCTGAGTATTTCAAGCAACTTGAAACAGAATATTTCAATAATGTATTATTTGAAAAAGGTAGTGATGGGCTTAGCCTACTTGGATTCCTTGATTTTGGAAGGCTTACGCTTTTTAGTATTCCTACGGAAATGATTTGGAAACATAAACATAAATTTGAAAAAGCTTATTGCATTGTAATGTTTCTGAATCAAAAGTTACGTTCTGAGGAGAGCAAATTCTTCAAATGTGCTATTGATGGAATGTACGAGACCAAATGTTTCCGCCACAAATCGGCTGAGATGCTTGAAGATTTTCTCATTGCGCTTTTAACAGAATGTATGGTGCCGTCGTTTTCCGGTCCAATGACTTATGTTAGTTCAGCCCGTGCAACAATCAAACGTCTTTATCAACTTGACAAAAAGGACGATTTCACTGTATTGCTGAAAGCATATATGGAGTCCAACCACAAAGGCACGTTCATCAACAAATGGGTCAAGAAATTCGGAATTGGAGATTCTGTTTCTTTTGCAATGGACGAAGACGGTGTGGGAGCAAAAATTCGCATACACAAAACGCCCGACGATGAAACCGGTAGGCTTTTGGCTGATGAAGGCTACGGTATCACTCAACTTCTTTCAATTATGCTTCAAATTCAGATGACGAATAGTTATGGCGAAAACATTGTTACCATCGCCGTCGAAGAACCCGAAATTCACCTGCACCCGAAGTATCAGTCATTGTTGGCGGATATGTTTGTGGACGCATATCAGAAAGGTAAAATCCACTTCATCATCGAAACACACAGCGAGTACCTAATCCGCCGCTTGCAACTTCTTGTTGCGGGAGTCGAGACAGAAAAGAAACTTGATAAAAATGACGTTTCGATTGCGTACATCTACACCAAGGACGAAGCCGAAAAGGAAAATCAGCCGAGAGTGAAAAACATTGCAATTTGCGAGGACGGATATTTGGATGACACCTTTGGTAGCGGATTCTTCGACGAAGCAACCAAACTTTCACGGAAATTGATGTAAAAAAGGAGGCAAATATGGCGGAAAGGTATCGAAGAAACATCTATTGCGACAAGGAGTTTTTAGAATTGTGTTTTTTAAAAACCGAGGCTGATACAATATCAAGCTCGGAATTTGAGGAATACAATTTGTGGCGCTGTCTCAAAGCAATGATTTTGAGTGCGGATATAAAATTGCATTTAAACATTAACAAAAGTTATCTTTTTGAAATTGAGGACAAAAGGCCGTCAGAACGGTCATTTTTGGAGAAAAAACTATTTGAATTGTCAATCAAACAAAAAAACAACGAAATTCATATGCACTTATCAGATTTCGTTGTAAAGGATAATTTTTTCGAACCGCCTGAGAATGAAAAACTTACTGCATTCTACTTCTCTTGTCAAAGTAGAGATGTTTGTAAACAAATAATGTCAAAATATGGAGTGTTAGCCATCTGTCCCGAAAATATCAATGATTTCAAAGATATTTTGAACGACAGCGGTACGGCTATTGACAAAAACGATGAAGAAATCAAAAGTTGGAAAGATGTTCTAAAATTCTGTCCGTGCAATGCCATTGCATTGGTTGATAATTATGTATTGACTGACAAAAAGGTTTTGGAGGAAAATTTGACAGATATATTTGATACGCTTTTACCTCAAAAATTAAATACTGATGTACCGTTTCAAATATCAATCTTCTCCACACTGAAAGATGGTTGCGATAGTCAAAAATTGTTGACCGACATTGCGATAAAGATTGAGGAACTGCGCCCCGAATTACGGTTCAAACTTTCAATTATCAAAATTTCGAAAGACAAATTTCACGACAGAACACTTGTAACCAATAATTTTTATGTAAGCTGTGGAGGAGGATTTGATTTATTTAAAAATCATAAATCCACCAAAATGACAACAGTAAATATTGTTTATCCATTTCTTAACAACTCGATTCTTTGGACACCTATTGCCTATTCAAATTTTATAAAAGAGGTTTCATCTGTTTTCAACAGGGCTACCGAGTTTAAAAACGAATATACGATAGGCTTTTATAGGGGAAGCAAAGAAAACAGACTGATGATACAATAAACTAAAAATAACTAACTATGGAAGCATTTACTTTTGAATTATTACCGGCACAGCAATCTGCATTTGAAAGGATAAAAGCATTTTTGGAAAGCGACAACGATGTTTTTATCCTCAAAGGATATGCAGGTACAGGTAAGACAACTCTCATAAAATATATTGCCGACTATTTGCAGGATGAGAAATATTATGAAATTCTTGCTCCCACAGGAAGGGCAGCAAAAATATTAAGAAATAAGGTCAAATCGGGCAGAACGATACACTCTCATATTTATAGTGGCGACTTGATTTGCAAAGAAAAATATAATGAGGACAAATCAAAGAAAAACTTCACCTTTGTCTTTCCAGTCAAGGCCGAAGCAACAACATTGAAAACCATAATTATAGATGAAAGTTCAATGGTATCCGATACAGAAATGGAAACTGAATTTTTCAAATTTGGTTCGGGCAAATTATTAACCGACATACTTGAATATAAGAAAAACTGTGGTATCAAGAAACTAATTTTTATTGGTGATCCCGCTCAGTTACCGCCTGTCGGCGATAGTTGTTCACACGCTTTGGACGTAAACTATTTCATATCGAAGGGCTATAAAACAGATGGGTACGAACTCACAGAGGTCGTGCGACAACATTCTGAAAGTAAAATACTATCGGAGTCGGTAAAAATGAGGGCGTTACTCAAACAACCTAAAAACACTCGACACTCATTTACACTTGAAACCGATGGAGATGAAATAGTTTCTGTAAAACCATCGGAAATAATAAAGCAATACACCGATTTGTTTCCTGTGCCTGATGTGAACAACAGCATTATGATTTGTTTTTCAAACAAAAGGGCTTTCGAATTGAATATCGCCGCAAGAGAAGTTTACTACCCTGACCAAACGACAGTGCAACCCGGGGATATACTTCTTGTCAACTCTAACAACCACAAAACGGGTTTGCTGAATGGCGAAATGGTAAAAGTGTTGGAAGTATATGGTATTGAAGAACGTAAAAATATCCCCGTCACTATCGAAAAAGAAAAGCGCCATATCAGTTTGAAATTCCGCAACGTAAAACTGTGTTATGTAGACGACGAAGGACCTCGTGAAATTGACTGCAAAATAATAGAGGATTTGCTATATTCCGAAAACAGAGAGTTGTCAAAATGGCAAATGAGAGCCCTGTACATTGATTTTTGTATGCGGAATAACAAATTGAAGGATGGGACACGCGAATTTAAAGACACTTTGAAGGTCGACGAATTATTTAATGCCTTAAAAGTGAAATTTGGATACGCAGTTACTTGCCATAAATCGCAAGGTGGCGAATGGAATTCTGTTTTTGTAGATTATTCCGACCGTTGGGGGCTTAGCGATGATGTTCTCAGATGGTGCTATACGGCAACAACAAGGGCAAAAAACAGGTTGTACGCAATTAACGCCCCGAGAATCACAGCGGTAAGCAAACTTACGTTTTCAGAGCCAAGCAAAATAGGAAAAGCACCAAAAGATTTTTGGGTGCAAGATGACCAGATTTCCACTCCGTTTCATTCTGTTGATACCAATATTTCAGTAAAACTAAAATATTTAGGTGTAGCACAAGCATTGGAAGATTCACCATTCAAAATATTAGACGTTAAGTCGTTCAATTACTTGGAAAAATATGAGTTTGCAACAGAAAATGGCGAAAAAATCAACATAGACGCCTACTATGACGGCAGTGGCTTTTTCAAAATCTTACCAGTCAACTCTGATAATGAGAACAAAAACCGATTGTGTGCAACCATCAACAAGGCAATGGCGCAACCATCAGTAATAAACTATATTCCATCAGATGAAATGATGAACGAATTATGGCAAAGAATGGTTACTGTGTCGGAAGAATTGGGTATTAAAATTGTTAATGTTGTGGAAGAAAAAGACAAATTTTACGTAAATTATTACTTGATAACCGATGCAAGGTTTGCGATAATTCAGTTTTACTTTAAGGCGGGACATTTTTCGACGGCTATTCCCAAATCAGAATTGGGAAAAGATGACGAAAAACTAAAACAATTGATAAAGCATTTTGAGAATGTCATTTAGAGAAGTAAATAATCTGCGGAAAAACGGCGACTTAGAAACCGCTTTGAAAATGGCCAACGATGACTTGACAAACGAGCGGTCGGAGTGGTCGTTTAGCGCATTGTTTTGGGTGTTGAGAGATTTATGCAAAAACAACTTAGAACATAACACTCAAAATGATGCCTACTCTTATTTCCAACAGATGGAAGATATTTTATCCCGAATGGATGATGACGAGGGCTTTGCTAAAAGAGCCGTAGAGTCTTTGCGTAAAAATTTTACCGAATATGGCGACCAAATATCGCAGTTAACTTCGTGGTCTAAAAGCGGCAAGGAAGAAGAGGCATACAATGGCTTTGTGGAACTAAATGCCCAAAATCCTATTTCTGCAAATCTTCACGAAGATTGTGGATGGATAATATTCTGTTACTTGAAAAAAAAGTGTGCTGAGATTGGTTCATTAGCGTCACGTAAGGCATTATTTAATTACTTGCAACTCAATAATAAACGTCCATCCTTATTACATTCGCAAATGTTGAATGTAGCAATGACTGTGAGCGAACATTACTCCGACTTTAAATTTTTACCTTTTCTTGAACTATGGGGCGTTGATAAATTTACAGATGACGATTACTATCCGTCAATCTTTGAGGGGAAAAATATAGACCCTCTTATCGAACGCATAATTAGACGTTGTTTTAATTTGGGTTATACATTGAGCGAGATTACAAACGCCTTTGGTAATAATTGCGACATTGCTATACGTATTTACGCAAAAAATGTATTTTTTGAACTTTCTAAGTATTACAAAGAAAACAATAATGCAGCATTTTTTGCGCAAGCCGACGAGTATTTCAACGCTATAAATGGAATTGATGTCAAATCAGAATTCCATTCAAAGATTCTTTCATTGTATTTGTACAAATTGCCGGAGGAAAGAAATAACGATGTGATTGGGGTACTTGCAAAGTGGGGAATGCAGAATTTTGCACAAGAAGATTGGGTACGAGAAAAGGACAAAAATGATGACAGCAAAGAATATCCTTCTTTGGTTGAAAAGGTTGTCAAACGTTACTTCACCGCCTTAAAAGATATTGGACTAAATACGACAAATGCAAATTTCATTTCATTATACAAACAAGTAGTAAACAAGTTTAAAGACGAACAGACAGAACGAAATTTGGCTCAGATTTATGCAGCAACAAAACAAAAAGAAGAAGCATTGTCTATTTATCGAAAATTACTGTTGAGTCTGAACCGCTTTTATGTTTGGAAAGAACTTGCAGACGTTACAGACGATTTGAATTTGAAAATATCTGCGCTTTGCAAAGCCATTTTGTCAGAACCCAAAGACGAGTTTTTGGGTGAAGTACATTTGTCGTTGGCGAAATTGATGATTGACCAAAAATTATATCAGGAAGCCAAGCGGGAACTCTTAACATATAAAGAAACTTACGAAAAAAACGGTTGGAAATTGAAATATGATTATAGCCTACTTTGTGAACAACTTGCAGAAGGAATAAATACGACCAAGGACAATAAGGAGTTTTACAACTCGCATCTTGATGTGGCGGAAGAGTTTGTATACTCTGACATTCAGTGGGTAACAATGTTTATTTCCCAACTTTACACACAAAAGAACGATGATGGTAAAGAAATAAAGAAGGCAAAACTTGTGTCCGTCAAAGGTGATGAAATGTCCATCAAACAAAATCAATTGCAGCCGTCTGACAGTCGTTTCTTGGGTTCGTGTTTCGATGTGAAAATATATCAAGACAGGATTGTTTTGATAAAGAAATCCCAAACAAAAATTGAAGATATAATTAACGCCGTTGTTGGTTATGTTGATTATTACAACAAAGAAAAAAACGTCTATCACATCATAGGCAACGAAAAGAAACAATATTTGCTGACGACAAAGATTAATTTGTCAGAAGGTGATTTTTGTCGTTTCTACCCTATTCCACAAAAAGAAGAAAAACATTCGTTTTTATCTTTTGATATTCTTCGAGGTCGAAAAACAACGGATAATAAAACGACAAATCGTCCACCGACAGCAATATATGCTGGTGTGGTGGATAAGGAACAAGCAGTTTCGGAATTACCTGAAAAGTTTGCTGTGATAGATCATATCAATGAGGAAAAGAAAATATATCATTGTATATCATCTGATGGACTTGGAATTATAATCCCATTCAACCAAATGCCATTCAATGTTGTTGTCAAAAACTTTATAAAAATTCGTTTTGTAGATAAGTTGAAGAAAGATTCGTCAAAAGAAATCGTCAGGATTGTAGTAAAAATAGATAACGCCAATTCTGACGAGGCAATACAAAAATTTCCGCACAAAGGTGCGGTTGTTGACGGCGTTAACAAGGCAAAACAGTTGTTCCACTGTGTGTTCGGTACAAATAAGGATATCATTGTAAAATTCAGCGATACAGATTTACGTCCATCTGTGGGCGACTATGTGTCGATACGCTATGCTTTTCAGAAGGATCCTGACAAAACATATAGGAAAATGCTTGACATATCAATGCTACAAGATTGCAACAGAACATTAACAAAAACTGTAACGGGTAGAATAAGAATCAGTTCTAATTCAAGAGGTCGTGATTTTGGTTTTGTTGACGATTATTATGTCGGGGAGCAGTTCCTTTTCGATGTTGAGGATAATGACAAGGTTACAATTGAACTTGTATATGATGGCACAAAATGGCGTACCTATAAATTAGAAAAAGTAGATTAAATAATTATGCTAACCCTCACCTCCATATTATCCATCCCTGAATCCTCGTACTTAGAAGGCAAGAGTGCGAAGGGCGGATTTCCTGATTCGTTTTGGGAGAGTTATTCGGCGTTTGCAAATATCCGTTTTGGCGAGCGTGCAGGTAGCGGTCTCAACGGCATTGTATATGTTTGGAAAAAGGTTTATCACACCGAACCCGAAATTTTTGTAAAGGAAGAGTACGACCGCACATTTCTGAAACTTCCAACCTTGGGTAAAGAACCCGACGTAGAAGCAATGGCAGAGTTTTACCCCGACGAAGAGGAAACGAGCGATAAACAAGCGACAAATATCGACACTGTTGATAAAACGAGCGATAAACGAGCGATAAATAGCACTCTAAATGAAAATGGCACGTTAAATGACACTGTAAATGGAAATGGCACTGTAAATGGTCAAGATGTCACTGTAAATGACACTGTAAATGACACTGTAAATGACACTGTAAATGGTCAAGATGGCACTGTAAATGTCAAGGCAAATGACACTGTAAAAGAAAATGGCACGTTAAATGACACGTTAAAATCTCAAATTATTGAGATGATTCGTGTTAATCCCAATGTGAATGCATTTCAGTTGATAAAACTATTGAACAAGTCGTTGCGTCAAATTAGAAGATTATTGGCTAAACTTCAAGCGGAAGGCACAATCCGTCGCGTTGGTGCCGACAAAAACGGACATTGGGAAATTATTAATAATCAACCAAATAACTAACCTATGCCCACCAACAAGAACGCACTCGCCCGCATCGCAATCCTCGACGAACTTCTCGCCGACCGTCATCATTATTACAATCTTGATGACTTGACCGAGAAGTGCAACCAAGCATTGGAATACAACGAGCAAAAGCCCGTGACGTCACGGTGCATACAGAAGGACATCAATTTTATCGAGTATGATGGTTTTCACGCTGAGATAGAACGTTTTACAAAGGATGGCAAGTATATTATCCGCTACAAAGACCCGTCGTTTTCGATTTTTACAAAGAAACTCTCCGACGACGAGAAAAATCTTTTGCAGGAGGTTTTGAGTACGATTGGGCAGTTTGACGGGCTGAGCAATTTTGAATGGATCGACAATCTCAAACAACGCCTTGACATCGAGGAGCGTCCAAAGGTGATATCTTTCAGCAACAATCCGTACTTGAAAAACAGCAACCTTTTGGCGCAGATTTTTGATTACGTTTCGCATAAAAACGTTGTAAAAGTCTGTTATTCAGCGTTTACGTCGGCAAAATCGGGGATGTGTTTTCATCCTTATTTGCTTAAACAGTACAACGACCGTTGGTATCTGATTGGCGCGGCTGATTCTGACGGCAAAATCCTCACACTCGCATTGGATCGCATCACAAGCATCGAACCCGTTGCAGACAAGGAGTTTGTAGAACCCGCCGAAGATTTCGCGGATAGGTTTGAAGATATTGTTGGTGTTACAGTTATTGATGGTAAATCCTTGGAACACATTGTCTTTTGGGTGGGCGATGCTTCCAAAGATTATGTGGAGAGCAAGCCACTGCACGGTTCGCAAAAAATCATAAACGCTGACAACGATTTGCGGCAACAGTTCCCAACCCTCAAAAACGGCAGATTCTTTTCCATAGATTGTATTGCCAACTATGAGTTAATCAGGGAGTTGTCATCGTTTGGTAGGGAACTTATCGTTCTCACGCCGGACGATGTGCGAGAGAGGGTTGTTGGATGGTTCACTGGGGCTGTGGAGAGGTATCGCCCCCTTATTACGTCGCTTCCACGATAATTGCTGCACGGACAAACAGCACGACTAAGATGATGCCCATTGTCCAAAGTCCGTATTGGGAGAATTTGGAATATTTTTCGCGGATTTTGGATTTTTGGATGGCGACCTCGCTTACTTGTTGGCAGAAACCTTTGCAATAGTTTTCGACGTCGGGGTATATGGAGAAGGGTTCCAATTGCGCCATTATTTCCTCAATCTTGACTATTGGCTTTTTTTCGATGGCACTTAACCCCCTGAATCCCTTAACCGAATCGCTTACTCGCGAGCCAAAATCGTGCGGGCGTGGCTTGTATGACTTCTCTCTTTTTGTTTTTTCCTCCTCGTCGCTGTTGGTATTGAGGACTACTTGGGCAAAAACCCTGATGCCGAGGGCACTAAACACAGAGAAAAGAACTAAATTCGGCATCAATGTGAGAAAACACGCCGCCATAAAAAACAAACAAAATATGCTTGCAATTGTTCCTGAGTGACATCTCAAAATATGTCCGAAATTCTTGGGGTATCTGTCTTTGTATTCTGCCAATGCCAATTCCAATTCGGTGGAAATGCGTTGAAATTCTGTCTTGGTCTGCTCCATAATTGTAGTGATTAGTGCGTGGAATTCTTAAAGACATTGTATAGCGTTTCGCCGGGGACGTAAAGCAGGAATACAATCAAAGCCAACATTCCTATCACGGAAAGCGAGATTGTGATGGCGAGAGAGCGCATCCGCTTGTCGCGTCGTTTCTTTACAGTTTCCGTAAGTGCTGCAAGTCGGTTCAGAGCCTCCTGCGCTTCGCTATCGTTGCCGTAGAGGGTTGCTATTTGGTTGGCGTACATCTCCTTGCGGTGGAGCGCAGTAAAAAACTTGTTGTCGGCAATGTCGGCGGGCGAAGGCTTGTCCCTTTTGTTGAGAGCCTTGATTATCGCGATGATTAGCAATACAATCGATACGCCCGCTATGACAAAAAACATTCCTCGGTCTGTGTCTGCGAATCCGCTACGCATTGCGAGTATGCTGAATGCCAAAAACAAAAGCGACACTAAAAATGTGAAGATGTATTTCCTGTGCGACAACACATCTTCCACAGTCGGTTGTGGCGTTTTTTGGAGTTCGTCGATGCTCTGCTGTATGTTGGCGATGAGATTTTTGATGTTGAGGTCGGAGTCTTGCTGCTCGTGAAGAACGTGTCCGCATTGTGGGCAGATGTTGCTGACGAGTGGATATGGTGCGCCACAGTCGGGACAGGTCTTGATATCGCGCTTTTGGGCGGCGGTCTGTTGGTTTTCTTGGTTGATGATGGCGGCTTCTGCGCTTGGAATATATGGCGGCGGGACGTTTGGCGCGGGTGCCTGTTGGGTTGTCTGCTTTTCGAGGGTGCGTCCGCAGAACGGGCAGGTGTCGGCAATGAGTGGGACACCGTGTCCGCAGCCAGGGCATCTGCCGAGTTCTTCCTTGGTGTAACTTTGGAGCCGCTCCTCCAAGGCACTGTCGATGTATGCGTTGATTTCCTGCTCAGACACGCCCTCTTGCATCGCCGCGTTCATAATGATCTGACGCTCGGTGTAGGTAAGCACCCTGTCTTTGAGTGCGAGGGTGGTGAGATTGACGATATGAGAGGATATTGCCATATTTTTTTCGTTTGGTGTTGATGTGCCGCAAATATACGTAATTATCCATTGGCGGCAAAAAAAATGCATCCGTTTCCAAAAAAAAGATTAATTTTGCAAATCATTATCAAACATAGCAGTTACAAACCAAAAAGCAAGACTGTGAAAACGTGCATATTATTTATAATAATATCTTTGCTTTCCGTGGCTAATGTCAGTTGCGGCAATAGTTTTTATGTGTATGACCTCGCCGTCGATATGATACGCGAGAGCGACGTTGTTTTTGAACGTGGGCGGCGTACCAATATGACATTGGAGGATTACATCGCCAACGATTCGCTCAAACTTCAAGTGGCGGAGATACGCAGCCAGCAACCGAGGCTTGCGTGGAAGATTTTCAGCAAC